>Ga0138256_10000111_pt1 | contig 95790 bp, 85 predicted proteins | sample KNB2016incub_MG_FD_105486 | JGI IMG/M metagenome (GOLD analysis project Ga0138256, IMG submission 105486) | Active sludge microbial communities from wastewater in Klosterneuburg, Austria - KNB2014incub_MG | ecosystem: Engineered > WWTP > Activated sludge > Unclassified | place: Austria... | reverse complement strand
GGATGCGCCGGCAGGCCGGACTGCTCGACCGGGACCGGCATCGGCCCGCCGCTGCCGATGCGCTGCAGCAGCTTGCCGGCAAACAGCCATCCGCAAGACTCGACGAAGGAAAAGCCCGACCCCGCGCCGCTGCGAAAACCCTGCCAAATCTGCCGCCATTGCAGCTTGCGCCGCCGCTGCAGGGCCAGCACCTCGCCCAGGCCCGGCGCGTCGCACTCGTCGGTGACGCACAGGGTGGGCGCCAGCAGGCCGGGCAGTTGCGGGCGCGACATCTCGCTGCCCAGCGGGCGGTAGGCCACGGCCATGGCAAAGAAGCCGGCGAAGCCCAGCGTCTGCAGCGCCGGGCTGCAGGCTTCCAGAGCACGGCGGTAGACCTCGGACCGCACATCGATGCAGAACACCGCCTGCACCGCGGGCGGCGCGGCCGCGTGCTCAGCCGCAGCCGGTGCCCGTGCCAGACCACGGCACAGCGGCTCCTGGTCGCTGCGTTCGAGCGCCGCCTGCCACAGCCAGTCGATCTCTTGCGCACGCTGGGCGCTTGCAATCACGCGGTCGCAGCCGCTCCAGACCTTGGCCAGCCGGTCGGCCACGCCGAGCGCGGGATGGCCGTCGTGCAGCAGCCATTCCCAGGCCAGACGCACGGCCAGCAGCTGCACGATCTGCGCGTCGTCGTGTTGCACCAGCCGCGCCTGCCAGCGCAGGTAGGCGCACCACGAGGCCCAGCCGTTGATGCTCATCAGCAAGGCACTGAAGTAGGACTCGGTGGCGGCCGCAGGCAGCTGCAGTGCCTGCCGGGCGGCGGCAATCAGTGCCAGCGCATCGGCCGGCAGCGCGGCCACGCGGGCGCTGAAGCCCGGGTAGGCCATCAACATGGCCGGGCCCAGGTCGTGCACCGCCTGCTGCCGCCAACTGGCGTACAGGCCCTCGCTGCGGTCGGGGCCCAAGGCGGCCTGGCCCTGGTCGAAATAGGCCGCACAGTGCTGACTGACATGCTGCGTGATGTAGTCGCGCCAGGCCACCGCATGCCCGACGTCGCGCTGCTCGTCCACCAGGTCGGTGGCCAGGGGCAGGCGCGGCGGCAGCATTGGCTGGCCGTCGAGCCCGGCCAGCAGTTCGTCCACCGTGCAGCGGGCGCCGGCTGCAGCGATGGCGGCCTGCAGATGTTCAGGCCGCACGCGGCCCGACTGCCACTGCGCGCGGTAGCCGTCGCGCGGCATCAGCATCGGGCTGCCTGACAGTGCGGCCAGTTGCGCGGCCGCTGCAGGAATCAGCCGGTCGCGCAGGCCCCAGTACGGGTTGACCGCGATGAAACGGTCCAGCGGCCAGGTCGGTGCGATGCGCGCACACGCGCGCTCGATGGCCGTCTGCAGCGCGGTGTCGGGTGGCGGCAAAGACGCGGTGTGCGCGGTATCGGCAAGGGTTTGCATCGGCGGGCTCCGAGAAGGGTTTCGTGCGTTCAGAGTGCGTTCAGATTTCGGTCGCGACGCCGGTGGTCGACGTCTGCGACTGCGTCCGTGCGGCAGGCGGGGCCGGCAGGCGCGCCGGCCACACGCGAAAGGTCAGTCGAGTGAACAGTTCGTCGAGATACAGACCGGCGAACAGCGCCGGGTAGAGCCGTCGTGCCAGCGCCCCCTGCGGCCGGGCGCGCAGCGTGCCTTGCACGACGAACAGCGCCAGGAAGCAGACCATCACCGAGCCCGCCAAGGCCCATCCCGCTGGCGCAACATCGCTCGCGTTGCCCAGGATGTGGCCGAATGCGGCATGCAGCCCGAAGTAGGCCAGCGCGAGCGCAAACGCCGCAGCGGGGCCGGCCAACGGCCAGAGCCCCTCGGCACGTTGCACCGTGCCCGTGAGCAGCGGCACCAGCGCCAGCGCCAGGATGAACATCAGCGCCCACAACCCCGGCGCTGCGGCCGCGGTCAGCCCCCAGGCCAGGGCAGCCAATGCCACCAGCGCCAGGCCGGCCAGCGCGCCGAGCAGCCAGGCCCGCAGGCCCGGCACCGGTTCTGCCGGCGTCATCTGGTGCAAACGATTGTGTTCGACCGCCGTACCGGCGGCGAGAAAGGCGTGCGCCTTGTAGAGCGAATGCGCCACCAGATGCAGCAGCGCCAGCTCGTGCAGGCCCAGCCCGCATTGCATCAGCATGAAGCCCATCTGTGCGCAGGTCGACCAGGCCAGGGCAACCTTGATACTGATGCGCGTCATGGCCACCAACGCCGCCACCACGGCCGTCAGGCTGCCGACCACCACCAGCAAGGCCTGTGCGGCCGGCACGTCGGCCACCAGGGCACCGACGCGGATCAGCACGAAGCCACCCAGGTTCACCACCCCCGCATGCAACAGCGCCGACACCGGCGTCGGCGCCTCCATCACCTGGATCAGCCAGCCGTGCACCGGCAGCTGCGCACATTTGAGCAGTGCACTGGCCGCCAGCAGCAGCGCCGCTGCCTGCAGCGCTGCGGGCAGCTGGGGCAGCGCGCGCGCAGCGGCTGTCGCGCGGTCGATCTCCAGCGTGCCGAGCTGATGGTGGATCAGCGCCACGGCCGCCAGCAGGCACAGGTCGGCGACGCGGCTGGCCAGAAACTTCTTGTGCGCCGCGATCAGCGCCTGCGGCCGTGTGCGAAAGAAGGTCAGCAGCCCGTGCAGCGCCAGGCTGGTGGCCGTCCAGGCCAAAGCCAGCACCAGCAGGTTGTTCGTGATCACCAGCAGCGTCACCGACGCCAGCGTCAGACCCAGGCCGCGCAGGTAGCGCGGCTGCTCCGGCTCACCGTCCAGGCAGGTCCGCGAAAAGCCGACGATGACCCAGCCGATGAAGCTGACCAACAGCAGCATCAGGCCGCCCAGGGCATCGCTGCGCAGGCTGAAATGCAGCGCACCGGTCGGGCCGCGCAGCCCGACGGCGGCGCCTTCGACCAGCAGCCAGCCCAGTGACAGCAGCGCCGCGGCCACAGCCAGGGCGGCACCCGCGCGCATGAGGCGCCAGCCGATGGCCGGCCGCATCCCACAGGCCGCCACGGCTGCACCGACATACAGTAGCGGCACCAGCGCCAGCAGCGCAGCGCGCCAGGGCGAGAGTTCGAACAGGGTTGTGTCCATCGTTGCGATCTCGTGGGCGTGGAATTGGGGGCCACTGTGCCGCCGACACCGAGTTCCGTAAAATTCATTGTTTGCGAGGGTTCGTTTCAAAAAACAGATGCTTTGAGAGATGGCGCGACTTAACTTTCACCACCTGCACTACTTCTGGGCCGTGGCCAAGGACGGCAATCTGACACGCGCGGCGGCGCGGCTGCATGTGTCGCAGTCGGTGCTGTCGACCCAGATCAGGCGGCTCGAGGAACAACTCGGGCACGCGCTGTTCAACCGCGTGGGCCGGACGTTGCAGATCACCGAGGCCGGCCGCATGACGCTGACCTATGCCGAGTCGATCTTCAGCTCGGGCAACGAACTGCTGGCCATGCTGCGCGACGGCTCGCGACCCGAGCGCCAGGTGCTGCGCATCGGTTCGGTGGCCACGCTGTCGCGCAACTTCCAGGAAAACTTCGTCAGGCCACTGATGACACGATCCGACGTCGAGCTGGTGCTGCAGTCGGGCGGTCTGGACGAACTGCTGCGGCGCCTGCGCGTGCACACGCTGGACGTCGTGCTGTCCAACCGTCGCGTGCATGGCGACGCCGATCACCCCTGGCGATGCCGCAGCATCGCGCGCCAGCCGGTCAGCCTGGTCGGCCGGCCGCGCCGCAAGCGCAGCGCCTTTCGATTCCCCCAGGACCTGGCCGGACTGCCCCTGCTGCTGCCCAGCCGCGAGAGCGACATCCGCGCCGGCTTCGACCTGCTGTGCGAGCAGCACGGGCTGCGCTGCCATGTGCTGGCCGAGGTCGACGACATGGCCTTGCTGCGACTGCTGGCGCGCGACTCGGGCGCCGTGGCGCTGCTGCCGTCGGTGGTGGTGCGCGACGAACTGCGCAGCCGGCAGCTGGTCGAATACTGCGTGGTGCCCGACCTGATCGAAACCTTCTACGCCGTCACGGTGAAGCGCCATTTCGAACCCCCGCTGCTGAAGCAACTGCTGCAGCGCGACGAGATCGACGTGCTGGGCATGGGCGGCCCGCGCTGACGCTGCAGCCCAGCGAGTCCAACCTGTCAGACTGACGGCGTCACCATCACCGACCTTGATCCCATGAAGCGTTTGACCATGTCGCTGGACGACGGCCTGGCCGAGGCCTTCGACGCACTGGTGCGTTCGCGCGGCTATCAAAACCGGTCCGAAGCCTTTCGCGACCTGTTGCGGCAGGACCTGGGCAATGCCCGGCTTCGCGATCACCCCGATGAGCCCTGCGTCGCCACGCTGAGCTACGTCTACAACCACCACCAGCGGCAGCTGAGCCTGCGGCTGACCGACCTGCAGCACGAGCACCACGAGCTGACGGTGTCGACCACGCACGCCCACCTCGACCACGACCATTGCATCGAGACCGTGATCCTGCGCGGCAAGACCGCCGCCGTGCGTGCCTTTGCCGAGTCGGTGATCGCCCAGCCCGGCGTCAGCCACGGCAGCCTGCACCTTGTGCCCATGGCCACGCGGCTTTCACACGGGCACGAACACCTCGGGCCGGTCACGGCCGCTGCGGCAGCGCAGGGCAAGCCGGCGAAACAGGCCCAACAGGCCAAACGCACGAAGGCACGGCGCCCGCATGGGTGACGCGCTGCCGTCGGCCCGGGGGCCCGCACGCAGCCTGTGTGATACTTTCCAGATCCGTCATACCGCCTGCTGAATCGTTTCATGCACGATCTGCCCGCCGACTGGGGCGCCCTGTGCGCCCTGGTGTTCCTGCTCGGCATGCGCCATGGTCTGGACGCCGACCATCTGGCCGCCATCGATGGGCTGACCCGCATCAGCGCGCGACGACATCAGCGGCATGCCCGCTACTGCGGCGCCTTGTTCTCGCTGGGCCATGGCGCCATCGTGCTGACGATCGCGCTGCTGGCGGGCACCCTGGGCGCACGATGGGTGCCGCCAGGCTGGTTCGAGCTGCTCGGCGGTGGCGTCTCGATCGCCTTCCTGCTGCTGATTGGCCTGGTCAACCTGCGCGCCGTGCTCAAGGCCCCGGCCGGCGCGCCGGTGCCCTTGGTGGGTGTACGTGGCCGGCTGGTGGACCGGCTGCTGGGCCGCACCACCAAGTCATCCAGCCCGACCGCGGTGATGGGCGTGGGCGCGCTGTTCGCGCTGTCTTTCGACACCCTCAGCCAGTCGGCGCTGTTCGCAGTGATGGCGGTGCAGTTCGGTGGCGTCGCGCATGCGCTGACACTGGGGCTGCTGTTCGTGCTGGGCATGGTCATCAGCGACGGCGCCAACGGCTGGTGGATCTCGCGGCTGATCGGCCGCACCGACCGTCTGGCCGCGGTGGCGTCGCGAACCATGACCTTGGCCGTGGCCTGCGTGAGCCTGCTGGTGGCCGCGATCGGCGCCGCGCGCATGGCCTCGCGCTGGGTCGATGGCTGGCTGCAGGGCTCGGAGCTGACCATCGGCCTGTCGGTCGTGGCCCTGGTCGGCCTGAGCTATCTGCTGGCCTGCCGCAGGGCACCACCCCGCCCCGCCGACGCCGCAGGCTCCGTCGCTCGAACCTGAGCGCATGGCATCCGATTCAAGCGCCGACGCGTATGACATCGGTATTCGATGTTGCTCGACCGGGCAACGACCATCCCGTTCAGGCCCGACATGTCCCCAACCTTCCGAAACCTTCGCCCTTCGCTGGCCGTTGCGGCATCGCTGTTGCTGCTGATGCAAGGCGCCCGCGGCCAGCAGGCTGATCGCGTCGAGATTTCCGGCCGCCACTACGACAACGCCGTCGGCAGTTCGGACGCCGCCTCGCAGGGCACGATCCGCGCCGAACTGCTCAACAGCCGGCCGGCGCTGCGCCCGGGCGAGGTGCTCGAGTTCGTGCCCGGCATGATCGTCACGCAGCACTCGGGCGACGGCAAGGCCAACCAGTACTTCCTGCGCGGCTTCAACCTCGACCACGGCACCGACTTCACCACCTCCATCAACGGCATGCCGGTCAACATGCCCACACACGGCCATGGCCAGGGCTACTCGGATCTCAACTTCCTGATCCCCGAACTGGTCGACCGCATCGCGTACCGCAAGGGCCCCTACTTCGCGCAGACGGGTGACTTCTCGGCAGCCGGCTCGGCCGACATCGTCTACCGCACCGCGCTGGACCAGCCCTTTGCCGCGCTGACGCTCGGCCAGCGCGGCTTCCAGCGCCTGGTGGGTGGCGGCTCAGCGGACCTGGGCCTGGGCCTGAAGCTGCTGGGTGCGCTGGAACTGCAGCACAACGACGGCCCCTGGCTGGTGCCCGAGAACCTGCGCAAGGCGAACGCGGCACTGACGCTGAGCGGCGGCACCCGCGCCCAAGGCTGGAGCGCCAGCCTGATGGCCTACGACGCCAAATGGGACTCGACCGACCAGATTCCGCAGCGCGCGATCGACGCCGGGCTGGACCGCTTCGGCTCGCTGGACCCGACCGATGGCGGCCAGACGCAGCGCAGCAGCCTGTCGGGCGCGTGGCATCGCAACAGCGACGCCGGCACCACCAAGCTGCAGGCCTACGCGATCGACTATCGGCTCAAGCTGTTCTCGAACTTCACCTACGCGCTCGAACGGCCGAACCAGGGCGACCAGTTCTCGCAGCAGGACCGGCGCTTCATCGTCGGGCTGACGGCCAGCCATGCGATCGATCACCCTCTGGGTGGTCTGCCGGCACGCAGCGAGTTCGGCGTCACGCTGAGGCACGACCGCATTCGTGTCGGCCTGTTCGACACCGTCGGCCGCGACGTCACCGGCACCACGCGCGACGACAAGGTGCGCGAGACGCTGCTGGGCGTCTACGGCCAGACCTCGGTCGAGTGGACACCCTGGCTGCGCAGCATCGTGGGTCTGCGCGCCGACCAGGCGCGCTTCAATGTCGACAGCCTGAGCAACGCGGCCAATTCCGGTTCGGCATCCGACCACCTGGTGTCACCCAAGCTGTCGCTGATCCTGGGCCCCTGGCGCCGCACCGAGTTCTTCTTCAACGCCGGCCGCGGCTTCCACAGCAACGACGCACGCGGCACCACCGCGACGCTGGACCCGAAGACCGGCGATGCGGTCGACCGCGTCCCCGGCCTGGTGGCCGCACGAGGCTTCGAGATCGGCGCGCGCACCGAATGGCTGCCGGGCCTGCAGAGCTCGCTGGCACTGTGGACGCTCGACTTCGATTCGGAACTCGTCTACGTGGGGGATGCCGGCGCAACCGAGCCCAACCGTCCCAGCAAGCGGCGCGGTGTCGAGTGGAACAACCGCTACATCCCGCTGCCCTGGCTGCTGGTCGACGCCGATCTGGCCTGGACCCACGCCCGCTTCTCGGACGCCGACGCTGCCGGCAACCGAATCCCGAATGCCGTCGACAAGGTGGCGTCGATCGCCTTCACCGCGCGCGGCGTGGGCCCGTGGTCGGCCAGCCTGCAGTGGCGCTACCTGGGGTCCGGCGCGCTGATCGAAGACAACAGCCAGCGCTCGCGCTCGTCGCTGACGAGCAACCTGCGCGTCAGCCGCAACTTCGGCAAAGGCACCGAGCTGACGCTGGACGTCTTCAACCTGTTCGGCCGCAAGGTCAACGACATCGAGTACTTCTACGAGTCACAGCTGCCCGGCGAGACGGCGCCCGTGGCGGACCGTCACCTGCACCCTGCAGAACCCCGCACCCTGCGCCTGACCTTGCGCCATTCGTTCTGATCGCACCGACCCGCGACGGGGCGGGCTCAGGTTCGGACCGAATGCGTGGCGCCGGCCCCGTCGGCGCTGTCGCCGAGCACCGTGCGCCTGAAGGCCTGCAAGGCCGGCAGGTCGCGCTCGGGTGACCACACGCAGCGCAGCTGCGAGGTCGCATCGCAGTCGGCCAGTGGTCTGAACGCCGCGCCGGCCAGGCCGGAACGCTGCAGCGGCGTCGGCACCACCGCCACGCCCATGCCTTGCGAGACCAATGCCACCACCGACAGCCAATGTCGCAGTTCATGCCGCACGCGCGGGTAGAAACCGGCTTCGGCACACAGCTCGATGATCTGCGCGTGATAGTCGGGTGAGACACTGCGCGAAAAGAGGATGAAGGGCTCGTCGCGCAGCTCGGCCAGGTGCAGCTTGCGTCGGCGCGCCACCGCGTGATCGGCCGGGACGCAGGCCATGAACGGCTCGGCAAAGACCGGCCGCGCCTGCAGCGAGGGCGGCGCGCGTCGCCCGTGCACGAAGGCAAGATCGAGCTCGCCGCGCGACAGCGCGTCAAGCTGCTGCTGCGAGTTCAGTTCGACCAGTGCCAGCTCGATGCCAGGGTGGGTCTTGGCAAAGGCCTGCATCCACTGCGGCAGACCGCGGTACAGCAAGGTGCCGACCAGCCCGATGCGCAGGCGCCCGACGGCGCCGGCGGCCACTTCGCGCGCCGTCACGCAGGCCTCGTCGGCACGCGCCAGCATGGCCGTGGCGTGGCCGCGAAAGGCCTGGCCCGCCGCCGTCAGCCGCACACCGCGGCTGTCGCGCTCGAACAGCCGCGTGCCCACGGCGTCTTCCAGCTGTCGGATGTTGACCGACAGCGGCGGCTGCGTCATGGCCAGCCGCTGCGCAGCGCGGCCGAAGTGCAACTCGTCGGCCAGCATCAGGAAACAACGCAGATGCCGGAACTCGAAACGTGAATCGATGACCATTCGCAGCAAGTATCGGCGGATCCAGAAGTCGAATTGGACACGAATCGACCGCCCCTCGATACTGCGACCGACCCCAAGGAGCCCCCGCATGACCCAGGCTGCAGAACATCCGGTGCCCGACCAGCGCGGCGCCAACCTCTACACCAGTGATGCCACGCTCGGTGAGCTGTTGTCGCTGTACCTGCCGGCCGACCTGCGGGCGCACCTCGAGCCGCACCTGGTGCAGCTCGGCGCGCTGGCCGGTGGCCCGCTGGACGATCTGGCGCTGACCGCCGACAAATGCCCGCCGACGCTGGAACACCGCACGCGCAGCGGCGTCGACGGCCAGCGCATCGTCAAGCACCCGGCCTATGTCGAGCTCGAGCGCGTGGCCTTTGCCCAGTACGGCCTGGCCGCGCTGTCGCACCGCGGCGGCGTGCTGGGCTGGCCGCAGGCCATGCCCGCGGCCGCCAAATACGCGCTGAGCTACCTCTTCGTACAGGCCGAGTTCGGCCTGTGCTGCCCGCTGTCGATGACCGATTCACTGACCCGCACGCTGCGCAAGTACGGCAGCGCGCAACTCATCGAGCGCTACCTTCAGCAACTGACCACGCAGGATTTCGACCAGCTGTCGCAGGGCGCGATGTTCATGACCGAGCAGGGTGCCGGCTCGGACATCGGCGCCACCACGGTGCGTGCCGAACCCGACGGCGACGCCTTCCGTCTGTGGGGCGACAAGTGGTTCTGCACCAACCCCGACGCCGGGCTGGCGATGGTGCTGGCGCGCATCGACGGTGCGCCGTCGGGCCTGAAGGGCGTGTCGCTGTTCCTGCTGCCGCGCCAGCTGCCCGATGGCAGCATCAACGCCTACCGCACCATCCGGCTGAAGGACAAGATGGGCACACGGTCGATGGCCAGCGGCGAGGTCCGGCTGGAAGGTGCACGCGCCTGGCTGATCGGTGAAGCTGGCCGCGGCTTTCAGCAGATGGCCGACATGATCAACAACTCTCGCCTGTCCAACGGCATGCGTGCGGCCGGGCTGATGCGCCGTGCCTGCAGCGAGGCCTTTTTCGTCGCCACGCACCGCCGCGCCTTCGGCCAGCGCCTGATCGATCTGCCGCTGATGCGTCGGCAGCTGCTGAAGATCCTGCTGCCCGCCGAGCAGGCACGCACGATGGTGTTCCAGGCTGCCGACGCGCTGCGCCGCGCCGATGCCGGTGAAGCCGACGCCTACGCGCTGGTGCGCATCCTCACGCCGATGATCAAGTTCCGCGCCTGCCGCGACGCGCGCCGCGTCACCGGCGACGCAATGGAAGTTCGCGGCGGCTGTGGCTACATCGAGGAATGGAGCGACCCGCGCCTGGTGCGCGACGCCCACCTGGGGTCGATCTGGGAAGGCACCAGCAACATCGTGGCGCTGGACGTGATCCGCGCGATCCGCCGCGAAGGCTCGCTGCCCGTGCTGGACCGGCACCTGCGCGGGCTGCTGGCCGCGACGCCGATGCAAGAGGGTGTGCGCCAGCGCTTCGAGCACGCGCTGACCAGCGCCGGCGCAGCCGCCACCCGCGTGGCCGAAGGCCATGGCCGCGACGACCATGCGGCGCGCCAGGTGGCGTCGGCGCTGTACCACTTGAGCACCGCCTGCGCGATGGCCTGGGAAGCCGGCCGCCTGGGCAGCGCACGCCGCATGCAGCTGGCGCAACTGGTGCTGCGCCACCGCGTGCTGCCGCAAGACCCGCTGGCCGTCGACGACGTGCCGACCTGGCTGCCCGCTCTGCTCGAGCCGGGGCACGGCCCGGCGCCGCAAGCCGTCGACGCCATCGATCTGCTCTGAACACGTTTGCCCTCACAACAACGGAGACAAGACCATGACCACCCGCCGCACCCTGATCGGCCATGCCGCCCTGGCGCTGACGACCTTGATGACCCTGACGACCCTGACGCCGCTGGCGCAGGCCGCCGACTTCCCCAGCAAGACCGTGACCCTGATCGTGCCCTTCGCGCCCGGCGGCCCGACCGACGCCATGGCGCGCATCCTGGCTGCCTCCTTGCGTGGACCCCTGGGGCAGACGGTGATCGTCGAGAACAAGGCCGGCGCCGGGGGCAACCTGGGCGCCGAGGCGGTGGCACGCGCGCCGGCCGACGGCTACACGCTGCTGTTCGGCACCTCGGGGCCGCTGGCCATCAACCAGTACCTGTACAGCAAGGTCGGCTACGACCCGCTGAAGAGCTTTGCGCCGGTGATCCAGGTCGGCTATCTGCCCAACGTGCTGGTGGTCAACCCGAAGGTGCCGGTGCACAACCTGAAGGAACTGGTGGCGCTGGCCAAGACACCGAACAGCTCGCTGAGCTATGCCTCGTCCGGCAACGGCGCGTCGTCGCACCTGGCCGGCGTGATGTTCAACCGCCGTGCCGGCACCGACATCCAGCACGTGCCGTACAAGGGCACGGGCCCGGCGCTGAACGACCTGCTCGGCGGCCAGGTCACGATGACCTTCACCGACGTGCTGACCGCGTTGCCGCACATCCAGGCCGGCAAGCTGCGCGCGCTGGGCGTGACCACGGCGCAGCGCTCGAAGGCGCTGCCGAACGTGCCCACGCTGGCCGAACAGGGCATGAAGGACTTCGATGTCAGCGTCTTCTTCGGCATCGTGGCGCCCGCCGGCACGCCGCCCGATGTGGTGGCGAAACTGAACGCCGCCTTCATCAAGGTGCTGGCCGACCCCGAGGTGCGCGGCCGGCTGTCGGCGCAGGGGCTCGAGCCGCCGGCCGACACCACGCCGGCGCAGTTGTCGGCCTACATGCGCAGCGAGTCAGACAAGTGGCGCGACGTGGTCAAGGCCTCGGGCGCAAAAGCCGACTAGACCCGGCGCGCAGCGACATGAACCAAGCAAGCACTGGCGCCGGCGCGCTCGCCGGCATCCGCGTCGTCGACGCGTCGCGCATCCTGGGCGGCCCGTTCTGCGGCCAGGTGCTGGGTGACCATGGTGCCGACGTGCTGAAGGTCGAGCCGCCGCAGGGCGACGACACCCGCGCCTGGGGCCCGCCCTTCGACGAGCGCGGCGTGGCGTCGTACTACCTGGGCCTGAACCGCAACAAGCGGCTGCTGACACTCGACCTGGCCTCGCCGGCCGGCCGCGAGCAGCTGCTGGCGCTGCTGGCCGGCGCCGATGTGCTGATCGAGAACTTCAAGACCGGCACGCTGGAGAAATGGGGCATCGGCCACGAGGTGCTGGCGCAGCGCTTTCCGCGCCTGGTGCACTGCCGTGTGTCCGGCTTTGGCGCCGACGGCCCGCTGGGCGGGCTGCCGGGCTACGACGCCGCGCTGCAGGCCCTGTGCGGCCTGATGAGCGTGAACGGCGAAGCCACGGGCGAGCCGCTGCGCGTGGGCGTGCCAGTGGTCGACATGGTGGCCGGCTTGAATGCCGCGCTGGGCGTGATGCTGGCGCTGCACGAACGGGCGCGCAGCGGGCGCGGCCAGTTCGTCGAGTCGGCGCTGTACGACGCCGGGCTGTCGCTGCTGCACCCGCATGCGGCCAACTGGTTCATGGACGGCCGCACGCCGCAGCGCACCGGCAACGCGCACCCCAACATCTACCCCTACGACACGCTGGCCACCGGCAGCGACCCGGTGTTCTTCGCGGTCGGCAACGACCGCCAGTTCGCCATCCTGTGCCGGCACCTGGGCGCGCCCGCAATGGCCGATGACGCCCGCTTTGCCCGTGCCGGCGCGCGCTCGCAGAACCGCTTGGCGCTGAAGGCCGAGCTCGAAGCCCTGCTGGCCGCGCACGATGGCCCGGCGCTGGCGCAGACCCTGGTGCAACTGGGCGTGCCCTGCGCGCCGGTGCTCAGCGTGCCGCAGGCGCTGCAGCACCCGCACACGCAGCACCGCGGCATGGTCGTCGAACTGCCCGGCGGCTACCGCGGCCTGGGCTCGCCGATCAAGCTCAGCCGCACGCCCGCCAGTTACCGTTTCGCGCCACTGGCCGAAGGCGACTCCTTCCTGCCGCAACAGGCCGCCAACGACGGCTGAAAACGATGCGGCCCGATGCGGCTCCACCGTGCGCTCAAAGGCGAAACCGGTAGCCGATGCCCGCCTCGGTCAGCAGGTGCCTGGGTCGGGCGGGATCGTCCTCGACCTTCTTTCGCAGGTTGGCCATGTGCACCCTCACGTAGTGGGTGTCTTCGGCATGGCCCGGCCCCCAGACGGCCTTCAGCAGCTGGCGGTGCACGATCACCCGGTCGGGCTGCGATGCCAGATGCGTCAGCAGCCGGTACTCGATCGGCGTCAGGCGCAGCGGCGCGCCGTTGCGCTCGACCACACGGCGGACAAGGTCGACGGTCACCGTGCCGAAACGAAGCACCGTGTCTGCCGACGACGAGGTCAGCGACTGCCGGCGCAGCTGCGCGCGCACGCGCGCCAGAAGCTCGCCGGCACCGAAGGGTTTGACCAGGTAGTCATCGGCACCGGCGTCCAGTGCGTCGATCTTGTCGGCTTCACCACTGCGCGCCGAAAGCACGATCACGGCAGCCGATGACCAGGTCCGCAAGTTGCGGATCAGGTCGATGCCGTCGCCGTCGGGCAGCCCGAGGTCGAAGATGGCCAGATCGGGGCGCCGGCTGCCGGCCTCGATCAAACCGCGTTCCAAGGTGGCTGCCTCGAAGACCTCGTGGCCCTGCGACTCCAGCGTCATGCGCACGAAGCGTCGGATGTCGGGCTCGTCTTCGACCACCAGCATGCGGGCACGCAGTTCCATCGGTTCATCCTAGGGCAAGCACGCTCGAGCTGCCGTCGTCCAAGGGTGGTTCGCCGCGCGGAAGCGTGATCGTGAAGCGGGCACCTTCGACGCCGTTCGCTTGCTGCCGGTTCTCGGCACGGATGGCGCCCTGGTGCGCCAGCACGATGGCGCGCGCGATCGCCAACCCCAGCCCGACGCCGGACGTCGCGCTCTCCTTGCTGCCACGCTCGAACTTGTCGAACACCGCGGCCTCGCGTCCGGCAGGCAGGCCGGGCCCGAAATCGTCGACATGAACCGTCACCGCCGACGACGAGGCCGACGCGCTCAACACGATGGCGCTGCCGGCGGGCGTGTACTTGGCCGCGTTCTCCAGCAGGTTGACCAGCACCCGCTCGAACAGCGCCGCGTCCAGGTGCAGCAGCGGCAACCCGTCGGCCAGTTGCACACGCACCGGCCGGCCCCGCAGCGCTGGCGCGCAGGCCGCCAGCGCACTGCCGACCACCTCTTCCAGCGGCTGCCACTCGCGGCGCAGCGGCAGCGCGCCGGCCTCCAGGCGCGCCATGTCCAGCAGGTTGTTGACCATCGCATTCATGCGCAGCGCCGACGCCCGGATCGACGTGACCACCTCGCTTTGCACCGGCGCCAGCGCAGGTGGCGTCATCACCAGCGTGTCGGCCAGGCCGACCAGCCCCGCCAAGGGCGTGCGCAGGTCGTGCGAGATCGCCGACAGCAGCGAGTTGCGCAGGCGCTCAGATTCGATCTGCACGGTGCTCTTCTGCGCCACCTCGACGTAATGGATGCGCTCGAGCGAGATCGCCAGCAGCGACGCGCAGGTGTCCAGCAGCCGGCGCTGGTCCGGGCCCAGGGTGCGGCGGTCGAGCGGCTGCACCGCCAGCACGCCGCGCAAGCGCATCGGCGCCTTCAGGGGCAGCACCAGGCAGGCACTGGCGGCCAGGGTATCGGTGCCGAAACCGGCCGGCTCACCGCGGTCGAACGCCCATTGCGCCACCGCCTCGTCGACCGCCGCCGTGCCGCCCTGCAGCGCCAGCAGTCGGTCGTTGTCGTCGGCAGCGAGCAAGGTCGACTTTGCGCGGAACTCCGACGCCAGGAAGCGCGCGCCGATCTGTGCCACCTGCTGGGGCATCAATGCGGCCGACAGATCGCGCGACATGTCGTACAGACCCCGCATGCGGTGCTCGCGCTGCGTGGCGGCCTCGGCCTGCACCTTCAGGCCAGCGGTGAGCTGACCGATCGCCAGCGCCACCACCAGCATCACGGCGAAGGTCACCAGGTACTGCACGTCGCTGACGGCAAAAGAGAAGCGCGGCGGCGCGAAGAAGAAGTCGAACAGCGCCACGCCGAGAAAGGCGGCCAGCACCGCCGGCCCCCGGCCGTAGATCCAGCCCACGCCGACCACGGCGAGCAGGAAGATCATCACGATGTTGGTCAGTTCCAGCACGCCCAGCAGCGGCGTGGCCAGCAGCGCAGTCAGCGCGCAGGCCGCCATGGCCGCGGCGTAGCCGCGCCAGGGGAACTCACCGGCCAGGACCCTGGACGCCTGCGGCGTGTCTCGTTGCCGCGCAGCTGCCGGCATGGCCACTTGCACCACATCGAGGTCATCGGCCAGTTCGGCGATTCGATCGGCCGACGAAATCTGCCAGGGCCAGCGACGCCGCGTTCTGCCGATCACCAGGCGCGACAGGTTGTGCTCGCGCGCATGGCGCACGAGCGCCGCCACGGCCCCCGGTGCCGCTGGCGTGGCGACCGTGGCGCCGAGCTCCTGGGCCAGCTTCAACACCCGCATCGCCTGTTCGCGCCGACCCTGCGGCAAACGGTGGACCGCAGGTGTCTCGACATGCACGGCGTGCCAGGGCACGTCGAGCTGCGCCGCCAGGCGCGCGCAGGCCCGCACGACCTTCTCGCCACCTTCGCCCGGGCCGACACAGGCCAGCAGCGCCTCGCGGTTGGGCCAGACCGACTGCACCGAGCTGCGCCGCCGGTAGGCCTGGATCTCGTCGTCGACACGGTCGGCCGTGCGGCGCAGCGCCAGTTCGCGCAGCGCCAGCAGGTTGCCCTTGCGGAAGAAGTTCGACGCGGCCCGCTCGGCCTGCGGCGGAAGATAGACCTTGCCGGCCTTCAGTCGCTGCAGCAGTTCATCCGGTGGCAGGTCGACCACCACCACCTCGTCGGCCTCGTCGAACAAGCGGTCGGGCACGGTCTCCCAGACACGGATGCCGGTAATGCCGCTGACGATGTCGTTCAGGCTTTCCAGATGCTGCACGTTCATCGTCGACCAGACATCGATGCCGGCGTCGAGCAGCTCTTCCACATCCTGCCAGCGCTTGGGATGGCGCGAACCCGGCGCGTTGCTGTGCGCCAGTTCGTCCAGCAGAACCAAGGGTTCGGCGTGGTCCTTGGCCCAGGCCAGCGCCGCGTCGAGATCGAACTCATGCAGCACCCGTTCGCGGTACGCAACGGCCTTCAGCGGCAGCCGCGGCAGGTCGCGCGCCATGGCCTCTGTGTCGGCGCGGCCGTGCGTCTCGACCAGCCCGACCGCCAGCGCCGTGCCCTGCGCCCTGGCCGCGAGGGCCGCGCTCAGCATCGCGCAGGTCTTGCCCACGCCGGCGCAGGCCCCGAAGAAGATCTTCAGCTTGCCCCGGCGCTCGCGCGCCGCGTCCCGCTGCAGCTGCTGCAGCAGCCGGTCGGGGTCGGGGCGCCCGGTGGCTTCCGGCGTCACAGCCAGCCGGCGCGGCGGAAGCGCCAGAACAACAGGCCGGCCGAGGTGGCGATCGCACCCAGCGCCATCGGGTAGCCCCAGGCCCACTTGAGCTCGGGCATGTGTTCGAAGTTCATGCCCCAGATCCCAGCCAGAGCCGTGGACACCGCAAAGATCGCCGCCCAGGCGGCCAGCCGCTTGGTCGTCTCCGACTCCTCGATGGTGACCATCGACAGGTTGACCTGGATCGCCGTGCCGATGGTGTCGCGAATCGCATCGATGGCGCCGTTGATGCGGGCCAGGTGGTCGTGCACGTCGCGAAAGTATTCCTGCGTCTGCGCACAAACGGCGGGCACGCGCCCGCCGTGGAACTTGCCGGCCACTTCCAGCAAGGGCGCAACGGCATGGCGCAGCATCATGGCGCGCCGCTTGAGGGCGTACAGCCGCTCGATGTTCCAGCGCGCCGCACCGCGCTCGAAGATCTGGCCCTCGATGTCGTCGAGCTCGGTCTCGATGTCATCGAGGAACGGAAAGTAGTGGTCGACCGCGGCATCCATCAGTGCGTAGAACACGAACCCCGCGCCGTGCTTGAGCAGTTCGGGCTCGCGCTCGCAACGCTCGCGCACGGCCAGAAAACTCTGCTGGCTGCGGTTGCGCACCGAGAGCACGAAGTTCGGGCCGACGAAGATCGCCAACTCGCCCTGCTCCACCTCACCGCTCTCGGTGCCCAGCAGGTGCATCACCACGAAGATGGTGTCGCCGTACTCCTCGACCTTTGGCCGCTGGTGGCCGTGCCGCGCATCCTCGACCGCCAGGTCGTGCAGACCGAACTGCTGCTGCATGCGATGCAGTTCATCGTCGGTGGTATCGCGCAGTGCGACCCAGACGAAGCAGCCGGGCCGGTGCACCCAGTTGCCGATGTCCTCCACCGCGATGTCCGCCAGCTTGCGCCCGTCTTCGTAGGCCACGCAATTGATCAGCATGGGTCATGCCTCCGTCGTTGCGTGGCATCTTCCCATGCGCTCAGGGGCGGGCGGCATCGAGCGCCAGGTTCAGGCGCAGCACCTGCACCCGCGGCTCGCCGATGAAGCCGAACAGGGCTTGCTCGGTGTGCTGTTCGACCCGGTCGCGAACAAGGCGCTCAGGCAGGCCGCGCGCACGCGCCACGCGGGCCACCTGGTAGTCGGCCGCCGCGCGGCTGATGTGCGGATCCAGCCCGCTGGCCGATGCCGTGACCAGATCCACCGGCACCGGCGCGGTGTTGCCCGGGTCGACGGCGCGCAGGGCCTCGATCCGCGCCTTCACGGCCTCGGCCAGCGCCGGGTTGCTCGGGCCCTGGTTCGACCCCGACGAGTTGGCCGCGTTGTAGGGCATCGGCGAGGTCGCGGACGGCCGGCTCCAGAAATGCCCGGGATCGCTGAACGCCTGGCCGATCAGATCGGATCCCACGGCCTTGCCGTCGCGAACGATCAGGCTGCCGTTGGCACGTTCGGCAAACACAAGCTGCGCGATGCCCGTCACCGCCAGCGGAAAGGCCAGGCCGGTGACCAGGGACAGCGCGACGAACAGCGTGAGCGCGGGGCGAAGTTGAAAGTTCATGGGGTTCCCCCTTGTGCCGGGCGTCAGGCCAGCCCGATGGCGGCCAGGCCCAGGTCGATGAGCTTGATGCCGATGAAGGGCACGATCACGCCGCCCAGGCCGTACACCAGCAGATTGCGCCGCAGCAGCGCGGCCGCACCCACCGCCCGATAGGCCACGCCCTTGAGCGCCAGCGGGATCAGCACGACGATGATCAGCGCGTTGAAGATCACCGCCGACAGGATGGCCGAGTTCGGGCTGGCCAGGTGCATCAGGTTCAGCGCGCCCAGCTGCGGGTAGGTGGTGACGAAGGCCGCCGGGATGATGGCGAAGTACTTGGCCAGGTCGTTGGCGATGCTGAAGGTGGTGAGCGAGCCGCGTGTCATCAGCATCTGCTTGCCGGTCTCGACGATCTCGATCAGCTTGGTCGGGTTGCTGTCGAGGTCGACCATGTTGCCGGCCTCCTTGGCGGCCTGGGTGCCGGTGTTCATGGCCACGGCCACGTCGGCCTGCGCCAGCGCCGGCGCATCGTTGGTGCCGTCGCCGGTCATCGCCACCAGCCGGCCGGCGGCCTGGTGCTCGCGGATCAGCTTCAGCTTGGCCTCGGGCGTGGCTTCGGCCAGGAAGTCGTCGACGCCGGCTTCGGCAGCAATGGCCGCAGCGGTCAGGCGGTTGTCGCCAGTCACCATGACCGTCTTGATGCCCATGCGCCGCAGCTCGGCAAAGCGCTCCTTGATGCCGCCCTTGACGATGTCCTTCAGCTCCACCACACCCAGCACCCGGGTGTCATCGGCCACCACCAGCGGCGTGCTGCCGCGGCGGGCCACGTCGTCGACGGTGGCCTGCAGCGCCGGTGGAAACGCACCGCCGAGCGATTCGACGTGACGGCGGATGGCGTCGGCCGCACCCTTGCGCAGTTGCCGCACCTGGCCCGCGGTGCCGGGCAGATCGGCGCCGCTCATGCGCGTCTGCGCCGTGAAGTGCACGAAGCTCGCACCCAGCGCCGCCAGGTCACGCTCGCGCAGCTGGAACTTCTGCTTGGCCAGCACCACGATGCTGCGGCCCTCGGGGGTTTCATCGGCCAGCGAGGCCAGCTGCGCGGCGTCGGCAAGCTCGGCGTCCGTCACGCCTGCGGCGGGAAGCAAGCTGCTGGCCTGCCGGTTGCCGAGTGTGATGGTGCCGGTCTTGTCCAGCAGCAGCACGTCCACGTCGCCGGCTGCCTCGACGGCACGGCCGGAGGTGGCGATCACGTTGGCCTGCATCATGCGGCTCATGCCGGCCACGCCGATGGCCGACAGCAGCCCGGCGATCGTGGTCGGGATCAGGCACACCAGCAGCGCCACCAGGATCACCAGGCTCACCGGCTGACCCGTGCCGCCTGGCGCCGCGACCGCCTGCACGCCGAAGGCCGAGAACGGCAGCAGGGTGACGACGACGCCCAGGAACACGATGGTCAGCGCCACCAGCAGGATGGTCAGCGCGATCTCGTTGGGCGTCTTCTGCCGCTTGGCGTTCTCGACCATCGCGATCATGCGGTCGACAAAGGTCTCGCCGGGGTTGACGGTCACGCGCACGACGATCCAGTCCGACAGCACGCGCGTGCCGCCGGTCACCGCCGAGAAGTCGCCCCCCGACTCCCGGATCACCGGCGCCGACTCACCCGTGATGGCGCTTTCGTCGACCGACGCCACACCATCGATCACTTCGCCGTCGGCAGGGATGGTGTCGCCGGCCTCGGCCAGAACGACATCGCCCTTGCGCAGGCTGTCGGCTTCCAGCGGGTGCCATTTCATCGCCGTGCGCAGCGCACCGTGGTGATAGTCACCCTCCAGGCGCTTGGCCCAGGTCTGCTTCTTCAGGCCGCGCAGCGACGCAGCCTGCGCCTTGCTGCGGCCTTCGGCCAGCGCCTCGGCGAAGTTGGCAAAGAGCACGGTGAACCAGAGCCACACGGTGACGCCGATCGTGAACGTGTCGGGTCTGGCCGCCGCCAGCGCGGTCGTGAAGGCGCTGCCCACGTAGACGACGAACATCACCGGGTTGCGCCATTGCACGCGCGGGTCGAGCTTGCGCAAGGCGTCGATTAGCGCCGGCCTGATCAGCGCGGGGTCGAACAGGGTCAAGGTCTGTCGCGTCATGGAAATCCTTCAGCGGGCTTGCAGCATCAGGTGCTCGACCACGGGGCCCAGCGCCAGCGCGGGCACGTAGTTCAGCAAGCCGATCAAGAGCACGGTAGCGATCAGCAGCACGACGAACAGCGGGCCATGCGTCGGCAGCGTGCCCTCGGTGGCCGCGATGCGCTTCTTGGCGGCCAGCGATCCGGCAATCGCCAGCACCGGCACGATCACGCCAAACCGGCCCAGCCACATGGCCACCGCGAGCAGCACGTTGTAGAACGGCGTGTTGGCCGACAGCCCTGCAAACGCACTGCCGTTGTTGTTGGCCGCCGAGGACAGCGCGTACAGGATTTCCGAGAAACCATGCGGCCCCGGGTTGGCCATGCCGGCGCGCCCGGCCTCGGTCATCGCGGCAACAGCGGTGCCCAGCAGCACCAGCAGCGGCGTCACCAGGATGGCGATGGCCACCATCTTCATCTCGTGCGTCTCGATCTTCTTGCCCAGATATTCGGGCGTGCGGCCGATCATCAGCCCGGCGATGAAGACGGCCATGATGGCGAAGACGAGCATGCCGTACAGACCCGAGCCGACCCCGCCGAAGATGACCTCGCCCAGCTGCATCATCACCAGAGGCACCGCACCACCCAGCGGCGTGTAGCTGTCGTGCATCGAGTTCACCGCGCCGCAGCTGGCGGCTGTGGTGATGGTGGCAAAGAGCGCCGAGGCGTTGATGCCGAAGCGCACTTCCTTGCCCTCCATGTTGCCGCCGGCCTGCACGGCGCTGGCCTGGCTGTCGACACCGAGCACTGCGAACACCGGATTGCCTTGCTGCTCGGCCGTCGTCGCGACAAAAACGGCGACGACGAACACCAGCGTCATGGCGGCCAGCACGGCCCAGCCCTGCCGCAGGTCACCGACCATGCGCCCGAGCACCAGGCACAGTGCCGTCGGGATCAGGAAGATCGACAGCATCTGCACGAAGTTGGTGGCAGCACTCGGGTTCTCGAAGGGATGCGCCGAGTTGGCGTTGAAGAAGCCGCCGCCGTTGGTGCCGAGCATCTTGATCGCCAGTTGCGACGCGACGGGGCCCATCGCGAGCGTCTGCGTCGAGGACGACTGCTTGTCCATCACCGGCTGGCCCTTGTCGTCCTTCACGGCTTGCCCGTCCGCGCCGGCTTTGGCCTGCTGCCAGGCGACTGCCTCGAGGGTCTGCACGGGCTGGTAAGGCTTGAGGTTCTGGATCACGCCCTGGCCGGCCAGCAGCAGCGCGACAACGAACGACAGCGGCAGCAGGATCCACAGCGTGACGCGTGTCAGGTCCACCCAGACGTTGCCCACCACCTGCGCGCAATGGCCCGCAAAGCCGCGAATCAGCGCCACCACGACGACGATGCCGGTGGCGGCCGACAGAAAGTTCTGCACCGTCAGCGCCAGCATCTGCGTGAGGTAGCTCATCGTCGATTCACCCCCGTAGCCCTGCCAGTTGGTGTTGGTGACGAAGCTGATCGCGGTGTTGAAGGCAGAGTCGGGCGAGACGGCAGACATGGCCTGGGGATTCAGCGGCAGCGCGCCCTGCAGGCGCTGCAACGCGTAGACCGCCAGCACGCCAAGGCCATTGAAGACCAGCAGGCCCACGGCGTAGGCCAGCCAGCCTTGCCCACGATCGGGGTCGATGCCGGCCAGGCGATACAGCGGCGCCTCGACATGTCGGCCCCAGCCGAAGCGCCCGGCCATCAGGGCCCCGATGGCACTGGCCAGCGGCCACGCCAGCAGCAGCAGGACAGCCAGGAAGGCGACCAGCTGCATCCAGGCGGACGTGCTCACGAGAAGTCCTCCGGTCGCAGCAGCGCCGCCAGCAGATACACCAGCAGCCCCAGGGCGAGCAAGGCAGCGGTGACATCCCAGCCGCTCATGGCGTCACCGCACGCGACTGCAGACGCTCGCATCCGAGTGCGAGGCCGAACGCGATGGCCCAGAGTGCGCCCGCGACGATGAGGTATTGGAAGTCCATGCATCCTCCGATTCACAGGCCTGCATGCTGATTCGGGGCCCGTCAAGACGATGACAAGAATCGAGCCCGTGGCATCAAGGCGGCATCAAGATCGGGCTGGACCCGGCACCACGGCGCGTGCGGCAGCGCGGCACACACTGCCGGCCATCGCACCCTGGTCAGCGGTCGGCCGGAACCTGCTGCGCCGCCGGGGCGCGATCCGCGCGGCCGCGATGTCATCATCGCCCCCATGAACGAGCCGAGATTCGAAACGGCAAAGGCCCGCGCCCTGCCCTGAGCAGGCGCTGCGGTCTCTACCGTACTGACCCCGCTCGGACACGTCGACCACCCACCCCAGGCCATGACTGACCCCGTGCGGCGGACCGGCATCATCGACCGTCTGCGCAGACGGTTCACCGGGGCTCTGCGCCGCCAGCACCGCCTGCGCCACTTTGGCCGCCACCCCTTGCAGGACCGCCTGGGCAGACGCGGTACGCCGCAGCCGTTGCCCGCCGAGATCGCGCGCGTCCTGCTGCAGGCTGCGCACGACGACCCGGCAGCGGCGCTGACCCGGCTCAAGTCGCACGCCGACGGGTTGAGCCAGCGCGAGGCGGCGGCGCGTCTGGCCAGGCAAGGGCCGAACGAGGTCGAGCACGACCCGCCACTGCCCTGGTGGCTGCACCTGTGGCACTGCTACCAGAACCCGTTCAACCTGCTGCTGACCGTGCTGGCCGGCGTGTCGTACCTGACCAAGGACGTCAAGGCCACGCTCGTCATCGGCGTCATGGTGCTGCTGAGCACCGGCGTGCGCTTCGTGCAGGAGGGGCGATCCAACCGCGCCGCCGAACGCCTGAAGGCGATGGTCAGCAACACCGCCACGGTGCTGCGGCGCGACCGCCACACGGCGGCGTCGCGTTCTGCGGCTGCGGCAGCGCATCCCGGCGCGCAGGCTGCAGCCGGTGTCGAGCTGGCCATGCGCCGGCTCGTCCCGGGCGACGTGGTGGTGCTTTCCGCGGGCGACATGATCCCCGCCGACTGCCGCGTGCTCACGGCGCGCGACCTGTTCGTGGCGCAGTCGGCGATGACGGGCGAATCGCTGCCGGTGGAGAAGTTCAGCGAAAACCGTGGCGCCGGCAATGCCAGCGATGCCAGCGGCGGGCCGCTGGAACAGAGCAACCTCGTCTTCATGGGCACCAGCGTGGTCTCGGGTTCGGCGACGGCGCTGGTGTTGACGACCGGCACCAGAACCTACTTTGGCACCCTGGCCGCGCGCGTGACGGCCACCGACAGCACGCCCAACGCGTTCCAGGCGGGGGTCAACAGCGTCAGCTGGCTGCTGATCCGGTTTGCCATGGTGATGGTGCCGATCGTGCTGCTGATCAACGGTCTGACCAAGGGCAACTGGCCCGAAGCCTTCCTCTTCACGCTGTCTGTCGCGGTGGGGCTCACGCCCGAGATGCTGCCGATGATCGTGACCACCACGCTGGCCAAGGGCGCGGTACTGCTGTCGCGCAAGAAGGTCGTGGTCAAGCGGCTGGACGCGATCCAGAACTTCGGCGCGATGGATGTCCTGTGCACCGACAAGACGGGCACGCTGACGCAGGACCAGGTGGTGCTGGGCCACCACATCGACGCCTTCGGCAACACGTCGGAGGAGGTGCTCGGCCTGGCCTTCCTGAACAGCCACTACCAGACCGGGCTGAAGAACCTGCTCGACCGCGCCGTGCTCGCCCACATCGAGCTGCCCACCGAGCTCAAGCTCGAGCAGGACTGGCGCAAGATCGACGAGATCCCATTCGACTTCGAGCGTCGACGCATGTCGGTGGTGGTGTCCGAGCGCAACGAGCGCCATCAGCTGATCTGCAAGGGTGCACTCGAGGAGGTGCTGGCCTGCTGCACGCAGGTTCGTGCCGAGCCGGGCCAGCCAACCCGCGAGTCGACGCTGGACGCGACCCTGTTCGCGCGCGTCAGCCAGGCCGCCCGCAAGCTCAACGAAGACGGACTGCGCGTGGTGGCGGTGGCGACGAAAGAGCTGCCGACCAGCCAGACCACGTACTCGGTGGCCGACGAGACCGGGCTGACCCTGGTGGGTTACATCGCCTTCCTCGACCCGCCCAAGGACAGCGCCGCGCCGGCGCTCGAGAAGCTGGCCGCACACGGCGTGCACGTGAAGGTGCTCACCGGCGACAACGAACTGGTGACGGCGCGCGTGTGCCGGCAGGTCGGGCTGGCCGTCGACCGTGTGCTGCTGGGCCCACAGATCGACGCCATGGACGACGCGGCGCTGGCGCTGGCGGTGCAGCAGCATCAGGTCTTCGCCAAGCTGGCCCCGATGCAGAAGGAACGCATCGTGCGCTCGCTGCGCGCGCAGGGCCATGTGGTCGGCTACATGGGCGACGGCATCAACGACGCGCCGGCGCTGCGCGCGGCCGACATCGGCATCTCGGTCGACTCGGCGGTGGACATCGCCAAGGAAGCGGCCGACATCATCCTGCTGGAAAAGAGCCTGCTCGTGCTGGACCAGGGCGTGGTCGAGGGACGCAACACCTTCTGCAACATGCTGAAGTACATCCGCATGACGGCGAGCTCGAACTTCGGCAACGTGCTGTCGGTGCTGGTGGCCAGCGCCTTCCTGCCCTTTCTGCCGATGCTGCCGCTGCAGTTGCTGGTGCAGAACCTGATGTACGACATCTCGCAGACCGCGATCCCGTTCGACAACGTCGACGCCGAACTGGTGGCGCAGCCCTTGAAGTGGAACCCAGCCGACATCGGCCGCTTCATGGTGTTCTTCGGGCCCGTCAGCTCGGTCTTCGACATCGCCACCTTCGCGGTCATGTGGTGGGTGTTCAGCGCGCAGACGCTGGCCCAGCAGGGGCTGTTCCAGTCGGGCTGGTTCGTCGAGGGCCTGCTTACGCAGACCCTGATCGTGCACATGATCCGCACGCCCAGGCTGCCTTTCATCGAAAGCCGTGCGGCCCTGCCCTTGCTGGTTGCCACCGGGTGTGTCGTCGCCGCCGGGCTGTGGCTGCCGATGGGGCCGCTGGCCGATGACTTCAAGCTGCAGGCGCTGCCAGCGGCGTACTTCCTGTGGCTGGCCGGCATCCTGGCCGGCTACGCGGTGCTCACCACCGTGATGAAGCGCTTCTACCTGCAGCGCTTCGGCTGGCAGTGAACACCGACTCGGGGAACCCCATGAACACGCCCACTGCACGCTATCGCATCGACCTGGTTCGCATCGCCACCGACGCCATGCGCGAACGCGGCCTGGAACCGGCTTTTCCGCCGGCCCTGCTGCAGGAGCTGGCGTCGATCACCGGCCCGGGCCGGGACACCGATCCGCACATCCGCGATCTGACCTCGCTGCCCTGGTGTTCGCTCGACAACGACGATTCGCTCGACCTCGACCAGCTGACGGCCTGCGAAGCACTTGCCGACGGTCAGGTCAGGCTGCGCGTGGCCGGGGCCGACGTGGACGCGGTGGTGAAGAAGGGCTCGGCGATCGACCAGCATGCCTGGATCAACACCACGTCGGTCTACACCTCGGCCAAGGTGTTTCCGATGCTGCCCGAGCGGCTGAGCACCGACCTCACATCGCTCAATCCCGACCAGGACCGGCTGGCGCTGGTCAGCGAGATGGTGGTCGCAGGCGACGCGTCGATCGTGCAGTCCACCGTCTATCGGGCCCTGGTGCGCAACAAGGCCAAGCTCGCCTACGACGCCGTCTCGGCCTGGATCGACGGCAGCGCCGCGTTGCCACAGCCGGCCCGTGCGGTGCCCGGCATGGACGAGCAGTTGCGCAAGCAGGACGAGGTGGCGCAGCGCCTGCGCGCACGCCCAGGGCTCGCTCCAATTCGAGACCTTCCAGCCGCGCGCCTTGTTCAAAGGCGAGCAGGTGGTCGACATCCAGCAACAGGTGCAGAACCGCGCCCGCCAGCTGATCGAAGAGTTGATGATCGCCACCAACACCTGCACCGCGCAATTTCTTGCCGATGCCGGCGGTGCCTGGCTGCGCCGCGTGGTGCGCTCGCCCGAGCGCTGGCTGCGCATCGGCGAACTGGCGCAGCGCTACGGCGAATCACTGCCGCAGGATCCGGACTCGCGCGCGCTGGCGCAGTTCCTGGCCCGGCGCCACAAGGCCGATCCGCTGCGCTTCCCCGATCTGTCGCTGGTCATCGTCAAGCTGATGGGCGCGAGCGAATACGTGGTCGAGCGCCCCGGCACCCTGCCGATCGGTCACTTCGGCCTGGCGCTGCGCGACTACACCCATTCCACCGCGCCCAACCGCCGATACCCTGACCTGATCACGCTGCGCATGGTCAAGTCGGTGCTGTCGGGCAACCCGCCGCCATACGGTGCGGCCGACCTGCAGGCCCTGGCGCTGCACTGCACCCAGCAGGAAGACGCCGCCCGCAAGGTGGAGCGGCGGATGCGAAAGTCAGAAGCCGCGCTGCTGCTGCAGTCGCACATCGGCCAGACCTACGACGCCATCGTCACCGGCCGCACACCGTCCGGCACTTTCGTGCGCGTCTTCACGCCCCCCGTGGAGGGCATGCTCATCGGCCGTGGCGCCGAGCTCGACGTCGGCCAGCCACTGCGCGTGAAGCTGGTCTCGACCAACGTCGAACTCGGATTCATCGACTTCGCGCGGGCCGGTTGAGGTGGCGGCGGGAACGGTGGAAAGCAAGGGTTGACCACGCAGCGCGCGGCGCAATGCATGCACCTGCCGGCGAGCTTGAGGCCAGCGGCAGGTCCAGCGCCAGCCTGGCCTCTTCGCGTGCATGAAGGTTTTCACCACGCAGCTTGGCGGCGTCCAGACGTTCCTGCAGCGTGACTGCAGCGACCGCGGCCTGCGGGTCGCCCAGCGCATGCAGCGCGATGGCGCGGCGCAGCAGCAGCGTGTCGGCGTCGTCCGGGCCGCCGGATCGCCGGCCAGCGCCTGCAGGTCGGGCAGGGCCGCTGCGAAAAGATGCTGGCTCTGCAGCACCGTGGCGCGCAGCAGGCGCACCGGTGCCGGCGGCGTCTGCTGCGCCCACCACGGCGCCAGTGCAGCTTGTGCCAGGCCCAGTTCGCGCGGATCGCCAGTCGCCCGGGCGCGGGTGGTCGCTGCCCGAGCGGTGGCCAGAGCCAGCGGCAGTTGTTGCGGGTGGCGCGCCAGCTGCGCTCGCTCGGCGCGCGCCGCGGCGTTCCAGCGGATCGGCAACTGCTGCACCACGTCGCTGTCGCTGGCCGGCGTGAAGGGCGCGGCCAGCGCGACCGCAGCCCAGACCAGCCAGAGCTGGACCAAGCTGCGGCCGGCCATCACACCGACTCTTCCGGCTCGGCCGTCTCGGACGTCGGCGGCATCACGCCGTCCAGGTCCAGAGGTTCGGCCCGGTCGTCCGCAGGCAAGGACGCGACGTAGGTGCTGAAGGCCTTGGGTGAGGCCGTCGCGCTGGCCGGCACGCCTTGCGTGCCGGCTGGCGCTTCGACGGTGTCACCGTTGCCGCCGCCACCCCCACAGCCGGTCAGCAGGGCCACTGCCGCCGCCATCAAAGTCACTTGAAACTTTGTCTTTGTCATGGCGTGCCCCTCACTTGCTGCCCGGCAGGGGCGTGTTCAGGTAGGGGAAGCCCGGCAGCAGCGGCACCACGGCCTGGTCCACCGCGTCGTGCAGCTTGAACGCCGTGGCGCCCAGCGGCACCGCCGATGGCTTGCAGGCTGCGCCCAGGGCCAGCGCGTCGTTGTCGCCGTTGGCCAGGCACAGGCCACCCATCACCGCCACCAGCGAGATGTCGACCACGTCGTCCTTGGGCCGCCGTCCGTTCGGGTAACCGGCGTTGTCGTTGCCGCGGGCCAACAGGTTGCCCACGATGCCCAGCCGGTTCTGCTGCGCAAAGGGCAAGGGCGCGATGGCGGTGTTCAGGCGCAGCATCTCCGAGGGCGTCACCACCTTGGGCTGGTTCACACCCTTGATGCCGGTAAGGAAGGTCGTCACCAGGTCGGTGCGCGGGAAGTTGGTCGGCGCCGCGTTCGGCAACGCCAGCGCAATCTCCATCAGTGCGGGCAGCGTCGGGTTGGTCACGTAGTCGGCGAACTGGGCGTCGCCCGAGGGCTTGGAGCCGTTGAAGCGGTCCTTGTCCTTCAGCCCGATGACGACCTCGTTGACCAGGGGCATGCCCAGGCGCGAGACCTGCACCCACGCGCCGCCGGCCTTTTCGCTGGCCTGGTGGCCGGACCCGGTCTTGCCGTTCAGCAGCCGTGCCTGGCGCAGGCTGGCGCTGGTCCAGCCGCCGATGACGTCGTCGCCGCCGGTCAGGCAGCTCTTGTGCATCTCGATGGCCAGCGTGGTGACGTTCTTGTCGCCGATGGTGTTCGGCAGCGCGCCGATCAGCGTCGGGTCGGTGATGACGCCGACGGGTGCGTTGACAAGGTCGAAGATGGTGCCCAGGTTGACCGCGAACGGGTCCTGCCGCTGGCCCACGAACAGCCGCGCCGGCATGCTGCAGCCCGGGATGTTCACGGTGTAGAGGTGGCGCGCGGCGTAAGTGGCGTAGTCGGCGATGGTCTTGCTGCCGATGTTGTCAACCGGCTTGTCGAAGCGCGTGCTGCCGTTGGCCGCATTGCTGACTGACTGCACGGTGCCGGCACGGCGGTCGCCGCGCACCACCTGCACGGTGTAGCTTTCGCCCAGCTGCAGGTTGGCGTCCTTCACATTGGCCACCGCACCGGCCTGGATGAGCGGGATGTTGACCGACTTGCCGCCGATGTTCAGGTTCACGCCGGCGCCGTTGTTGGCCAGCGCGTTCTGGAAGCGGAACTGGAGGCTGATGTTCTCGCGCGCGTCGCCATCGTTGTCGATGTGGATCTCGTACAGCGCGTTCGGGTCCATCGCGAAGTAGTTCGGGCCGCCGTAGGCGTCCTGCAGCGGCTGGTAGTTGGCGATCATCGTCACGTAGTCGCCGCGGCCGCTTTCATAGCTGCGGAACATGTAGAAATCGGTCGCGTCGACCTTGGGCACGGTGGTGATGAAGGGCGCTTCACGATGGCTGGAGGCGCTGGCGCCACCGGCCAGCAGCGCCAGGGCGATCGGCACGGCGGCCAGTGCGCCGCTGTAGGGCTTGGCTTGTTTCACGGGGTCTTCTCCTCGGTGCGGTTCGATGCGGCGCAGGTGCTGCGCCGGACTTGGAAGCCGCGGCGCGGCCCCAGACCCCACTTACGCAGACCAGCGTGAACCGGATGCAAGGAAAACGGCGCCGTGTCGCCGTGGGCCCATCGACAGTTGAAATCCGGGTCTGGATTTCGGCCTGCCGCGCTGCCGGCTCAGATCTGCAGCTTGCCGACCGAGACGATGGGGCCCGTCGGCGCGCCGGTGGGCGAGCCGCCCTGGGGCTCAACACTTACCGCGAAGGCCGCGGTGTCGCGCAGCAGTTGTGCGCGCACCAGCGTGGTGGCGGCCGCGCCCTGCACCAGGCCCAGCGAGCGCGGCGCGCCTTGTGCCGGCACCGCCCACAATTCGAGTGCGCGGCCGGCCTCCAGCGACAAGTCGTTCAGCGGCTTGAGCACCAGAGCGCGACCATCGCCGCTGATGCTGGCCACGAAGCTGGCGTTCAGGGCCAGCGCCGCCTGCGGGTTGGCGGCCAGCACCACGACCACCGGCGCCTGGGGCGCCGGGGTCTGGCTGGCGACGAGGAACATCGCCACCGCCGCGGCGGTGGCAAAGCCGCTGAGCCCGCGCCACAGCGCCAGCCGCTGCCACAACGAAGGCGCCGCCGCCGCAGCACCGAACAGCCGCGTCTGCACGCCCTGCCAGACCTGCAGCGGCGGCGCCACCGGCACCACGCTGGTGGCCAGCGGCACCAGGGCCTGCTGCCACTGCGCCACTGCCTGGCGCAGCGCCGGGTGCGCTGGCAGCAGGGTCTCGAAGCGGCGCCGCGCCGGGCCACGCAGCGTACCCAGCACGTACTCGGCGGCCAGGCGTTCGGCCCGTTCGGGACGGCTGTAGTCCATATCAGTACCGCCCGGCCTTTCCGAAGGGTCTGAGCGCCTTCTCGGGGGGCAGCAAACGATGTGAGCGTGCGAGCTTCATGTCAGGCCGGTGTACCGTCTGCGCGCTGCAGGCAATCCTTCAGCGCCAACAGGGCGCGACGCACCCAGCTTTTCACCGTGCCCAGCGGTTGCGTCAGGTGTTGCGCCACTTCAGTGTGCGAATAGCCCTGGTAGTAGGCCAGGGCCACGCACTGCTGCTGTTCCGACGAAAGTTCGCCCACGCAATGGGTCACCTGGCGCGCCGCGGCGGCCTGCAGCAGCAGGTCGAGTGGCCCGCCATCGGCCGCAGGCTGGGCGGCCAGCAGGTCGTGCTCGTCGCCATCGTCGTCAACCGCATGCGTGCTGACGGTGGCCACCTCGGTCTTGCGGCGGCGCAGGCTGTCGATGGCACGGTTGCGAGCGATGCTGGTCAGCCAGGTCATGGGTTGGGCGCGCGCTGCGTCGTAGCCCGATGCGGCGCGCCAGATGTTGACGAAAATGTCCTGCAAGAGATCCTCCGCTTGACCGCGGTCGGGATTGATACGCAGGATGACACCAAAGAGATGCGCAGATGTGGCCTTGTAGAGCGTTTCCAGCGCGGCGCGCTCGCCCAGCCCCACGCGTGCCAGTGCCAGGGCCAGCGATTCGCTGCGGTCGGACCAGGTGTCGGTGGGTGTTTTCATGGCGCGGTGGCGGCGGATGGTATGCGCAATGGCGCAGCCACGCTGCGCCCGTGACAAGCTGTCGGTCGACAAGGTCCGCGTGCAGCACCAAGCGTTTCGCGTGCTCAAGCCCACGCTCGCGCCACCGGATACCTGAACGGTCAATACTCGTTCCCGGTACCGTGGCGTTCAGACAAGCGCGGCACTGCCGGCGGCAAGAGCCGCCGGCATCTTTCATCCAGAGGGGAAAGCGATGTACGCACCGATCACGCTGCCGTTCGGCGCCAAGATGCTGTTCAACACGGTCAAGTTGAAACCGGGGGTCAGCTTCGACGATGTCGAGCTTTCCGTGGCCGAGATGTGCAATGTCGTCAAGGAAACCTACGGCGGCGACAAGGGCGGCTTCATCGCCGGCCAGGTCTTCAAGTTCACGGGCTTCGTGTCCGACGGTGGCTCGCTCGGGCCCACGGCTGCCGGCGACGAGCACTACGCGATCGTCACCTACTGGCGCTCTTTCGAAGAACACGAAAGATCGCACGCGGACAAGATCTTCACCTCGAAGTTCGAGGCGCTGGCGACGATGTGCACTGAAACGCAAGAGTTCGGATACGAGATGCTGTGGCAGGGCAAACCTGACGGCGGCTGAGTTCGCTGCGCGCGCGGGCTGCACGCGGACGCCGAGCCCACTGATTCGTCGGGCACAGGCCCGCTTTCGTCGACCCGAAACCCGCCCTGATCGGGTTTCGATGGCAGCGTGCCGGCCGAACTCCTACGCTGCCTTCACACCAGCCCGAGATGGGCGCCGATCTCCAGGCGCACGCAGTGGCCGGGCAACCCGACGGGAGTTCGACATGTACCTTCGTTTGCAATGGGCCGTCTCCTTCGCCGCTCTGACGCTGGTGGCCGGTGGGTCTGCCGCAGCCGACCCGCAGCAGGCGGAGATCACCGCACGTCGACCGGCACCGACGCCACGGGTGGACGTGCAGGCCGCCTGCCCCGACATCGCCGACACCTTGAACCGTGAGCTGACCCCGGCCATCAAGATGCTGGGCAAGGAGGGCACGGTGCGGGTCGAATTCCGGTTGCAGGACGACCAGGTGTGGCGTGTCGTGTCGAGCGGCGGCCCACAAGAGTACCGCCAGCCGATCCGGCGCGCGCTGACCGGTTTGTCGTGCAAGCCCGGCAGCGCAGGCGATCGTTTCGTCTTCGCGATCCGCTTCGATCTGCATCCCGCGGCGCAAGGCCCGCAGCGCCTGGCCCAGCTGGTCAAGCCGTGACCGTGGGGGTCGCGGCCAGCCCTGGCTTGCCAAGGCCGACCGTGGGCGACGATGATGCGCGCGGGGCTGCTCCCACAAGGAGTCGACGCGTGGATGCTGCAGGGATCCCTCATCGGCCCACGACCCTCGCATGGGTCGGCTGGGGCGTGTTGATCTGCCTGGCCGTGGCCGCCGCCGATGCCATGCTGTGGGTGCTCGGCTCGCTGCTTTCGACGGGCGCCCAGGCAGCGCCGCAGCAGGTCTGGCGCATCTTCCCCGGCGTCGGGATGCTGCGTTTCATGTGCCTGGCCGTGATGATGCTGGTGGTGGTGCTCGGGCACCGGCTGCTGCCGACGGGTGGCATCTCACGTTGGCTGGCCTTGGCCGCGCTGGTGCTGGTTGCCACCGCGGCGGGCTGGATCGTGTTTGTGCAGTCCTTCTGCGACATCGGGCGCTGGCTCGGCTTCGAGCTGCGTTACTCCAGATATTGCGGTTCTGCCGGCTTTCCGCAGCGCCAGGTGCCCGTGATGGTCGTCCGCCAGCTGCAGTTTGCGCTGCCGATGGTCGGCCTGTACGAGTTCGCGTCGCGCAGCCGGCGGGCGGCCGAGGCCTTGCATGAGGCCGGCCTGCGCCAGATGAGCCTGGCGCGCGACCTGGCCGCTGGCCGCGCGCAGCTGTTGCAAGCGCAGATCGAGCCGCACTTCCTGTTCAATTCGCTGGCCAACGTGAGGCGCCTGGTCCGCACCGACGCCGCGGCTGCCGCGTCGATGCTGGCCGATCTGTTGCGTTACCTGCAGGAAGCGCTGCCGCGCCTGCGCGAGACCGAATCGACCCTGGGCCAGGAGATCGAACTGGTGCGCGCTTTCCTGGACGTGCACGGTGTTCGCATGGGCCCACGGCTGCGTTACGACATCGTGATGCCGGAAACCCTGGCCCAGCTGCCCGTGCCGCCGATGCTGCTGTTGACGCTGGTCGAGAACGCGCTCAAGCATGGCCTTCAGCCGCTGCCCGAGGGCGGCTGCATCCAGGTCGGCGCCAGCCGGTCGGGCGCTGTATTGACCCTGACCGTGGGCGACACCGGCCGCGGCATGGGCGACGCCAGCGGCCACGGCACGGGGCTGGCCAACATTCGCGCCCGGCTGCGCGCGCTGCATGGCGCCGCCGCTGCGCTGTCCCTGCAGGTCAATGAGCCACGCGGCGTGCGGGCCACGATCACCTTGCCGACGGTGCCGGGATGAGCGCCATGGCCACTGCGCACCGGCCCCTCGTGGCCGACCTGGCCGAGGTTCTGCGCGGCTGGACCTGGCGCCACACCGCCATCGGCATCGCCCTCGGGCTGTTCAACATCGCGCTCGGTCCTGGCGGTGGCCTGCTGCTGTGGCCGGCCCCGACGGCCAACAAGCAGTATGGCAGCGCGCTGCTGTTCAATGTGCTGATGCTCGGCCTGCCCTTCGTGCTGGCCATGCGTCTGGCCGATCGTGCTGCAGACCGCGGCGCGCCCGCCGCCTGGGCCTATGGCCTGGCGGTGGTGGCGGTGGCCGTCGGCGGTAGTTGGCTCGGTGCGATGCTGCAGCTGAGCGTGTGGGATGGCAGGCCCGCCACCCAGACACGCAGCGCCTGGGTGGCGCTGGCGATCGCCACGCTGTACGGACTGGGCGCGGCGGCCTACGTGCAGGGGCGCCGGGCCCGGCTGTCGCTGACGCGGCTGCAGCGAATGGAAACGGAACGCGCACGCCAGATGCAGCAGCTGCAGGTGCAACGCCTGCAGGCCCTGCAGGCGCGTGTCGAGCCCCAGCTGCTGTTCGACACCCTGCACCGGGTGCTGGACCAGGTGCCCGGCGATCCTGCAGCGGCCGATGCATTGCTGGCCGATCTGATCGCCCTGCTGCGCGCGCTGCTGCCCGGCCGCAGCGTCGCGATGAGCGACGTGCAGCGCGAGTTTGCGCTGCTGCGCTCGCATGCCCGCGTGAGCGGCGGTGTGCCGCCTCGCCTGGTGATGGCCGCCGACACGGCCCGGTCGCCGATCGCGCCGATGCTGGTGCTGCCCCTGTTGCGCCTGCTGCAGGCTGCACTCGGCCCGACGCAGCCATGTGCGGTCACTGCGGCCATCGACGGTGATCGACTGCGCCTGACGTTTGGCGCCGATGACGGGCAGCAGGCCCAGGTGCCCCCGGCGGCTGCGGTCGACTCCACCGCGCTGGCCTTGTTGCGCGAGCGCCTGGCCAGCCTGCATGGCGCAGATGCCAGCCTGCAGGTGACAGCGGCGCCGTCTGCCGTCCTCGTGCTCGACCTCCCTCACCTCCCTCACCTCGATCACGACAGGCAAGCCAAGCGCCACGACGAACACCATGACCCGCGCCCTGATCGCTGAAGACGAGCCGCTGCTGTGCGACGAGATCCGCGAGGAGCTCGGCCGCGTCTGGCCGGACCTGGCGATCTGCGCCCTGGCACACGATGGCCATGCCGCGCATCGGGCCATCGAGAACCTGCGGCCCGAGGTGCTGTTTCTCGACGTGCAGCTGCCCGGGCTGACCGGCCTGGAGCTGGCACGCCTGGCGGGGCGGCGCGCGCACATCGTCTTCATCACGGCCTTTGACCACTATGCGGTGCAGGCCTTCGACGAGGGCGCTGTCGACTACCTGCTCAAACCGCTGGACAGCGCCCGCCTGGTGCGCGCCACCCAGCGTCTCAAGGAGCGGCTCGGCCAGGTGCCGGCAGATCTGGGCAAGCTGGTCGACCGCGCCCGGCAACTGGCGCCAGCCGCTGAGCCCCTGCGCTGGATCAGCGTGCTGCATGGTCGCGAGATCCGGCTGATCACGGTCGAGGACATCTGCTACTTCCGCGCCGACAACAAGTACGTGGCCGTGGTCACGGTCGACGGTGAATCACTCATCAGCACGCCGCTGAAAGATCTGCTGGCCAAGCTCGACCCGGCCGTGTTCTGGCAGGTGCACCGAGGCACCGTGGTCAACCTGAGCGCGGTGCGCAGCCTCAGCCGCGACATCGACGGCAGCCTGTCACTGCATCTGAAGCAGCGGCCCGAAACCTTGAAGGTGGGCAGCAGCTACGCCGGACGGTTCCGGCAGTTGTAGTGCGCGGCAGGCACTGCCGCTGCGCAGGTCTGCACGCGGGGTCGCAGCAAGAACATGGCCGGCGATGCAGCGCGCAGCGCTGCGTTGTCAGCGACTGCGCCGCCGATCCACGAAGGCCGGGTGCTGGTGTTCAGCGGCGGTGCCATCGGCATGCTGTCCGCGCAGCTGCTGGGCCATATGGGCGTCGACCGGCTCGACGTCGGCGATGTCAATCCGCTGCGCCGCCGGGCCCGAGACTTCAGCCCATCTTCACCGCGGTGCCGCTGACGGCGACCAACATCATGCCGTTGGCTTCGCCCAGCACCGCGTAGTCGAAGTCGACACCGATCACACCGTCGGCGCCCATCTGCCTGGCGGCTTCGATCAGGTCTTCCAGCGCCGAGTCGCGGGCGCCGGCCAGCGCCCGCTCGTAACCACCGGCGCGGCCGCCGACCACGTCTCGCACCGACGAGAACAGGTCGCGAAAGATGTTGGCGCCGATGATGGCTTCACCGTGGACCACGCCCAGGCAACGTTCGACACGTGCCACTTCGGGCGACGGCGTGATGGTGGACAGAAAGAAGCCGCTGTCCGTCTTCGAGAACCAACCCATGCCCACTCCATGATCGGCGGCGGCGTGACCGCCACAAGGGACAGTATGGCTTGCAGGATCAGCGGTGCACGCCATCCCACTCCGCCGGCGGGGGCACGGCAGTCTGGCCGTCGTCACTGGCCAGAGGGCGCTGCAGCGTGAAGATGTCAGCCGCCTCCAGCACGCCGTAGTCCATGTAGCCCAGCCGCGACAGGATGCGCATGGCGCCGGTGTCGACCCGGCCGTCACGCACGAAGCGGTCGTCGATATGGATCGCCACCACCTCACCGAAAACCACCGTATAGCGGCTGCCGGGCAGATCCAGCGTGCGCCACAACCGGCACTCCAGCGCGGCCGGCGCCGCGGCCACGCGCGGTGCCCGCACGCGCAGGCTGGCCGCGGTGGCCAGGCCTGCTGCGGCGAACTCGTCGACACCCGGTGCCAGCGGCGCCGAGCTGAGGTTCATCGCCTCGCGCAGGTCCCAACTGGCCAGCGAGCAGGTGAACTCGCCGGTGGCCTCGATGTTGCGCAGGCTGTCCTTGTGGCCGCCGGACGAGAACATCAGCATCGGCGGCCGGTCGCTGACCGCGTTGAAGAAGCTGTAGGGCGCGAGGTTGGGCCGGCCCTGGGCATCGATGCTGCCGATCCAGCCGATCGGTCTTGGCACCACCAGGGCCTTGAAAGGGTCGTGCTTGAGCAGGGCGGGGCGGGCGCTGATGTCGAAGTGCATGCCGGCAGTATCGGCTGACGCCGCCAGCATCGCCTGGACAGTGGCCCCCGAGGAATCGACCGCGAGCAACGAAACCCATCCGGACCGTGGCTGCCGCTGCCGCCAGACGACGAAGGTCGTCATAGAGCCGACTCAAGCCTTCGCCGGTCGCCTTCAAGTCGCCCCGGCGGGCGGCATCAAGGCGCACGGTGACTTCGAAGCCACGGAGCTTCCCTTTCAAGTGCGCACGACGCTGTTGCGCCTCTGGCTTCCACAACGCCGCACAGAACTCCAAATGGAGCTCGGCAAACGGGTTTGGCGGCAGATCGCGCGGCGATGGCGTGCGCGTACCGGGTTGGTCTCGATGCGATCACGGGTGGGTTCTGCGACCCTCGCGGCATGCGAACCGACCCGTCGTTCGTACACGGAGACACCCTTGAACCGACCCGCCCTGTCCACCCTGAGCCGCGGCGCGCTCGCCATCGCTTGCAGCTTGCTGCTGTCCGGGGCCGCCTGCGCGCAGGAGAAGGTGATCTTCCAGGTCAGCGACGCCGACCCGGCCAAGTGGAACCTGACGCTCAACAACATCGCCAACGTCCAGAAGGATCTCGGCGTCGACAAGGTGCAGATCGAGATCGTGGCCTACGGCCCGGGCATCGGCATGCTCAAGCTCGATTCGGTGGCCGCCACGCGCGTTGCCGAAGCTCTGCGCAAGGGCATCCAGGTCGTGGCCTGCCAGAACACGCTGACGGCGCAGAAGCTCGTGCACGCTGACATGCTGGCCAACATCAGCTACGTGCCCGCCGGCGTTGTCGAACTGATGCGCAAGCAGCAGCAGGGCTGGGCCTACATCCGGCCCTGAATCGTTCATCACCTGCCGCACCTCGTCGGTTCGCGGCAGAAGTCGAACGCAGTCTGCCGGCCCCGGCAGCCGGCTTACCCAGGATCATGTGCTGCGCGCAGGCAGGCGGCAAACGCCTGTGCCGCACGCGTCGGCTGCGGTGACTTGCGCAGCACGCTGACAAACTGGCAGGGGTAGAAGAACTCTGCGGGTTGCACGGCCTGCATCAGGCGCTTGCGTTCAAAACTCTCGGCGTAGTGCTCGGGCAGAAACCCGAGGTAACGGCCCGAGAGAATCAGCGTCGCGATCGACTCCTGGTCAAAGCCCGTGGCCTTGCGTGGCAGCCGGGCGCCGTGACTCAGCTCCATATTGGGCGAGTGGTAACCCAGCCCGGCAAATTGCCAGGTGCGCAAGGCGTCCCAGGTCAGCGCCGCATGGTCTGCGCCAAACAGCGGATGGCGCGCACCGCAGTACAGCAGCATGGTCTCGGTAAACAGGTTGGCATAGACGAGGCTTTGCGAGACCCGGTGCGCGGGGATGATGCCGACGTGAAAGCCTCCGTCCATCAGGCCGCGCTCGATCGCCGGGATGCTGGCCACATGCATCTGCAGGTTGACCTCGGGCGCCTGCTCGGCAAAACGCGCGATGGCTTCACCGATGTGCGCCGCCGGGTTGCTGGCGGTCTTGTCGAACACCGCCACCTCCAGCCGCCCACCCATGCGGCGGTGGATGTCGTCGATGCTGCTGCGAAACGCGTCCACGGCCGAGAGCAGGCGCAGGGTTTCGTCGTACACGCGCTGGCCCTCGGCCGTCAGGGCAAAGCCGGCCCGGCCCCGGCGACACAGCGTCAGGCCCAGGCGCGTCTCCAGGTCTTTCATGTGGCGACTGACCGTACTGGTGCCGATGTTCAGCTCGAGTTCGGCCGCCGAGAGCCCACCGCACTCGGCCACGCTCTTGAAGACCTGCAGCAGGCGCAGGTCCATGTCGCTGAGCTGCCCGAGCACGGCGCGATGTTTGGGCGATGGCGGTGTTACTTGCATTTCTTGTCAAGTAAACATTGATATTTGTTGCTATGAGAGATTATCGTCTGGCCCAACAATGGCGCTTCCCTGAGTACCACCGCCCTTGCAGCACACCCACAGGAGACCTCCATGAGCATTGCCCACACCGCACCTCCGATTGACGCTGCACCCCGCATGGATGCGGCCTGGCTCGATGCCCACTGGATGCCCTACACGGCCAACCGCGAGTTCAAGGCCAATCCGCGCATGATTGTCGAAGCGCAGGGCGCGTATTTCACCGACAGCGAAGGGCGCAAGATCTTCGACGGCCTGTCTGGCCTGTGGTGCGCGGGTCTGGGCCATGGTCGCCGCGAGATTGCCGAGGCGATCGGCAAGCAGGCCATGAAGCTCGACTACGCACCCGCCTTCCAATTCGGCCACCCGCTGGCGTTCGAATTGGCCAACCGCATCAAGTCGCTCACGCCCGCGGGGCTTGACTATGTGTTCTTCACCGGCTCGGGCTCCGAGGCCGCCGACACCTCGCTGAAGATGGCCCGCGCCTACTGGCGCACCAAGGGCCAGGCGAGCAAGACACGCTTGATCGGCCGCGAAAAGGGCTACCACGGCGTGAACTACGGCGGCATCTCGGTGGGCGGCATTGGCGCCAACCGCAAGATGTTCGGGCAGGGCGTCGAGGCCGACCACCTGCCGCACACGCAGCCCCCGGCGGGCTCGTTCTTCAAGGGCATGCCGCCCACCGGCAAAGAGCTGGCCGACCGACTGCTCGACCTGATTGCACTGCACGACGCATCGAACATTGCGGCCGTCATCGTCGAGCCGTTCTCGGGATCGGCCGGCGTGGTGATTCCCCCGGTGGGCTACCTGCAGCGCCTGCGCGAGATCTGCACGCAGAACAACATCCTGCTGATCTTTGACGAAGTCATCTCCGGCTTTGGCCGCTCGGGCGCGATGACCGGCTCCGAGGCCTTTGGCGTGACGCCCGACATCCTCAACTTTGCCAAGCAGGTGACCAATGGCGCCCAGCCCCTGGGCGGCGTGGTGGCGACCAAGGAGATCTACGACACCTTCATGGCCGCGGGCGGGCCCACGTACATGCTGGAGTTTGCGCACGGCTACACCTACTCGGCCCACCCCGTCACCTGCGCGGCCGGCATTGCGGCGCTCGACATCCTGCAAAAGGAAGACATGGTGGGCCGCGTGCAGGCGCTTGCACCGTATTTCGAGCAGGCCGTGCACAGCCTCAAGGGTGCCAAGCACGTGGCCGACATCCGCAACTTCGGCCTCGCCGCGGGCTTCACCATTGCGGCCTTGCCCGGGGAGCCGGCACGCCGGCCCTACGACATCGCGATGAGCTGCTGGAAGAAGGGCTTTTACGTTCGCTACGGCGGTGACACCATCCAGCTGGCACCCCCGTTCATCAGCGAAAGGGCCGAGATCGACCGCCTCATCAACGCCCTGGGCGACGCGCTGGCCGAAACAGCCTGAGGCAAGGCGGCACCCTTTGTGACGCTGCGCACCCGCCACCTTCGCTGGCAGCGCGGCGTCTTTCGCCACTCGCAACAGCAACTTCCGCGTAGGTTGTTGTCCAAGGGCCCCGAGGGGTCGACTCCTCTGACATGGCCTTGACCGCTCGACCGACGAGCGCCAGAGGCCGACTACATCAAACTTTGACCATGCACCACGACCAAAACGTCACGGCCACCGTCGGCCATCTGATCGACGGCAAGATCGTCATCGATGCCGCCCGCACCCAGCCCATATTCGACCCTGCCACCGGCCTGTCACACAAGAGCGTGGCCCTGGCCAGCCGCGCGACGGTCGAGCAGGCCATTGCCTCGGCGCAAGCGGCCTTTCCGGCCTGGCGCAACACACCGCCGCTCAAGCGCGCACGGATCATGTCGCGCCTCAAGCAAGTGCTCGAAGAGCATGCCGACGAGATCACCCGGCTCATCACCGCCGAGCATGGCAAGGTGCTGAGCGACGCGCATGGCGAACTGCAGCGCGGCATCGAGAACATCGAATACGCGAGCTACGCGCCCGAGCTGCTCAAGGGCGAGCACAGCCGCAATGTCGGCCCGGGCATCGATTCGTGGAGCGAGTTCCAGCCGCTGGGCGTGTGCGCCGGCATCACGCCCTTCAACTTCCCGGCCATGGTGCCGCTGTGGATGTGGCCCATGGCCGTGGCCTGTGGCAACACCTTCGTGCTTAAGCCTTCCGAGCGCGACCCGTCTTCGGCGCTGCGCATCGCGCAACTGGCGCTGGACGCGGGGCTGCCGCCCGGCGTGCTCAACGTCGTCAATGGTGACAAGGAGGCCGTGGACGTGCTGCTGACCGACCCGCGCGTGCAGGCGGTCAGCTTTGTCGGCTCCACGCCCATTGCCCAGGCGATCTACGCCACCGGCACCGCGCACGGCAAGCGCGTGCAGGCGCTGGGCGGTGCGAAGAATCACGCCGTGCTCATGCCCGACGCCGATGTCGGCAACGCCGTCAACGCCTTGATGGGGGCCGCCTACGGCTCGTGCGGCGAGCGCTGCATGGCGATCCCGCTGCTGGTTGCGGTGGGCGACGAAGTGGCGGACGCCGTTGTTGCGGGACTGAAGGCAGAGATCGCCACGATGAAGGTCGGCCCCGGCACCGACAACGGCAACGACATGGGCCCGCTGGTGACGCGGCAGCACTTCGAGAAGGTGAAAGCCTACGTCGACGGCGGCGTGGCCGAGGGCGCCACGCTGGTGGTGGACGGCCGCGGCGTGAAGGTGGCCGCAGGGCACGAGAACGGCTACTTCCTGGGCGCCTGCCTGTTCGACAACGTGAAGCCAGGCATGAAGATCTATCAGGAAGAGATCTTCGGCCCGGTGCTTGGCGTGGTGCGCGTGCAAACGCTGCAACAGGCCATGCAGCTCATCGATGCGCACGAATATGGCAACGGCACCTGCATCTTCACGCGCGACGGCGAGGCCGCACGCTACTTCACCGACCACATCCAGGTCGGCATGGTGGGCGTGAATGTGCCGCTGCCGGTGCCGGTGGCCTACCATTCGTTCGGCGGCTGGAAGCGCAGCCTGTTTGGCGACCTGCATGCCTACGGGCCCGACGCCGTTCGCTTCTACACGCGGCGCAAGGCCATCACGCAGCGCTGGCCTTCGGCGGGGCTGCGCGAAGGGGCGGTGTTCAGCTTCCCCAGCAGCCGGTAAGAGACCCCCGCGCCACCCCCTCATGCGGCCCTTCGGGGCCGCATTTCATGGCGATTTGGCCGCCAGGGGTTGAAGTCTGGCGCTGCGCTTCCCGCCTTTCGCTTGCACCGGGACAGGTTCGACGCGCACGTGCGCCGCGCGCGGGCTGCGCAGGGAATCGGCGTCGAGCAGCAGCCGCCCCTGGATGCGCCCCTTCATGCGCTTGACGCTGCTCGCCGCGTCCAGCATGTGGCGCTGCATCAGCATGCGCACCCGATCGGCGTCGCGTGCACGCGCCGCCTGCGTGATCTGGCGGTGAAAGTTCGCATTGGCTTCGCCAAAACGGCGGTGCTCGGTCTGCGGCGTCCGGTTGCCGTAGACGATGAGCTGGCGGATCATTTCATTGATCAGCTCGCAGGTGAAACGCAGAAAGGGGTTGGGGTTGGCGGCGGCCAGGATGTCGTGGAAGTTCACATCCTCGCGACGCTGACTGACGAGGTTTTCACTGCTCGACGTGGGGTCGCAACAGGCGATGCTGAGCTCGAGCGCCTCGAAGTCGGCGTCGGTCAGGTGAGGCACTGCACCGGCAGCCAGTTCGGGCTCGAGCAGCTGGCGCACGGTGTAGATGTCGGCAATCGTGACGGCCTGGAAGAACAGATAGTTCTGCATGAACTGCAGGGTGCGGTCCAGCGGCACTTCGGCAATCGTGCCGCCCCCCGAGGGGCCGGTCGAGATGGTCACCAGACCCTGGACTTCGAGCGACTTGAGCGCCTCGCGGATGGTGCCCTTGCTCACCTCGAACTGGGCCTGCAATTCGACTTCGCGCGGCAAGCGGTCACCCGGACTGAGGTTCTTCTCGGCGATCAGTCGCTTGATCTCCTGCGCCACCAGGTCGGGGCGCTTGAGCGGCTTGATCGGGCGTTGCGTCGACGGTGATTTGGCCATTCTCGATTGTGTTTTCAGTGTCTGGCGAAGACCAGGTGGGTGCACTGCGTGCACGGCATCGTCTTGCGTGACGCAGTTTAGGCAGCATCCTCCGGCCTGGGCGTGCCGCCTCGGGTTTGCCCCTATCTCGTTTGTTCTATTTATACCTATAAATATGAAAAAATGGATCGACATCGAGAACCCGCCTGGCAGGCACCCGAACCCCGCAACCGGCCGTCCGGCCCTTTCCCATCCCCAAGGAGACATTCATGCAGCGTCGTCAACTACTTCAGCTTTCGGCCCTGGGCGCCCTGCCCGCTTCGCTGGGTCTCGTCCGAAGCGCCTGGGCGCAGGCATCCGACGCCATTCAATTCGGCTGCCCGGTGCCGATGTCGGGCCCCTTTGCTGCGAACGGCAAATATGCCGACCTGGGCATGAAGCTGGCCATCGAGCAGTACGGCACGGCGCTCAAGCGCCAGCTGGCCTACACCGTGCTGGATACCGAAGGCAAGCCCGCCACCGCCGTGCGCAAGGTGCAAGAGGCCTCGCAGCAGCAGGGCACGCGCTTCTTTGCCGGCGGCATCTTGTCGTCCGAATCGCTGGCCATGGGCAAAGAGGCCGAAAAGGCAGGCGGCATCTTCATCACCACGGCCGGTGCCGATGAGATCACCGGCAAGGACTGCAACACCGCCACCTTCCGCTGGTCGGTGCCCACCTTCGGCGCCATCGAGCAGACCGTCCGTCCCCTGATCGCGGCCAACCCCAAGGCCAAGCGCTGGTACACCATCACGCCGCAGTACGTCTTTGGTGATGGCCTGCTGTCCGCGGCCAAGAACATCTTCAAGGAAAAGGGCCTGGAGCATGTGGGCAACAGCTACCACTCGCTCAACGAGAAGGAATTCAGCGGCTACCTGACCAATGCCATCGCCGCCAAGCCCGATGTGCTGCTGCTGCTCAACTTCGGCTCGCAGTCGTCAGATGCCTTGCGCCAGGCGGTGAGCTTTGGCATGCACAAGAACACGACCATCGTGATTGCCTGGGCCTCGGGCCTGGAGCAATTCGAATCGCTGGGTGCGGATCTGTGCGAGGGCGTCTATTTCGGCGCGCAGTACTGGCACACCGCCAACACGCCGCTGAATCTCGATCTGGTCAAGCGCGCCAACGCCAAGTACAAGGCCAACCCCAACTACAGCCTGGCCGGTTCGTACATCTGCACCAAGCTGCTGATCGACGGCATCATCAAGGCTGGTTCGGTCGACCAGAAGGCCGTGATCGCGGCGCTGGAAGGCATGAAGTACCAGGGCCTGACAGGCGATGAGGAAGTGCGCAAGGCAGACCACCAGGTGATCAAGAACTACTACCTGCTCAGGGGCAAGGCCAAGTCCAAGATGAGCAACAAGGACGACTTCGTGGACGTGGTGAGTTCCGGCAAGTCGTTCCTGCCCGTGGACCAGACGGGCTGCAAGCTGGGTTGACCCGGACGGGGCGCGCTGCGGGCGCGCCCCTTTGCGCCATCCCCAAGCAGCGGCTGCATCTGCCCTTGCACGCGGCCGGCAGCCTGTCACATCGCCTGGAATTTCCATGAGCATCTACCTGCTGCAGGTCATCAACGGGATCGGCATCGGCATGCTGTATTTCCTGCTGGCCGTCGGCCTCTCCATCGTGTTTGGTTTGCTGCGCTTCGTGAACTTCGCGCATGGCGCCTTCTATCTCCTGGGGGCGTATTTCTGCTACCAGATGACGCGTTGGGGCTTGAGCTTCTGGCTGTCCTTGCTGGTGGTACCCCTGGTGGTGGGGGCGGTGGGCTGGGCGACAGAGAAACTGGTGCTGCGCCACGTGTACGACAAGCCGCACGAGTTTCACATTCTGGTCACGGTGGGCCTGGCCCTGGTGGTGCAGGAGCTGGTCATCGTGCAGTGGGGGCCGTTGGGCGAAAACGTGCCCGTGCCCGACCTGTTGCAGGGCGTGGTGATGTGGGGCAACTTCGTGTACCCCAAGTACCGCTTGTTCGTGATCGGCTTCACCGCGGTGCTGGCCGTGGGGCTGTGGTACCTGCTCGAAGGCACACGGCTTGGCAGCGCGGTCCGTGCGGGCAGCGAGTCCACTGAAATGGTGTCGCTGCTGGGCGTGAACGTGTTTCGCATCTTCAGCCTGGTGTTTGCGCTGGGTGCGGCCACGGCGGCACTGGCGGGTGTGCTGGCGGCGCCGATTCGTGGGGCCGAACCCTTCATGGGGATCGAGGCGCTGGGCGTGGCGTTTGTGATCGTGGTGGTGGGCGGGCTGGGCAGCTTTACGGGTGCGCTGGTGGGCGGACTGCTGATCGGGATCGTGCAAAGCGTGATGAGCACCCTGTGGCCGGAAGGCGCGCGGCTGATGATCTACGTCGCCATGGCAGCAGTGTTGCTGCTGCTCCCGCATGGCCTGCTGGGCCGAAAGGGTTGACTGCGATGCGCAAACATTTCCACTTGCTGCTGGCGCTGGCCGTCGTTCTGGTCATGCCGCTGGTCATGCATTCAGGCTCGCTGGCCAGTGAGGTGCTGATCTTCGGCCTGGCGGCCATGGGTTGCAACCTGCTGCTCGGCTACACCGGGCTGCTGTCGTTCGGGCAAGGGATCTTCTTCGGGCTGGGCAGCTACACCATCGCGCTCACGCTCACACGCTGGCCTTTGCCCATGCCGCTCGCGCTGGCGGCTGCCGTGGCCATGGGGGCCCTGGGCGCAGCGGCGGTGGGCTGGATCGCGATCCGCCAGCGCGGCACCTATTTCGTGATGCTGACCCTCGCGTTTGCGCAGATGTTCTACTTTATGGCGTATTCGTTCCCGCGGCTCACGGGCGGCGACAACGGCCTGCTCGACATTCCCCGCCCCTCGATTGCCGTAGCCGGCCACACCCTGTGGCCACTGGTGTCGCCCTGGCAGTACTACGGGTTCGTGGCCGCGGTGTTTCTGGTGACCTTCTGGTTCCTGCAGAAGGCGTCGAACTCGATCTTCGGTCGCACCTTGCTGGCCGTGCGCGACAACGAAGAACGTGCCGGCGCGATCGGCTACAACCTCAAGCTGCTCAAGCTGCAGGCCTTCGTGATCTCTGGCGCGGTCACCGGGCTGGCAGGTGCCCTGCACGCCATGATGACCGGCATCGCGCCGCTGTCGAGCGCCGAATACCACACCAGCGAGATGATCCTGGTGATGACGGTGATCGGCGGCACCGGCAACCTGCTGGCATCGCTGCTGGGGTCGGCTTTCTATGTCTTGCTGGGCGATTGGCTGTCCACGCTGTGGCCGCGCTGGCTGCTGCTGCTGGGCGTGGTGCTGATGGTGGTGAGTCTGGGCATGCAGCGCGGCCTGTGGGGCCTGGGCGAGACGCTGTGGCACCTGGTGCGCCGCAAGGACCGTGCTGCCGCCGCACCTGCGGCCCTGGGAGACAAGGCATGAGCACGCCCATCCTGCTCGAAGCCGTGGGCGTCGAAAAGCGCTACGACAAGTTTGCCGCGCTCGCAGGGGTCGATCTCAGGGTGCGAGCCAACACGGTGCATTCGGTGATCGGGCCCAACGGCGCGGGCAAGACCACGCTGTTCCACATGCTCACCGGCACCAAGACGGTCAGCGGCGGGCGCATCGTCTTTGATGGCCACGACGTCACCCACGAGCCCGACCACCGCCGTGTGCAGCGCGGCATGGCGCGGTCCTTCCAGGTCACCAGCCTGTTTCTGACGCTGCCGGTGCGCGAAAACCTGCGCCTGGCCGCACAGGGCACGGCGCCCTCGCACGCCCTGAACTGCTGGCACGCACCCGTGGGCGCTCGCGCCAATGCCGATGCGGTGGCCAGCGTGCTCGCCCGGCTGGGGCTGGAACGCCATGCGGACACGCCGGTGGGCAACCTGTCGCACGGCCAGCAGCGGCGGCTCGAAGTGGGCATGGCCCTGGCTGCGCGGCCGAAGGCGATCTTTCTGGACGAGCCCACCTCAGGCATGGGCATTGACGATCTGGACGAGATGAAACGCCTGATTCAGGGCCTCAAGGTCGAGCACACCGTGGTGCTGATCGAGCACAACATGAACATCGTGATGGACATTTCAGACACCGTCACCGTGATGCAGCTGGGCCGCGTGCTGGCCGAGGGGCTACCGCACGAGATTCGCAGCGACGACCGCGTACGCAGTGCCTACCTGGGCAACATGATCACCGGGGGCAAGGCATGATTCTCGACATCGAAGACCTGCACGCCCACTACGGCAAGAGCCATGTCCTACAAGGGGTGTCGCTGCATGTGGGTGACGGCGAACTGGTCACCCTGCTGGGGCGCAATGGCGCCGGCAAGACGACCACGCTCAAGAGCATCTGCGGGGTGGTGGTGCCCACGCAGGGGCGTGTGTGCTTTGCAGGCGAAGCGGTGCAGGGCAAACCTGCCCACGCCATTGCGCAACGGGGCGTGTGCCTGGTGCCCGAGCACCGCGGCATCTTCAAGCTGTTGACCGTCGAAGAAAACCTGCTGCTGGGCCAGCGCAAGCGCTCGCAGTGGCAGCTGGGCGACATCTACCGCATCTTTCCCCGCCTCAAAGAGCGGCGCAGCAACGGCGGTGGCCAGCTTTCGGGCGGCGAGCAGCAGATGCTGTCGATCGGCCGTGCGTTGATGAATGCACCGAGGTTGCTGATGCTCGATGAGCCCGTCGAGGGCCTGGCGCCCGTGATCGTGGAAGAGATCGTGGCCCAGCTCAAGATCATCAAGGCGGCGGGCGTGGCGATCTTGCTGGTGGAGCAGAACCTGGAGGTCTGCACGCAACTGGCCGACCGCCACTACATCATCGAACAAGGAGCCATCGTGCACGAGTCGGGGAACGCGGCGTTTCTGGCCGATGACGCGGTCAAGGACCGTTACCTGGGTGTCGGCCTGGTCTGAAATCCATCTGAGCAAGCACCATGAACACCTCCGCACCTTCAGCATTGATCGGCGCCTCGGCGCTTCGAGTCGACGGCGCCCGTCTTTGGCAATCGCTGATGGATCTGGCCGCCATCGGCGCGACGCCCAAGGGCGGCGTATGCCGCCTGGCCTTGACCGCACTCGACGGCCAGGGCCGTGACCTGTTCGTGCGCTGGGCGCGCGAGGCCGGTTGCAGCATCCGCATCGACGCCATCGGCAACATCTTTGCGCGCCGCAGCGGCCGCGACGACCGCCTGCCCGCCATCATGACCGGCAGCCACATCGACACCCAGCCCACCGGCGGCAAGTTCGATGGCAACTACGGCGTGCTGGCAGGGCTCGAGGTGGTGCGCAGCCTGAACGACGCCGGTGTGCAGACCGAGGCCCCGATTGAAGTGGTGGTGTGGACGAACGAAGAGGGCTCGCGCTTCGTGCCGGTGATGATGGGCTCGGGCGTGTACGTCGGCGCCTTCACGCTCGAGCATGCCCTGGCGCAGTGTGACGCCCAGGGCATCAGCGTGGGACAGGCCCTGCAGGACATCCACTACGCCGGACCGGTTGTCGGCACACCCGATGTGGGCGCCTATTTCGAGGCCCACATCGAGCAAGGCCCGGTGCTGGAAACCGCCGACTGCGTGATCGGCGTGGTGCAGGGTGCGCTGGGTCAGCGCTGGTACGACGTGGTCGTGCAGGGCATGGAAGCGCATGCAGGCCCGACGCCGATGGCGCTGCGGCGCGATGCACTGCTTGCGGCCAGCGAACTGGTGCTCGAGGTCAACCGCATCGCCCTGGATCGGGCGCCGCATGCGCGGGGCACGGTGGGGTCGCTCGAGGTGTACCCGAACTCGCGCAACGTGATTCCGGGCCGGGTCAGCATGAGCGTTGATCTGCGCGCGGGCGACGATGCGGTACTGCTCGACATGGACGCAGACCTGCGCCGAACCTGCGCCCGCATGGCGCAGGCAAGGGGCGTGACGATTGATGTGCAGGAGGTCGTCTACTTCCCGCCCCAGCCCTTCACGCCTGATCTGGTGGAAGACATCCGCAGCGGGGCCAAGGTGCTGGGCTTCAGCGCCATGGACGTGGTCAGCGGGGCCGGCCACGACGCCGTCTATCTCGCGCGGGTGGCCCCCACGGCCATGATCTTTGTGCCCTGCGCGGACGGCATCAGCCACAACGAGATCGAAGACGCCAAGCCCGAACACCTGGAGGCGGGCTGCAATGTGCTCTTGCAAGCCATGCTGCGCAGTGCCCGGGTGGCGCCATGAAAATACTCATCGCCAGGCTGAACCACGAAACAAATACGTTTTCACCCGTTCCCACGCCACTCGAATCTTTCTTCCCCAGCTACGGCGCTGCTGCCTACCGCGACAACAAGGGCATGCGAACGGCCATGGCGGCCTTCATCGACCTGGCCGAAGCGATGGGCGCCACCTTGGTCACGCCCGTCTCGGCGACGGCCAACCCCAGTGGCAAGGTGCAAGCCGACGCCTACGACGCGCTGACACAGGCGATCGTCGATGCGGCCCCGGGCTGCGACGCCATCTTGCTCGATCTGCACGGCGCCATGGTGGCCGAGAACAGCGTGGACGGCGAAGGCGATCTGCTGGCGCGCGTGCGCGCCGCCGCACCTGGTGTGCCGATCGGCGTGGCGCTCGACCTGCACGGCAACATCACCCAGAAGATGATCGACAACGCCGACGTCGCGGTGGGGTTCAAGACCTATCCGCATGTCGACATGTATGAGACCGGGGCCCATGCAGGCGCCCTTCTTCTGAACATGCTCAAGGGCCATGCACGCCACAGCGTGCGCTGGCACCCCTTGCCCTTGATGAGCCACACGCTTCGCAGCACCACGCTGGAGGGCGCCATGCAACGCGCCGTGGCGGCTGCCCGCGACGCGGAGCATGACGGCATGCCGGCGGTATCCGTGTTTGCCGGCTTCTCACTGGCCGACGTCGAAGCACCCTGCATGAGCGTGGTGGTGACAGGCGACGCCGACAACCCTCAGGCCGCACAGTCGGTGGCGGATCGCATCGCGCACCAGATCTGGGACGAGCGCAACGGGTTCGTCTATGAAAGCGAACCCCTGCAGGCATCGCTGGCGCGCGCCCAGGCCCTGGCGCAAGGGGCAACGCGCCCAGTTCTGCTGCTGGACCACAGCGACAACTGCATGTCGGGCGGCACCTGCGACTCGATGGACGTCCTGCAGGCCGCGCTGGCCCAGGGGCTCAAGGGCATCGCCGTAGGGCCTTTGTGCGACCCGCAGGCGGTGGATGTGCTGGTGCGGGCCGGCGTCGGCGCGACGCTCACCCTGCGCTTGGGCAACAAGGTGCCATTGGCGGCACTGGGCATCAGCAAGCAGCCACTCGAGGTCAGCGGCACGGTGCGCGCCATCAGCGATGGTGAATACACCGTGACGGGGCCGATCTACACCGGACAGCGCTGCGCCATGGGGCGCACGGTGCATCTGGACATCGGCAGTGCCCAGCTCGTGGTGACCGAGCGCACGCACGAACCCTGGGATCTGGGTGTGTTCCAAGTCGTGGGCATCGATCCCACCGCGTGCGCCTTCCTGCTGCTCAAGTCGCGCATGTATTGCCGACCGGTGTTCGTGCCCTTGGCGCATGCTTTGGTGGAATGCGACAGTCCGACCGGAGTCACCACGTCGAACTACGCGCTGTTCCCTTTCACGCAGGTGAAGCGCCCCGTGTTCCCGCTCGACAAGATCTGAAGGCCGACCCACCGGTGCGCGCGTTCGCGGCGATCGCCGGCAGGCGCGGGCAAGTGCAGGCAAGTGCGGGCGCCGCATGACCCACTTCCAGTGTCAAAACCGGAAGGCAAGGATCACGACCGCGGTCGCGAGGCACATGGCCGCGTTGCCCAGGCTCACCGCGGTGGCCTTGTTCATCCTCGCGCCGTTGTTCTCGTACAGCCACGCGGCCATCGTGATGTTCGCCCCCAGCCAGGTCAGCCAGGTCCAAAGCGAGTGCTGCGTGGAATCCCTGTGCTGGACGATGGCCATCACCGTCGGCAAGTAGGCCGGCAGACGCGCCGTGCTGAAGAACGTGAAGCACCAGGTCAGCGTGGTCAGGTAGCTTGACCGGCGCCCGCCCGCTCGCGCAGACAGCGCAAGCCGTGGAACTTCCCTGGCCTCGTCGCCCAGCAGCAGGGGCATGACCCTGGCGGCCGCTTGATCTGTGGTCAGTTCCGGGGCTGCCGATGTCGTGTGTTCTTCTCGTCGTCCGTACGCGGCCAGACCGAGGGTCAGGGCCAGCATGGCCAGCGCTTCCTGCGAGGGCTGAATGTGGAACGTGCTCATGGAAGCCTCCTGCGCCTGCAAGTCAAGACTGATTCCCGACTCTGGTCACGCACTGTGAACAGCCCGGGTCTCCACACCGTCTCAGCGTGCCCGGACCGGTGCCACATCACGCCTTGCGCCCGCGCTGGAGCGCAAGATGGCGCTCCAGCGCGGGCAGCGAGCTGAAGCGGCGCCGTGTTCCCGCTTCGATGTCGTGCAGTTCGTAGATCAGCTCGACCTTGAGCGTGCGCTGCTCGACGACGCGCAGGATGTAGCTGCGCACGAGTCGGCGCGCACTTTCGATGTCTGGATCGGCCATGCGCCATGCTGACGGGGCGCGGTATCCGAATCGTCTCTGTGCGCTGCAAGAACGACTTGCCCGGCACCCGATGCGTGCCTACGATGAACGCGTTGTCCTCAGGGAGCGATAGGCGATGACGGCGGAGTCAACGACGCAACTGCTGCTGCTGGGTGCGCCCTGTGTCGCCAGCGCAGGCGGCCGCATCGACCTGCCCGAGACCGCGCCCGCCTACCTCGGCTTGTTCCTGGCCTCGCAAGCCGGCTGGGTCGGGCGCGAGACCGTGGCCGCCTACCTGTGGCCCGAACTGCCCACCGATCGCGCCCAGCACAACCTGCGCGTGGCACTGAATCGACTCTCGCCGCTGCTTTCGGATTGGGGCCTGCAAGGCGCACTGCAGACCGAGCGCTGACGCTTGCGCTTTGGCGTCAACTCGGACCTGGCCCAGTTCCGCGCCTTTCTGGCATCGCGAGAATGGCTGCCCGCGTGCCAGTTGCCGAACGGACAGTTCCTCGACGGCGTTCAGTTCGTGCCCTACCCGGCACTCGCCGCGTGGTTGACCGTCGAGCGCGAAACGATACGCCGCTCGTGGCGCAAGGCCTTGTTCGAAGCCGCTGCCGCAGGCGCCGAGATCGAAGTGCCGCTGGCGCGCTATCGGGCTGCACATCCTTCAGACGGCGACATGGCAACCTTGCAGGCCACGCGCCTGGTCGCTGGTGGCCGCGCGTCGGAAGCGCAGGACGCGATCGCGTCATTCCGACAGGCAGCAGGCGACGACCTGACCGCGGCCGAGCTGGATGCCAGTCTGCGGCAGATCGAACATGCTGTCGCAGGCGCCGTGCCGGGCCCGGTCGCGCGCGAAGCCACCGTCTTGCTCGGACGCGAGGCCGACCTGGCGGCGCTCCAGGCGGCCGTGCAGGCCCATCGCTGGGTGACCGTTGTGGGCTTGCCGGGCGCCGGCAAATCCACGCTCGTTCGCGCCTGGCTGGCGCAGCAAGCCGCAGCGCAAGGTCAGGCACCCACGCTGCACATCGAGGTCAACGAAAGGACCGCGGCCAGCGCGGTCCTGGACTCAGCCATCTCGTCATTGGCGGGCACACCAACCACGCGCAAGATGAGCCCGCCCGAGCAGGTGGCGCAGCTTCGGGGCCGGCTGGTTCTTGACGGTCTGGACCCTGCGACCTGGGGCGCCGACTGGCCAGACCTGCTGCAGCTGATCGCCACCGAAGCCGCCGGCGTGCAGGTGCTGGCTTGCTCGCGCGAGCCGCTCGGGTTGCCCGGCGAACAGGTGCACCGACTGGGCGGCCTGCTCACGTCGCCTGGCGCAACAGGCAGCCTGAGCGCAGCAGGCCGGCTGTTCGTGCGAGAGGCCCAGCGCCTGCGAACCCCGCACAGCGGCATTACAACCGACGCCGACATCGAGGCCATTGCGCGCGCCAGTGGCGGCCTGCCGCTGGCCTTGAAACTGGCGGCGGCGTGGAGCCGCTGGATGGAGCCGCGGTCCATCGCCCAACACATCGCGCTCGCGGCGTCGACCGCCGTCGGCGCGCTCGATGGCTCGCTGCACGACTGGCTGGCGCCGGTCTGGGATCGGCTCTCGGCGCCTCAGCGACTGGCCCTGGGGTCGCTCAGCCTCAGCCCGGGTGCCTTCGACATGCCCGCCGCGGTTCTGCTGGCTGCGGTGCCGGTCGACATCATTGAGTCGCTGATCGACCGCGGCCTGGTCGACCTGGATCAGGGCCCATCACCCCGCCTGCGTCTGCACGCCTTGGTGCGGGCCTTTGCCGGCGCCAGGCTGAGGGCGGCACCCGTCAATCGGCGCGCAGCCATCAGTCGCTACATCGATGGCGTCGCCGCGCGCATGGACCCCTGGCCGGTGGACATGGGCCAGCCGCAGCTGACGGTTGCCCAAGTCACGGCGTCGCTGGACGACGTGCTGGCCACCTGGCCGAAGCCGCCGAAGACCTACGCTACGAAGACGTCTTCAGCGCCAATCTCGCGTTGGTCGAGAAGGGGCTGGGCGACTTCGCGGCCGCCGAATCGCGGTGGCGGCGCGCCATCGATGTCCGCGCTTCCCGCGGAGATTGGTTTGCGGTTTGCAATGACATGAACAACCTGGCCAATCTGCTTCGGCATCAACATCGACTCTACGAATGCGAGGTTCTGGCGCATGAATGCCTGCGCTTGACGCGCGAACATGGGCTTGACGCCGAGCGCCCGTTCGCGCTGATTGGCCTGGCCCTGTTGCAGCGTGAAGCCGGCAACGCGCTGCAGGCCCAGGAGTACCTGGCCCTGCTGGATGCCTGCGACGCCAACAGGGTGGAAGGCCCGGTGCGCGCGGATGCGGCACAACTGCGCGCGCAGCTCGCGCTGGATCGAGGCGATGGCGATGCCGCGTTGATCCACATCGGCGAAGCGCTCGATCTTTGTGTACGACACGGCGACGCCGGCAGCGGCAACGAAACGCTGGCGCTGTACGGCGACTGGCTGTCGCGCCACAACGAGCGCCCGGCAGACGCACTGCGCCTGTGGGCGACGCTGTACCGCGCGCCGCGACTGCACGCCACGTTGCGCGACGAGATCGAGAAGCGGTTCGCGGCGATCAACACCGATCCAGCGCAAGTCGAGTCGTCGCTCGATCTGACCCTCGTCACCGAGCAGGCGATGCTGGCCGCCCGAAAGCGCGCTGCGGCGGATCAAGGCGATCCACCAGCGGCATAAGCAGCTGGGGCCGCAGCACCTGAGGCCGTTGCACGAACTCGAGCTGGTATTGGCGCAGTGGCGTGTGACGTCTGCCAAGGCATGAGCGTACCGATGGTCATGGCACTCACCGTCGCCATCGAATCGACGAATGCCGCGCTGACCCATCGGCGCTGCTGAGCAGCCCTGCGGATCAGACGTCCAGTTCACCGCAGAGATCGCTGCCGCGCCATCGTCCGACGCTCGCAGATCCGCAAAATTGACGGTGAGCAATCACCGTTCTGGCCCACCTGTCATGCTCGACGCCGTACTGGTTTGGCTTGCGGATGGGAACGGATTGCAGACGCCCGCTCCCTGTCGGCTGCGGCCTTGCGCCAGGGCAATCCGGACATGAACCGCGATCGAATGCGCATCGACCGCGGTCCATCGGACTTTCGAATCTCACCCACCCATCAGGCAGCCTGCCGCTCAGACTGCCAGGACAGGCTCGCCGCTGTCCGGCAACAGGAACAACCGATGTCCTTCCGCCCGCTGTCCGCCCTGATGACGATCGCCTGCAGCCTGCTGTTCGCGAACGCCATGGCCGCCACCGCCCCGCTGACCATCTCTGAGGATGAACTGGCCTCGGTGATCCTGGCGCCTTCGGCGCTGAACATCGCGCCTCGGGTCTTCAACCGCGTCGACATCCTGAGCCTCAGCGGCGCGTCCCTCGAGTACAGCTGGGCCGAGTTCGTGGGCGACACCTTGCGCCTGCACGACATCCTGCTTGACGAGAACAACTACTGGGCCGACTTCCGCTTCGACGGCACCCAGTTCTTCCAGCTCGTGCAGACGGGTGCCGGACGGGGTGAATCGATCGCCCGTCCCGAGATCCCCGGCGTCGACAGCAGCAAGGCGATGTCGTCGATGCGGGGCCCGCCATTCACGGTCACGGTACTGCCCATCGGTATTGCCGGGCAGGACTACCTCGTCGATCTGGGTGACTACGACCCGCAGGCAGCGCGCCTGCGGATTGCCGACATCCAGCCCTTGAACAAGGCGGCCAGCGACCTGCTGCGCGCGAAGCGCGCCCTGCTGGCGCAGGCCTCGGCAGGATCTGTCGATGCCTTCATCGCGGAGCAGACGCGTGTCGAGATTGGCTTGCCGACGCTCAGCGACTGGAGCGATGCGGTGCTCAGCTGCCTGAGCGCAGGCATCGACAATCTGGATTTTATCGACGCCACCGGCCCGCAAATCATCAAGGCGCTGGCCAAGGACTCTCCCGCGGCGCTGAAGGACGCCTATGAAGCGGCGGCACTGGGCAACCCGCTTGACGCGTCGCTGATCATCTCGGAACTGGGCTTCAAGGGCCTGGCCATCTACGCCAAGAACAAGAACCAGCTCGGCGCCTTCCTCAATGCGCTGGCCGAGAAGGGCGACTACGGCAAGGCGTTGGCCAAGGGCGCCGGTGCCTGCACCGTCGACTACAAACAAGCGGGCGCGGTCGTGCTCGAAGGTCTGGCACGGGCCGCGTTTCCGTTGTCGTCATGCGGCGTCGACCTGATGCTGCAGTCGGCCAAGGATCTGCGCGGGCTGGTCACCGACGCGCTCGCCCGCAAGGTCTACGACAAGTACCGGCAGGACAACGATCCCCTGGTCGACTGGTCCTTGAATGGCTATGGCTACCCGCTGGTCGTCCAGTACGCCCGCAAGAAGGGCATCGACACGGCCCATGCCGAGGCCGAACTGAACCGCATCTTCAGCACCTGGAAGCTGCGCGAGTCCGAGTCCGGGCCCTTGCACGATCGGCTGGTGCAACTCAAGGCCACATGGGCGCAGGACAAGATCTGGCTGGAAGCGGGAATCCGCAAGTCACTGCCACTCAACGCCACCGATGCGGATGCCTTTGCCGCCTACGTGGCCAAGATGAACACGACCCGCGCGCGGCTGACCGCGTTCAACGACACCCAGCAGAACCTGGATGTCAGGGCTGGGCTGATCCTGCGCGGCGCCTACCTGCACGGATCGACCTCGGTGCCGTTCGATGTGAAAGCCTGGAAGCAAGGCGTTGCGGCAGCGCTGCAGACCGGCGCGCCCAACCTGTTCAAGAGCGAACCGGCCGTCTGCGGGGTCGAGCCGTCGACCGCCAGGGCCTGGGTCCTGGTCGAAACCAAGGACTTCAACCCAACGCCGTACAACAACGGCGGGTACGTCACCACGATCGGCTACGCACGCGGCAACGTCACCATGGGCTGGAGCAACGGCGCGAACACCTTCGACTTCAGGTCGAGCTGGAGCAACCCGCCGAACATCATCCGCGCCGGCGACCGCATCGCGATGAACATGAGCATCGCCGTCACGGCCAACACCGGCCGGGATTTCTTCATCAACGGCGCGTTCGGCGTGCGCTTCGACGCGGCCAACATCGAGCCAGGCTACATCCAAAGCCCCGTCGAGTTCACGAACGAACAAGGTCAGACGGGCTATCTCGAGGTCAGTCGCGGCGGCGATCCTGCCGGAACCACGATCTCAAGGTCGCTTTCGCTCAGCGCGTCGAGCCTTCGCACGGGGTCGGACGGCGCCAGGATCGCGATGATTGCCTACGTCCAAGGCTTCCAGAACATGGCCGGAACGCGCTACACGTATGAATGGAAAATCGTGGACTGAGCGTGCATCGTTGATGGCAATGCACAGTTGCCGGCGGCTTTCAATTCAGCGCCGCACCGGTTGCAGCGCGCTGCGACGGTGTCCCATCGGCCTGCTTCGATGCTTCGTCGGCTTGCAAGAGCGAGCACGACCCCACGCGATGGAGCACAGCGTGCAGGCGGAGAGACATGGCCCATGTACCGCGTCAGGCGTCTTCGACCCAGCCATCGACCGTGTCGCTGCCTTCAAGCCAGCGCAGCATTTCTGCGGCCACGGGGTGGACAACAGCGGCGTAGCGCTGGCGCAGGCGATCTAGGTCGTCGCCCAGCTGATCCAGACCGCAGTCCTGCAGCGCGTGCAGGTCGGTCTCGAGCATGCCGGCAAGCTCTTGCCCTGCCGTGGCACACGCTGCTGCCTTGAAGGCATTCATGTAGCAGTAGGCCGGGCCGTCGCGGTAGCTGGCCACCAGCGTGGCGGCAGGAATGAGGCTGAGGTGTGGTTGCAGCGCCGGGTTGATGGCATGCGCCGCGATGTGCGGCCCGATCGTGCTCGGGCGGCCGGTGAACCCGCGCAGGTGCAGATGGCGCGACATGCGCGGCCCGTCGTTCACCGGGTAGTTATCCCACAGGGTGGGCTTGCGGCGCAGGGCTTCGCCCACGCGCGCCAGATGGCCGGGGCTGTATTCGCGTGCGCAGATCTCCTCGCCGGTCCAGTACACGTGCACCCGCGGGTCGAGCCGGCGCCCCAGGTCATTTAGGTAGCCGGCCGGCCGCGCGCCAAACACGACGTCCAGCATCGAGTCATCTGAATAGTAGGTCGGGCACATGAAGACCCGGCTGGCACGGGTGTTCGCCATGGCCGTGTGAACGATCTCGGCCTCGCGTGCGGCCAGGTCGGGCACGTCGCCGCGGGTGTCGTCGAACAGGATCGCGAGATCGTCGATGCCGATCGCATCGAGCAAGCGCACCTTGTCGATGAACGCCGCTTTTGCCGGCGCGCTGAAGTCCCGGTACAACTCGTACGGGCTCAGGCCCAGACCAAAGCGCAGCCCGAGGCTGCGGCAGTGCGCCGACAGCTCGGTCAGCTCAGCCAGTGCAGCGCCCGGGTGAGGTTCGCGCCAGCGTCGCCGCAAAAAGGCGTCGGCCTTGGGCGCGAAGTGGAAGAACGCGTAGCCCATCTCGCGCAGTTGGGACATCACCTGCTGGCGGTCCGTGTGCCGCCAGGGCCGGCCAAAGTAGCCTTCGATGACGCCGAGTTCGGGGGTCATGTGCCGGGTGCCGCAGCGTCAGAACACCAGAACCTTGTCGGCCTCGGCCGTCCAGTCCGCCAGCTGCGCGAGCGTGCTGCGCCTGGCGCCGTCGATCAACTCGTCATCGCGCATGCCACGTGCGTCCATGCAGGTGCCGCACAGACCGACCTCGCCCTTGCGCAGCAGCTTGCCCAACATGATCTGCACGTTGTAGTAGCCCTCGGGCACTTTTTGCCCATCCTTGGCGCAGCCCACGGCGTCGGCCATCAGGAAGAGCCGCACCGACTGCCCGTCCCTGGCCGCCAGCGCACCCGCGAGCCGCAGCCCGTTGTACACCCGCTCGTTGCCATACGGCGCGTCGTTGAGGATGAAGAGCGTCTTGGACATGGAAGATCCTCTCAAGGTTCAGGGCTTGGCCAGCGGCAGGCCCGCGGCCCGCCACTCGCTGACGCCATCGAAAGTCTTGCGCGCCCGGAAGCCGCGCTGCGTCAGCAGCCTGACCGCCTCGTCGGACATCAGGCAGAACGGCCCGCGGCAATAGGCCACGATCTCCGTGTCGCGCGGCAGTTCACCCAGCCGCTGCTCAAGTTCGGCCAGCGGCATGGACCGGGCAAACGGCAGGTGCGCGGTGTCGAACTCGTCGGGTGGGCGCACATCGAGCACCACGACCTCGCCTCTCTTGGCCCGGGCCATCAGTTCCTTGCGGCTCACCTGCGCCAGGCGGTCGGGCTCGGTCATCATCTGTTGCAAGGCCAGGCGCAACTCGACCAAGTGTTCTTCGGCCACGTCGCGCAGCGTGACGCCCAGCTGTGCCACATCGGCACCGCTGAGGCGGTAGATCATGCGTTTGCCGTCACGGCGGCTCTGCACCAGGCGAGCCTCCTTCAGCGCCTTCAGATGCGCACTGGCAAGCTTCACGTCGATGGCCACTTCCGCCGCCACCGTCTCGACCGCCTTCTCGCCCTGGGCCAGCATCTCCAGCATCTCCAGGCGCTTCGGGCTGGCCAGGGCCTTGCCCACACGGGCGACCTGTTCGTACAGAAGGTCCTTGAGCGTTCGGTTGTTCATTGGTATACATTCTAACGGGCGTTGGCATAAGCGATCGATGATCGATCGTGATGCCGCAGCGCTGGCCACTGGAGACTGCCATGGCGATCGAACAGTTTGTACTTTCCCACGAGCCAGCCCTGCGGCTGAGCGTCTTCGTGGCGATGTTCGCGCTCGTGGCCTTGTGGGAACTGGCCGCCCCGCGCCGCGCGTTGACCGTGTCCAAGGCCTTGCGCTGGGGCAGCAACCTGGGGCTGGCCATGCTCAATGCCGTGCTGTTGCGGCTGATCTTTCCTCTTGCCGCGGTCGGCGTGGCGGCCTTCTGCGCGGCCAACGGCTGGGGCCTGCTCAACCACTTCGAACCGCCGTTCTGGCTGGCCGTGCCGATGGCGGTGATCGCGATGGACTTCGTGATCTGGCTACAGCATGTGATGGTGCATGCCGTGCCGACGCTGTGGCGCTTGCACCAGGTGCACCACGCCGACCTGGACTACGACCTGACCACCGGGTCACGCTTTCACCCCATCGAGATCGCGCTGTCGATGGTGATCAAGCTCGCCACGATCACGGCGCTCGGCCCGCCGGTGCTGGCCGTGGTGACCTTCGAAATCCTGCTCAACGCCACTGCGATGTTCAACCACGGCAACATCCAGCTGCCGGCCGGGGTCGACCGGGTGCTGCGCTGGTTCATCGTCACGCCCGACATGCACCGCGTGCACCACTCGGTCGAAGGCGACGAGACCAACTCCAACTTCGGGTTCAACCTCCCGTGGTGGGACCGATTGTTCGGCACCTACCGTGCGCAGCCGCGCGCCGGGCATGACGCCATCGTCATCGGAATCCGCGGCCATCGCGACCCGCACCAGGTGGCACGTCTGGGTGGCATGCTGATGCTGCCGTTCCGCGGCATGGTCGACGGCGATGCGGTCGACCGCCAACGCTGGACCGACGGCAAGGCGGCTTGAGCCCGGATGGCACGACGAAACCGGCGGATCTGGCTGGTGCCGGAACCTCGCTGGCGGCGCCGTCGCTCGAATCGCTGCGGTGGACCAGGGCAAGCCATCAGCCGCACCAGACGCCGATCCCTGACGGCTGTAAGGAAATCACCGGCGCCTCGACAATGGACCGATGTTTGCTCCATCCACCGCCCGGCCTGCCACCGCTTGCCGCATCGATCGCCGGCAAGGCCTGCAGTGGCTGGCCGCCAGTGTGGTGCTGGGTGCGCCCGCCACACGGGTCGCACGCGCCGCCGATGCCTTTGAGTGGCGCCCGTGGCCGCCCAGCAAGCGTGCGCCGCCGCTGAACCTGCCGCTGCTTGACGGCACACGCTGGCAACTGTCGTCACAGGCTGGCCGGGTGGTGCTGGCCAATTTCTGGGCCAGTTGGTGTGCACCCTGCCGCGACGAGATGCCATCCCTGATGCGCCTGGCCGCTCAACGCGCCGCTGACGGCCTGGTGGTGATGGGCGTCAACTACCGCGAATCAGCCAGCACCGTGACGCGTTTTCTTGACGGCCTGCCGCTCAAGTTGCCCACGCTGCTGGATCGCGACGGGGCCATTGCCGTGGCCTACACGCCGCGCATCTTTCCGAGTACCGTGGTCTTCGACCGCCAGGGCAAGCCTGTCGGCACCGTGGTCGGCGAAATCGATTGGGACGGTGACGCCGCCGCCCGCATCCTGGCCCCGCTGCTGCGCACAACTTGATGCGGACAATGCGGCGCAGCGTGCCCATCGAACAATCGATCGAACACACGATCGAACAACATCCCACCCAGCAGGAGCCTTGATATGACCCCCATCGACCGCCGCAGCGTGCTTGGCCTGGCGTCCGCACTGGCCCTGGTGCCGCTCGCATCGCGCGTGGCCGCGCAAGAGCGTCGGTTCCAGCCGCAGCCGGGCGACTGGCGCAGCTTCGAGATCACCACCACCATCGAGTTGCGCGAGACCAAGGGCGTGGCGAGGGCGTGGGTGCCGGTGCCGTCGGTCGACAGCGACTACCAGCGCAGCCTGGAGAGCAGCTACACCGGCAACGCCAGCCGCATGCAGGTGGCCGCCGATGCGCGCTACGGCGCGCGCATGGTGGTGGCCGAGTTCAGCGAAGGCACGGTCAAGCCCACGCTGCAGGTCACCAGCCGCTTTGCCACCCAGAGCCGCGCCACCGACTGGACGCGCAAGGTGGCCACGCGTGAAAGCGCCGAAACGCTGCGCTACTGGGTGCAGCCCACCGATTTGATGCCCACCGACGGCATCGTGCGCGACACCGCGCGTGAGGTCGTGGCCGACGCCAGGACCGACGTCGAGAAGGTGCAGCGCCTGTACGACTGGATCGTGGAGAACACCCACCGCGAACCCAAGGTGCGCGGCTGCGGCGTGGGTGACATCAAGACCATGCTCGAGACCAAGAACTTTGGCGGCAAGTGCGGTGACATCAACGCCTTGTTCGTCGGGCTGTGCCGATCCGCCGGCGTGCCGGCGCGCGACGTATACGGCATTCGCCTGGTGCCATCGGCCTTTGGCTACCGCGAATTGGGCGGCAACCCGGCCAGCCTGAAGGGCGCCCAGCACTGCCGCGCCGAGGTCTTCTTGAAAGAGTACGGCTGGGTGGCGATGGACCCGGCCGATGTGGGCAAGGTGATGCGGCTGGAAACGCCGGAGTGGATCAAGAACCCCGACGACCCCGTGGTGCTGCCGGTGAAGAAGGCCTTGTTCGGCGGCTGGGAGGGCAACTGGCTGGCCTACAACGTGGCGCACGACGTGGTGCTGCCGGGGTCGAGCGGCCCGAAACTGGGCTTTTTGATGTATCCGCAGGCCGAGCTGGGCGGCGAACGCATCGACCCGCTGGCACCCGACGACTTCAAGTACACCATCACGGCCCGCGTGATCGACAAAGCCTGACGCGGGTTGCTCACAACCCGGGCTGAAACAGGCCTGGGTCGGCACGGTGGTCACCGCACTGATCGGCGTGCTGTGCTTCAAGGAGCAGGCGGCCGACGTGGGTGCCGAGGGGTTCGTCACCGCCGCGCAGCACACCGGGAGTCGGGGGGTGCGCGGTGCAAGCGAGCTTGAGGCCCGGGTGCGGGTGAAACCAGGGCAGGTGGTGCACGCTGCGCAGTCGCCGGTCGACACAGGGCATCTCTTGGAGACCGCGTAAGATCTGAGCCCTCGCTCTCTTCAACAACAAGCTCTCGGAGGTATTCATGTCCGTCACGTTCCGTCTTCGACAGCTGACCGTGCTGCTGGCAGTCTGTGGTCTGGCCCAGGCGCAGACCCCTGCTTCGGCACCGGCTGCCGTTGCAGCCCCTGCCGCAACAGTGGCCCCTGCAGCCGCCCCTGCTGCTGCAGGCGACGAAGGCAAGCTGGCCTGGTACGGCAAGAAGTTTGCGGGCCGCCGCACCGCCAGCGGCCAGGCCTTCAACCCCGAAGCCATGACCATGGCGCACAAGACCCTGCCCTTCGGTACCATGGTCCGCGTCACCAACCTGAAGAACAAGCGCAGCGTGGTGCTGCGCGTGAACGACCGCGGCCCGACCCAGGCCGACCGGGTGGGTGACGTCTCGGCCGCCGCCGCGCGCAAACTGGGCATGTCACGCTCGGGTGTGGTCGACGCGAAGATCGAGGTCGTGACCGAAGCCAAGCCGCGTCCGAGCAAGAAGGCGAAGTAGGCCTGAACAAGGCTTCAGGCGGGTCTGGCTGGCTGGCTGGCTGGCCTGCAGGCTGGTTGAGGATTGGCAGGTTGTCTGGTGCCGGTGCGGTTCAGTGGCCGGCGTGGCACGCGCGGGTCGATGAACGCCGAGGCGGTGGACGGGCGAAAACCGAAGTGACGCTCTTCGCGTCAGGTGCCCGCCAGTGCGGCATCGATTTCCCGCAAGACCTCGGCGATCTGAAGCGGCTTTGTTCAGGAAGGCCCGAACGCCTGCCCCCTGCGCCGCCTTCCAGCTGTGCTCGGACGCGTCGGCCGAGACAACGATCATCTGCGTCGCCTCAAAGGCAGGATCAAGCCGAATGCGCTCGAGCAGCGTCTGCCCCAGTCCATCGGGTAGGTGCTCGGCAAGTACGGCATTGGTCCGTACCACGGGCACGCCTACGACCATCAGCCGGTGGTAGACCGTTGGCTTGGGAACAGCGCGCCGATGCAGCCTTCCCGGGTTCTCGTCTCAAGCTTGCGCATGCCCATGTCTTCGGTCATGCGCTGACACAGTGGCGCTCCCGCGTGGATGCTCGTGTCCATGGTTGCAGTTGCGTTGATGGACGAGGCCGATTGCCTCGCTCGTCAATTTCGCAGAACGGGGATCGCTCCGGGCCGCCAGGGCGCAGCCGGAGCACCTACCACCATCGCGGTTTGGTCCTTCGACCCATTGCGGTCAGTCGTCCATCTCGCAAGGGACATAGCCCGCGACTCGTGATTCAGGCGACTGCAAGCCCGATGCCTCCAGCGGCGCTCAGCGCCACCACGATCCAGGGGGGTGCCTTCCAGATCGTGAGGAGGACGAAGGCTGCGGTCGCGAGTGCAAAGTCGCGGGAGTTGCCCACGGCGCTTGTCCACACGGGGTCATACAGTGCGGCCCCCAGGATGCCGACCACCGCCGCGTTGGTGCCCCGCATTGCCGCTTGCGCGAACGGACGGGTACGAACGACATCCCAAAACGGCAGGGCCCCATAAACGAGAAGAATGCCTGGCAGAAAAATGGCAACCAAAGCGATGACCGCACCGACGATGCCATGCGGAACAGGTTGGACCACCGCACCGAGGTAGGCCGCGAAGCTGAAGAGCGGCCCAGGTACGGCTTGGGCGGCACCGTAGCCGGCGAGAAATGCGCTTGAGGTGACCCAACCGGGGTCGACTACTTCGGCCCGCAACAACGGCAGCACCACGTGGCCACCGCCGAACACCAAGGCACCCGAGCGGTAGAAGGCGTCGAACAGCGCGAGGGCTTGGGAATGAAAATATCCAGCCAGCAGCGCCGGCACGGCGAGCATGGCAAGGAACACGGCCAAGGCGACGGCAGACGCCCGCCGGGAAATCGGAAAGACGAGGTGGCCGGCGTCGGTGACAAACCCCTTGCGGCACAAGACAAGGCCGCCAGCGGCTCCGAAGAGGATCGCCGCGACCTGCCCGAAAGAACCCCCAACCAAGATCGTCAGGAGAACGGCGACAACGGCTATCGAAGCCCGCTCGCGGTCTGGCGTCAGGTTGCGTGCCATGCCCCAGACCGCCTGCGCCACGACCGCCACGGCAACGATCTTGAGACCGTGGATCAGGCCATCCGCAACCGGCCCGTTGAAAGCACTCGCCCCGAAGGCGAAGGCGATGAGTAGAACGGCGGACGGAAGGGTGAAGCCAAGCCAGGCGGCCAAGCCGCCGAGCAACCCGCCCCCCCGCAGCACACCCAGCGAAAACCCCACCTGACTCGAAGCCGGGCCGGGCAGGAACTGGCAAAGCGCGATCAAGTCCGCATATCCGGCTTCGTCAATCCACCGCCGACGTTGCACCAGTTCTTCCAGAAAGTAGCCGAGATGGGCGACGGGCCCGCCAAAGGATGTCACGCCGAGTTTCAGAAAGACTGCAAAGACTTCGGCAACGGCCCGCATTGCCGGCGGCCGGGCAGCATCAATCAGAACGGCGGCCTTCATGGATGGCGGGCTGGGCTCGACCGTGTCCGCTGGACTGGTGCTTGTCGGCTGTTCACTCATAGGTCGCGCGGCGCTGTGACAACGGCGTGGGGATGGTTCACCACTGTACTGGTCGCATGACAGCGAAGGCCGGCTCATGGCCGACTGCCGCCTTTGTCTTCATGAATGGAAAGGGGGCGCCGCAGCGCCCCTTGATCCCTCCGTCAAACAAGCTCAATTCGCCTGCTTGCGCAGGAACGCCGGGACCTCGATCTCATCCATCCCGTTGCTGGACAGCGCCTCGACTTTGGCCACGGCCTGGCTGCGCGCGCTGCGCCACACGCTGGGCGTGTTCAGGCCCTCGCAGCTGTGGGTCTGCGCGGCATTCACGCTGGGGTTGGGTTGGGCTACGGTGTTGAGGATGGGCAGGTTGTCGGTGCCGCTGCGCAGGCCTTGCTGCATGGGCTGCTGCACCACGCCCAGCGGGGGCCTGGCCTGGGCCCTGCGCACGCTGCTCGGGCCGGTGGCGAAACGGTCACGCGCTTCTGGTCGACCAGGCTCTCGTCGTAGGCGGGTGCCGAAGATCATCGCGCATCGTCGGCGGCGTAGCGGCGGATGGCGTTCATCGCCGCACTTGGCAAGCCCGGGCTCTCGGCCAGCTTGAAGCCGTTCTTGCCGGCCGCGATCAGCACCAGCACGCCCCCTGCGCCGCTCAGGTCGATGCCTTCCAGCAGCGGGCAGGCCACGGCCAGGTCGGCGGCCTTGGTGGCGCGGTCGGGGCCGCCCGCGGTGGCGGTGCCCATCATCGCCTTGCCGGGCTCGCTCATCACGGTCTTCACGTCTTCGAAGTCGACTTCTGACTTGCGCCCGGGATGTGAATGATGTCGCTGACTTGCCAAGCGTGCCGACCAGGGCATTCTTCAGCACGCCGCTGGCGTGCGCGAGGGCCCGCGCCTGGAAGCGGCCGGCGTGAAATGCACCGTGGCCCCCGACGGTGGCCGGGAGATCGCCGTCGTCGGGACCGAGGAGCGCGACAGGAAAAGCGAATCCCAGTACAACTCGAAGCGACCCAAGAAGGGGGATGCTTGGATGACGAATCTGACTTTCTATAGCGCTCGCATCAACGGCGTCGTTGACTACGTCGACAAGCACTTGGATGAGCAGCTGGATTTTCAGCGGCTGTCGTCGATGGCCTATGTATCGCCGTGGCACTTCCATCGGCTGTTCCAGGCATTGACGGGTGAGACGCTGGCTGAGCGCGTCCGCCGGCGACGGCTTGAGTCTGCGGCTGTGCGACTGCTTCGCTCGCCCCCGCTGACGGCAATTCAAGTTGCACTGGAGGTCGGCTTCGGATCCGCCGAAGTGTTCTGCCGAGGGTTCAAGAGCCACTTCGGGCTCACACCGACTCAATGGCGGCAAGGAGGGTTCAGGAATTGGGTCAATGAACGTCGCTCTGAACTGGATGCCGTCCATCGACATCATTACCACTGGGCCGTGGTCGAGGATATGTTCCAAGACGATGAACAGGTGCGTCGCGGGCTTCACCGAGTGGCGGCGAACCCAACGACCGTCGTCGAAGTCAAGCCTTTGCCCAAGATGCGTGTCGCCTACTTGCGCCACGTGGGCCCCTACGGCGATCCGGCCATCACAAGGCTGTGGGAGCGATTCATCGCGTGGTGTGGGTCTCGGCCGCTTTTTCACCGTGGTCGGGCCATCGTGGGCGTTTGCCACGACAGCCCCGACATCACACTCGCCATTCAATGCCGGTATGACACATGCATTGAAGTCGACGAGTCCTTCCGGGCGCAGGGGGAGATCGGCGTTCAAGACATTCGTGGGGGCCTATACGCCTGCACGTCGTTCAAGGGCACGACCGCGGAGTTCTACCCTGCGTGGCTGCGCCTGTTCGCGGAATGGTTGCCGCAATCGGCCTACCAACTCGACGATCGTCCAGCTGTAGAAATGTATGGCGATCCGACGCTGGTCGCGCCGCAGCATGGCGGCGCGGTTTGCGAGCTCTGTCTCCCCGTGCATGCGTTGTAGCAATTGTCTGCCTTCCTCGAGCCCTGGTGCATCGGCAGCCTGCACATGGGCGCCGCGGCATCACACGCGAACTTGCGCAAGATCCATCAATGGCATCGCAAACGCCATCAAGGCACAGCCCGTTTGCCCAATCAGCATCTCACCTTGCGCAGAACCGTCTTGGGCATGCGCCGTTCTGGCGTTCATCGAGGGGGCATGGTGTTTTCAACGACTAAGTCACTTGTTTCAGCGTTGCGAGACAGACGGATCTCAGCTGTCGAACTTGTCGACCATGCAATTGCTCGCATCGATGAAGTCGACGCGCGCTTGAATGCGGTCGTGGTGCGCGACTTTGAGCGTGCACGAATTGCGGCCAAGGCAGCCGACGTTGCACTTGCTCGTGGGCAGCCTGGAGCGCTACTGGGCGTTCCCATGACCGTCAAAGAGGCTTTCAACGTCGCTGGACTCCCGACGACCTGGGGGATCCCCGGCACTGACACCATCAAGGTGTCTGAAGACGCTGTCGCGGTGGCTCGTCTCAAGGCGGCTGGCGCGATCGTGATCGGCAAGACAAACGTTCCGACCAACCTCGCGGATTGGCAAACTTGCAATCCGGTCTACGGCGTCACCAACAATCCCTGGGACGTGGGTCGGTCACCCGGTGGCTCGTCTGGCGGCTCGGCGGTGGCGCTCGCGGCGGGCTATGTTTCGCTTGAACTGGGCTCCGACCTGAGTGGCTCGTTGCGTGTTCCGGCGCACTGCTGCGGTGTCTTCGCCCACAAGCCAACGCACGGTCTCGTGCCCATGCGTGGCTCTGCGCCTCCCGGTACACCCGTGTTGATCGGCGCACCTGACATCGACTTCGCGGTGGCCGGACCGATGGCCAGGAGTGCGCAGGATTTGGGTTTGGCCATCGGCGTCCTTGCCGGGCCGGATGTCGCCTCGGCAACCGGTTATCGGCTGGCACTGCCGCCGCCTCGGCATACGCGCCTGAGCGACTTCAGGGTTCTCGTACTGGAGCGGCATCCGATGCTGCCGACTTCGAGCGGGATTCGACAGGCCGTGCACCGATTCGCCGAAGGGCTCATTGCAGTCGGCTGCAAAGTCGATCGCCAGGGCACCAAAGTCCCTGACCTGCTGCTGGTTGCAAGCACGTTCACGAAAATGCTGATGTCGTTTTTCGGTGCCGATATGCCGGCTGCAGCGTATCAGGGGGCGCAGATGGGAGCCTCGGCGTTGGATGTCAGCGACGACAGTCCTGCCTCGAGCCAGTTGCGAGGACTGGTCATGACACACCGGGACTGGATCCTTGCCGACCGAGTTCGAAGCGCCGTCGCGGATCAGTGGAGACAGCTGTTTCGAGATTGGGACGTCGTGGTATGCCCCGTTTTGCCGACCGAGGCGATCGTTCACGACCATACCGAAATGAATGAACGCTTTATCGTTGTCGACGGAGCTCCGGTTCCTTATCTGGTGCAAGGTGTGTGGACGAGCGCGGCGACTTTTTCGGGTCTCCCCGCGACTTCAATGCCCATCGGCTTGAGTGGCAACGGGCTGCCACTTGGCGTACAGATTGTTGGTCCGCATTTGGAGGACCACACGACGATCACCTTTGCTGATCTCGCTGAGCGCGAATTTGGTGGATTCGTTCCGCCGCCAGCGCTTGCAAGCTGATTGCACGGCGGCCTTCAAGCGGCGGCGGCAGTGGCGTGCAACTCGTCGCAGACGCTCCGGGTGCGCGGTGTAGATCGCCGCCATTCATGCAGCGCTGTACCGACCGTTGTTCTTGGCCGCGAAGACGGCTGCTCCAGATTGGCGACAACGATTTTCAGTTGACCCTGAAACTGCCGACCGTGGATGACGGAACAAGCGTGGATGCGGACAACGTTGCACGGCTCAGAGTCGGGACTGGCCCGTTGGTCGTGGTGGTCGACCACTTTCGACCCAAAGCTGGCGTAGACGAAGTGCAACTGCGGACGTTCAACGCTGGCCAGTGGTCACCACCCGCACGCATCGGCGCGCGTTCGTCGCGGATGGCCGCCGCTGCATAGCGCAACCGCTGCACGATCGGCGGCGTCACAGTGCCTCAGCGACGGCCGATTGCCCGCGCGTCTTCCACATCGAGACCACCACACCACCGGCGATCAGCCCGAAGGTCACGGTCAACGAGATCACCGCGGGGATCTTGCCGATGATGCCTACCAGGAAGATCTTGGAGCCGATGAACACCAGCACGAGGGCCAGCGCGTACTTCAGGTACTTGAAGCGGTGGATCATCGCCGCCAGCGCGAAGTACAGCGCGCGCAGGCCCAGGATGGCGAAGATGTTGCTCGTGTAGACGATGAACGGATCGGTGGTGATGGCAAAGATGGCCGGCACCGAGTCGACCGCAAACACCAGATCGACGAACTCGATCAACACCAGCGCCAGGAACAAGGGCGTGGCGAAGCGCACCACCTTGCCCGTGGCCGGGTCGGGCTCGTGCACCCAGAAGGCGTTGCCGCGCAAACCATCGGTCATGCGCATGCGCTTCGTCAGATACTTCAGCAGCGGGTTGTTCTCGATGTCGGGCATGTGGTCTGCAATGATCCACATCTTGATGCCCGTGAAGACCAGGAAAGCGCCGAACAAGTACAGCACCCAGCTGAACTGGCTGACCAACGTGGCACCCAGGCCGATCATGATCGCGCGCAGCACGATCACACCCAGGATGCCCCAGAACAGCACCCGGTGCTGGTACTGCCGCGGAATGGCAAAGAAGCTGAAGATCAGCGCAATGACGAAGACGTTGTCCATCGACAGCGACTTTTCGATCATGAAGCCGGTGTAGTAGTCCATGCCGCTTTGCGCGCCCAGGTACCACCACACCCAGGCCCCGAAGATCAGTGCCACGCTGATGTAGCCGGCCGAGAGCAGCAGGCTCTCGCGCACGCCGATCTCGTGGTCGTCCTAATGCAGTACGCCCAGGTCAAAAGCCAGCAGCGCGACGACGATGCCGACGAAGGCCAGCCAGACCCATGCCGGCTTGCCCATGAAGTCGGACGCGAGGAAAGAAGGGAGAAAGTCCATGGTGATGCTTCAGAGGACGACAGTAACGGCGGATCCGCCGCCGCCACGATGGCGCCACAACGCGACCAGCAAGTGCAGCCCGGCGCCCAGCAGCAGGAGCAGTGCACTGCCGACGCCCCAGACCACCCAGGTCGCCACGGTCAGGCCACCGGCCAGCGCGGGCACGGCCCGCAGCAGGCTGTCGACCACTGGCCCGAGACCCGCCATCAGCTGGTTCATGGCTTGTGCAAGCGCCGGCGGCACCCAGGGCGCCAACCAGTCCGGCAGGGCCAGAGCGCCGGCGCCCGATGCGGCACCGGAGAGCGCCCCCGCGTTCGAGACGGTCCAGACCGCCACGGCATGCAACGCCCAGGCGGCCAGGGACCACAGGGCCAATAGCGCGACGACGACAAACCAGCTGAGGGCATAGAAGATGGGGGACGGTTGAACTGTGTTGGGATGTCCTGGAGTGTGGGGATGGACGAGACTCGAACAAACCAGATTCCTGCTCACCTAAGATTCGGCTTTTCCGAACCGGAGCGAGCATGCTCAACTACCGCCACCTTCACTACTTCTGGGTCGTGACCAAGGAAGGCGGCTTTGCCCGGGCCGCCGAGCGGCTGGACATGGCGGTGCAGACGATCAGCGCCCAGGTGCGCGAACTGGAGAAGGCGCTGGGCCATCAGTTGCTCAAGCCTTCGGGCCGAGGCGTGGCACTCACCGAGGCGGGCCAGGCCGCGTTCGCGCGCGCCGAGGAGATCTTTCAGCTCGGCCAAGTCATCCCCGACGAGGTGCGCGAAGCGGCCAGCGCCAAAGTAGCACGCTTGGCAGTGGGCTTCTCGGACGGCATCTCCAAACTTGCGGCCCATGCGCTGCTGGAGCCGGTGCTGGCCACCCCGAACCTGCGCCTGGTGTGCCACGAGGGCGAGTTCGAGCAATTGCTTGGCGAACTGGCGCTCCATCACCTGGACCTGGTGCTGGCGGGTCAGGCCGCGCCGCGCAACCCCAACCTGCGGCTGTCCAGCGAACGCCTGGTGAATGCGCCGATCGCGTGGTACGGACCGGCGCGCCTGGTCGGCAAGTCCGAGCGCCACCGGTTTCCGCATAGCCTGAACGAGTTGCCTGTGCTGCTGCCGACCGGGCACTCGGCGCTGCGCACGACGCTGGAGCACTGGTTCGAGACACAGGGCCTGCGGCCCCGCATCGTCGGCGAGTTCGAAGACAGCGCGCTGCTGGCCGTGTTCGCCGCTCGCGGGTTGGGCGTGTTTCCGGTCAGCCGACTTGGCGCGGACGACATCGGGCTGATGCGTGGTCTACGCCTGCTGGGCAGCAGTGACGGCACGAAGGAAGAGATCCACGCGATCCGGTCGCGCCGCGGTCAGCACCACCCACTGGTGCAGAAGGTGATGGCTGCCGCCGCAACCCGCACGGGGGCCTGATCCGACCACCCGATCCAGCACCGATCAGGCGCTTCGTTCAGGCCGGATGAGGCACCTGCGCCTCGGTGCGGGCCCGTTGTGCGGCATCGCCGCTGCGCCAGTGCTGGTGCGCAGCCGCCATCACCAGGGCTTCGGCATCGGCCAGATGCTTGTCGGCTTCGGCCGCCGCGCTCGCCAGGCGCAGCACCTTGGCCTGCAGGCCGGGTTCGTCCACCTCGGCGAGAAGCGATGCCAGGGCGGTCTCATCCACGTTGTGCATCATCGAGCCGCCGCCGTAGACACCCATCAGTAGGTCCTCGCAGAGGCTCTGCACCACCTGCGCGAACGAGCCCGGCGCCAGTCCGAGCTCATGTTCGAGCTGGAGTTGTTGCAGTGCCTCGACTTCCGAGCGGCAGACATGGCCGTCGGAGATGAGCACGAGCGCGACGATGCGTGCGGCGGCTTCGGGGCTGTTGCGGGGATAACTGCGCATGATCGGATTCCATTTCAATGAGTGATCGGGTGGCTGAATGAGAGCGTGGCCTCAGAGGCCGCGACGGTGACGGTGCTCGACGGCATGGTGGGGGCTGTGGTCTGCCTGGAGCGGGATGGGCACCAGCACCGGAGCCGGCCGTGGCGCCCACCCCCGAAGCGAAGCCTGCAGTGACCGCAGAGCCTGGCGTAGCCGGGCAAGAATGAGAGGCGCGAAAGTAGGCAAGAGCTTCATGGCGGTGGAATCAAAGAGTGTTGACGAGACGGAATGTGCATCTTGAAAGGATTCGAAGGAAGCGCACTTTTTGTATCTCCAGCTCAGGAAAAAGCGAACCTGGCAGCCACTGATTCCCGGGCAGATCCAGCAGGTTGACCAGACGGATCGCTCTGAACCAGGGAGCTGGGTGCGAATTCCATGGGGACGGCGTTCGTGGTTCGGGTGATGGGCGTGGAGGGTTCTCCTGAACTGGGCTGGATGGTGCCCCGCGCCGAGGTGCAGATGTCGGACGTGAACGGCCCCGCGGCGGTGTCGACAAGCGCTGCCAGGTGGAGTTGCGAACCGACGGCACCGGGTCTGTGGTCGTCGCCTCTGTGGTGAACAACTGGTGCACGGCGCTGGACAACGCGTTGGCTCGCGCCGCACGATTCCTGATGCACCTATGGCGCCGTGGCAATGACTCCCGCCGCATGCCCCAGCGTCTCATCAGTCACGAACGCTGAGAAGCAGTATGACCATGGACCATGGACCATGGCGCGTGCACTCTGGCCGTGGATGTCGGTGACCAGCACGTTGATGCGAATGCCGGCGTCCACCAGCACCTTGTGCAACCGGTTCTTCTCGGCGCTGCACATGCCCACCAACTTCTGCCGCTGGCGCCACCAGCCGAAGCTGGCGGAACTCCACTGGCGGGATGAACGACGCCCGCAGCAGCCCCGAGCGCGCCAGCGTGGCCAGCCATTGCGCATCGGCCATATCGGTCTTGCGACCGGGTACGGCCTTGACGTGCCGCGCGTTGACCACCCAGGCGATGATGCCCACCGCCTCCAGCGCCGCAAACGGGCTCTTCCAATACAACCCCGTGCTCTCCATGACGACAACCTCGGGCCTGATCTCCAGCGACCACTATGCCAGGGCGCGGCGGTCGCGATTGAAGGCACCGAAGTCGCGCTTGGTAACCTCCACTCGGCCGTCATCATGTTCGAAACGGCACAGGCGGTGATCTTGGCCTGGTGAACATCCAGCGCGATGACGCGCTTGTGCATCGGGGTCAAATCCATTGCCGGGCTCCTGCAGCTTGAACAACAATCACAAGCGTGCGGGCCAGCACAGGTGCCGCCGACCAACGGCCTGCCGGGCAAGCCCGGCGGCTCTCTTTAATGTGGGCTGTCAGGCGCGCCCAGACCCTCACGGGACTGAACAACGCTCGCAGGCAATCCTGGGTACGGGTGGTCGGCAGCGGGTCAAGTTAGAGATCGCAGTCCAGGGCCATCAATGAATTGATCGACCTCTACCTCCGCTGGCCCGCACATCCCGGTGTCTTCCATCATCCAGAGTGCTGCCTGGTTCATGTCACTTAGTAGCGGGTATTCAACTTGGCCCGCTGAATTCGCCCGCGGAAGGCAGTCGATCAAAGAAGCGCAATTCGACCTGGCTTCAGCTCGAACAACGAATTCATTGCGCAATATTCGAACCGCAGGAGATGCTTCCGCGGAATTTGCGTTCTATTTCACAACGCATTCGCCGCGTCATATGCGGTTTTGGTTGCGTGTGAAATATCGGCCACCTCGCGGCAGTCGCCGACCATGACGACCTCGACGCCTTGGTTAGTCAGCCCTTCAGTCTCGAATGCGACAGGCCGAGCGCCACTGGCGATGACCACACTGTCGCAGCGTATTTTCACGACTCTGCCGTCCTTGTCCGTGCAGATCAACTGACCGATCGCAATTTCCAACACCTTGTGCCCTGTGTATTGCTCTACCCCGAATCTCCTGTAATTTTGGAGCATCGTGGGCAAGACGGTGGTGCTCAGGCCGATTGCAATCTGCCCCTGCATCTCCACTATCGATACCTTGTAACCCTGAGCACCAAGATGTTCTGCCGTCTCGCAACCGACCACGCCGCCGCCGACAATGGCCACGCGTCCGGACACACCCTGCACTCCCGCAAGTACCTTCCACGCATCACGCACGTTCGGGCCATCGACACCGGGGATCGGGGGTGTGAAGCTCGACGCGCCAACCGCCAGGATCACGGCGTCGGGCGCCAACGCCAGCACGCCTTCGGGGGTGGCTGTTTCGCCCAGGCGCAGTGCCACGCCGCCGCAGCGGACCGCGTGTACAAGGTCTTCTGTGGCGCGGCGTATTTCAATCTTTCGCGGCGGCACGTCGGCGATGTTCAACTGCCCGCCCAGCCGAGCGTCTTTCTCGAACAACGTGACCTTGTGTCCCTTGATGGCAGCGACCCGCGCAGCCTCAAGCCCCGCGGGGCCACCGCCGATGACCACCACGTTTTTCACCGCCTTCGCAGGTGTGATGACGCGAGTTTCCTCAAAGCCGTTCTCGGGATTGACCACGCAGGCGATGAACCCGCGATTCAGGACAGCGTCGACGCAGCCCTCGTTGCACGAAATGCATCGGACGATGTCGCAAGCCTTTCCGGCCGCGGTCTTGTTCGCCCAGTAGGGGTCGGCCAATAGCGCACGGCCAATCCCGATCATGTCGGCCTTGCCGGCTTGCAGCACACCTTCTCCCATTTCAGGGTCGATGATGCGCCCCGACGTGCTGACCGGGATAGAGACGGCTTGTTTCACCGTGCCGGTGATATCCGCGAAGAAGCAGTAGGGCTGAACGCCCATCGGCGGGATCGTGTCGGCCATGTTGCCAGTGTGGTTTGCCTGCCCCACATGCAACATATCCACGCCAGCGTCCTGAAGCCATTTCGCGAACTGCGGCGCGTCCGCCTCATCAACGCCGCCCTTGCCGCGCTCTGGCGTGACGACAGACAATTTGTAGTCGAGGATCATCCTCGGCGCGGCGTTCTTCAGCGCACGCAGCAGCAGCAAGGCAAAGCGCGTGCGATTCTCAAGAGAGCCGCCGAAATGATCTGTGCGCTGGTTCATCTTCGTGCTGCACAGCGCACCCACAAGCCTGTCGCCATGCACCTGAACCACGTCGACACCCGCTTTTTGCGCGCGCACCGCGCAGGCACACATCTTGTTGATGATTTGCATCAGGGTGGCTTCGGTCACGTCATTCACGAAGTGCTGCATGTCGTGGTGCAGCTGCGTGCGCACGTTGTCCATTTCGCCGTTGTCAAACAGCGCGTTAAGGGCATCTACGTCATATTCGGGGTAAAAAAGCTGCACACCGAGCTTTGCGCCGTAGGCATGCACGTTGTCAGCGAGTAGGCGGAAGCTTTCGATCTGGCTGTCTGCAAACAGCTTGGGTGTGGGGGCAAAGCTGCGGATAGGCGCTACATCGCCCAGAACGATGTAGCCCGTGCCGCCCTTGGCAAGACGTGTGTAGAACGATCGGCTCTGCGCGCTGATGCTGCCGTCCTTCGCTTCATACCCGGTGGTGAGCGGTGGAAACATGATCCGGTTCTTGAAGACCACGCCGCCGATGGTGATCGGCTCCAATATTTTCATGATCAGGTCTCCTGTCTACTTGATCGAAAAAGAACATTTGCGCGCTGTGCGTACGCCAACCTGACCAGCAGCCGCCCCTGGCGCAAGCACGCCCAGTTCGGCAGCTTGAAATTCAGACCGTTGTCCAGAGCACCAAGCCGCTGGTTAGCGCCGGGCCGCGATGCTGCGGCCGTCAGCGGTGCTCAGCACCAGCGCCCCGTTTGCATCCATTCGGAACTGCCTGATTTTCGGCAGCAGGTCCAGCAGCTTGCGCTCCTGGTCTATCAATGCGGGCGGGCAGGCCATCATCGTTGTGCCGGCAGGCTTGATCGTCAGCTTGCCGCCACTGCGGGTGTAGCTGCCGAGAATGCGGTTGCAAGTGGCGCTGCCTGCCAGCCGGCCGCCAGGCAGGAACTGCAGCGTGGCGTGGCTGTTGTCGATGACGCCGCCGCCGTCCAGGTTTTCGATCTTCCATTCAGAACCCAGCAGTGGGCTCGGGTCGTTCGCCATCAGGTGTTCCGCCACGGCGCGGTACGCGGGCAGCGAGGTCGGGTCGCTGGCAGCATTGGCGGCCACCGGATTGGACGCGAAGCGAACGATCACCATGTCGGCCTTCGGGTCGATCCAGATCGTCTGCCCATGCACCCCGCGTGCCGCGAATGCGCCATGCGGGTCATGACTGACCCACCACATGCTCTTGTAGCTCCAGCCAGAAAGCAGGCCGTAGCCGGCCTTGGCGAAGGTGGCACGGTCACCGCCCGCGCGCAGGCTGGCCACCGCAGCCGGCGGCAGCAACTGCTGACCATGGGCCCTACCGCCATCCAACACCAGTTGACCCAACCGTGCCATATCGCGCAGCGTGGCGTTGAAGCCGCCACCGGCAAAGGGCGTGCCGATCGAGTCGACCGTGTAGAACGCTTCGCGCTCGGTACCGAGCCGGCTCCAGATGCGATCGGACAACGCCTGTGCGACCGACTTGCCCGTGACGCGCGCGATCAGCCAGCCCAGCGCGTCGGCGTTCACCGTCTTGTAGCCGAAGGCTTCGCCGTGCTGCCCTTTCTTCTTGACGGTTTGCAAATACTCGTAGTAGCTGCGCGGGCCGGTGTAGTCGGCCGGTTTGGGCAGGGGGCTGCCGGCTTGTGCATAGGTCCAGACCTCGGCCTTCGGATTGGCATAGTCTTCCGAGTAGTCAAGGGCCGTGCTCATGTCCATGACCTGGCGCACAGTGGCATCGCCAAAAGCGCTCTGCTTCAGCTCCGGCAGCAGCTTGCTGGCCAGCGCGTTCGGGTCGAGCTTGCCTTCGGCCACCAGCACCTCGGCCAGCAAACCGGTCAGCGACTTGGTGACCGACATCGCGCCATGCAGGGTGTGGGCATCCAGACAGCCGGCGTAGCGCTCATAGACGACGCGGCCATGGTGCAGCACCAGCACGCCGTCCGAGTAGTTGGCGTCGAAGACTGCTTTCCATGTCATTTTCTGGTTGGCGCCGATGGGCGTGAACGTCACGTCGTCGAGCTTCGGGTCGAGCGCTGCAGGCAGTGCGCGTGCAGCACCGCTGCCATTGGCCACACCAGCAGTGGGCATCAGATCTCGAAAGTGGCACACCGTCCAGCGCAACTTCGGAAAGGCGAAGTAGTCAGGGTCGGTGAAGCGGATCGCCTTGTCGGCCGGCGGTGGAAAGCCTTGCATCCAGCCCATTGCTTTGGGGTCGGAAGCCGATGCCGCCAATGGCGGATTCGTCTGTGACACAGCAGTACCTGTCATGGCCATCACTGTGCAAGCCAATAACAGCGTCGTTTTGATCATCTGTTCTCCCTCACAAGGCACTTCTCGATGCGAATGTAGCTCGCGATGGGTGCGCCTCCAGTCGAGGGTCTTGTCGCTGAGCGCAGATCCGCTGCGAGCTGCTGATGCGTGGCGCGGCCGGCCCACCACCCGGCTGCGGCGGGAGACAGCGCAGTTGCTGCGCACGCTGGACTTCCGGCGCAGCTGACGATACGGCGCCAGAATCGACCACCGATTCCAGGGGCTGGCCATGACCGGTGAGTGCTGGGCCGTGTTTGTCGCGTCGCTGCTCACCACGACCCGGTAGAGGTGGCAGATGCAGCAGCATCGTGAATCGCGTCGTCCGCTCCACCAGCGTGCCGATCGCCGAGCTGGCGAGCCCCAGGATGAGGTCGCCCTCTCAGTGACCAGGCACAGCCCGATCCTCCACCGACGCAGGCCGCTCGCTGATGAGGATGTCCGGCGTCACGAAGGACTTGCCGCGCCCCCGTGCGCGCTGCCGGGGTTCGCGCAGCGCTCTTCCCGTGCGCAGGCAGGCGGTCAACTCGCGACGAAGTGCACCGCGGCCCGGCACGTACAGTGCTTGGTAGATCGCTTCGTGGCTGATGCGCATGGAGGTGTCGTCGGGGAAGTCGATCAGCAGCCGGTTCGCGATCTGTTCTGGACTCCATGCTCGTGCCCACCGCCGCGACTTCCTGCGTCCGAGGCGACGCCCCTTCCTGGCGGCAGGATGTCGGTTCGAACGGCGTAGTGTCGAGGGCGGCACCGGCCATCGGCGGGCTCTGTTGAAGGGCTGCTGTTCGGCGCCTCCCCTGGGGCTTGCGGCTCCGTCGGCGTTCGAGATCATCCTCTGGCGCGGCGCATATTGCAGCGTTCAGTGCATGTCACGAGCAGGTTGAGCGCGAGACCTCCTCACGAACCACGCGATGCCCAGAAGCCCCAGCATGAACAGCGCCGCCGCGGGCGGCTCGGGCATGGCGGCGGTGAAGGCGATCGCCCCATCGACAAGCGAAAAGTTGCCGGCGACCCCCGCGCCAAAGATCGCGAAATCGCTCGCGACGAAGCCGATCAGGCTGTTGAACTGCAGCAGCGAGTATGTGGTGCCGCCAACGATGCCGGCGTCGATCAGCTCGAAGACGAACGGGCCGCTCGCACCGCGCACGAGGCTTTCCACGACGAGGTGATCGCTGCCCGCGTCATCGGCGCCCAGCACCAGGCGAATCAGGCCGAAGCCGTCCCACGTCAGGCTGCTCTGCAAGGTCAGCGTGACTGGATCGCCCGGGGCGAGGGTGCCGCCGTCGCGCAGCGTCACCGGCCCGTCGATGAAACCACCGCCGCCCAGCGTGCCGCCGCGCTCGACCACCACGGCGCCACTGCCCGTCGCCGAGCCGCTGGTGTTGGCTGCAACCAGCTTGCCGCTGTCGGCGTTCACACCATCACCGACCTGGGTGCGGCCGGCGTAGGTGTTGGCGCCGGTCAGCGTCAGCGTGCCGCCCAGCACGGCCAGCGACGGGAACGCCGCCGGCACGCTGCCGCCGATGACGCCGGAGAAAGTCGTCGCGTGGCCATTGCCCACGACGATCAGCGACTTCGAGCCCAGGCTGACGTTGCCGCCCCTTCGATCGAGCCGACCGGCAGCCACACGTTGACGCCGCTGAGGTCGAGCGTGCCACCCGATGCCGTGTCGCTGCCTGCGTTCAGTACGACACGCGCCATGCCGCCACTCGCCTGGCCGCTGAACTCCAAGCGTCCGCCTGAGCCCCCTGCGCTGCCGCCGTCGGCGACCAAGGTCGATTGCGCTGCGGTGGACACGGCGGTGAAGAGTACCCGCCCGCCGACATCACCATGGCTTGTTGCGCCACCCGCCGTCAGGGTGGCTTGCGCTGCACTGGCGGTGCCGTCGAACAGCGTGATGCCGCTCGCGTTCAGCGCACCCGCGTGGTTGGTGATGGCGGCCCGGCCAGCGCTGGCGGTGTCGTTGAAGAAGGTGATGCCGCCTCTGTCACCGGCAAGGCCGCCGGCATTGACGATCACCGCGTCGGCGGCCGTGCTGTTGGCGCGAAACACCGTCTGCGCACCAAAGGCCGTTGCGCCCGCTGCGTTGGTGATGGCAGCCCGCTCGGCACTGCTGTGCGCCAGGAACAGCGTCGCACCCCCGAAGTCATCGCCCGTGCTCACCGACCCGGGCAAGCGCGAGCCGTTGATGATCGACGCACGGCCGGCACTGGCGGTGCGGAATGCGGTGCCGGTGAAGCTGATGCGGCCGCCGCTGGTGGCACCGGCCAGCGTCGCAAAGCTCCCGTCGGCTGCGGTCGCGGCGTCCTCGAACTGCACCCGACCTGGGCTGCCGAACGCAAATTCGTTGCCGCCAATGCTGAAGTGCGCCTGGCCCGCCGACGCGTCGAACGCAAAGCTGACGATGCCGCCTTCCGGGCCGGCGACGCTGTTGACCTGTGCGCCCTGGACCAGCACCGTCGATCGACCGGCGCTGGCCTGGCCCGCAAAACGGGCGCTGCCGCCCGCGGCGCCCACCACCGTGGCGCCGCGCACATCCAGCGTGGCGCTGCCAGCGCTGGCGTCAGCGAAGAAGTTCGTGGACCCACCCAGCGCGCCGCTGACGCCGCCGCCGGCCATCACCACGGTGGCGTTTGCCGCTGTCGAACGGTCGAGAAACTGCGTGTGGCCCCCGCCAGCACCGGCCGCACGGCCGCCGAAGTTGGTGATGTGGGCGCTGCCTGCCGTGGCAGATTGCGAGAAGACGGTGAACCCGTTGATCGACTGGATGCCGCCTTGGTTGTCGATGCTTGCGTTTTGCGCCGAGCTCGCATCCTTGAAAAACGTCGTGCCACGCCCGCCGCCTGCGGCGCTGAGGTTGGTCTCGTTGCTGATGAAGGCGTTGCCGGCTCCGGCAGCGACCGAGAATGTGGTGACGCCGCCCGCAGCGCCAGCCACCTCGCCAGGCGCATTGACGATGGTTGCCGCGCCGGCGCGGCTGGTGTGCTGGAACTCAGTGGTGCCACCCAGCGCCCCGGCCGCGCTGCCGCCGGCGTTGTGCAGGCTGGCCGAGCCAGCGCTCGCACTGTCGCTGAACCGCGTGCTGCCGCCGCCCGCACCGTTGGCCACACCGCCGAACGACGTGATGTTCGCGTTCTCGGCATGGGACTGGTGCCTGAAGGTGGTGGCGCCGCCAGCAGCGCCCGCGCCGCCCGCGCCCGCGTTGTCGAAGGTCACCTGCCCGGCGCGAGAACGGTCCAGGAAGCTGGTGCTGCCGGCCAAAGCGCCGGGCGCCAGGAACTCGGCGGTCTGGTTGGCGATGACCAGATGCGCGCCGCGGATGGCGGCATCGTCGTGGAAGACCAGCGCGCCGCCGCTGGCGCCGCTGACCACCGCGCCGACGTTGTAGATGGGGACCAAGCCTGACGCGAAGCCGGTGGTGTCGTGGCTGGCGCGGTCAAAGAAGTCGATGCGGCCGCCGTTGGCGCCGGCCGCTGTGCCGGCGTTCAGGTAGGCCGAGCCCATGAAGCGCGCGTCGCCGCGAAAGCTCACCACCGCCTCCGAGCCGGCCAGCGCCGAGGTGCCGCCCTCGGCATAGAGGCTCGACGTGCCGAGGATGACGGCGTTCTCGCCGATGTCGACACGCCCGCCCAGGCCACCGGACTGCCCTGCCTGAACCGCCACACCGCCCGTGTTCTGCGCTGTTCCTTGAAAGCTGGCTCGCCCGCCAGGTGCCATGCCCAACGCGCCTGCGGAAGTGCCGCCGCCCACAACCACCGACGTCAAGCGTGTGACGCTTGCGGTGTCGCGAAAGATGATCTCGCCGCCGGTTGCGCCCGCCATGCTGGCGCCGTCGGCTCGCAGCAGGTCGAAGGTCGAGCCACCGGTCGTCGAGCGGTCCTGAAACACGATGTGGCCGCCGGTCGCACCCACGGCCGCACCGCCCCGGGCCGTGATGTCGATGGCGCGCCAGAACTCGCCGCTGCCCACGTTGAGGCCCGAGCTGCCGGTGAACAGCACCGTGCCGCCCGCGCTGCCCGCCTCGGCGACGAAACGCTGGTACCCGATGGCGGTACCGACGACGGCGTTGAAGGCGCGGATACCGAGCCCTGAAAACGCCAGCTGCGCACCGCCGCCCAGCACGAGCGCGGTGTACAGGGGCGAATCGGCGCTGAAGGTCAGCGAACCGAAGGAACGTGCGAGGTCGAGCGCGCCGCTGGTGCGCAGCGGCGCGGCGCTGAAGACGAGGTTGTCGCCATCGGCTGGCGCGCCTTGTGGCGACCAGTTCAGCGCATCGCTCCAGAAGGCGGACGTGCCCTGGCCGGTCCAAAGCACCGGCGCAGCGTGGGCGTCACCAAAGGTCAGTGAACCGAGCGCCAGCGGGGCGCTGGCCGCCCATGCCAAGGCGGTGCGTACCAACCAGGGTGTCGTGGCACATCGTGTGGGTGCTCCGTGTCAAGTGGGGCTCGGCGGTTCGTTGATGCCGGCCGTGGCCGAGCAGATCAACAGTTCGTTCGGTCCGGCCCAGCCTTGGGGCGTCGAGAACACCTGCAGCTGCGCGCGCATCTCGTCCCACGCGGCGGCCTGCGCGGCCGCTGGCAGCGCCTTCAACATCTGCATGACCGGTGACGCCGAGCTGCGCACAAAGTCGATGTAGTGCTGCACCGAAGGCAGCACAAACGGCGCGGCCATCGGCTGCACGGCGATGTCGGTGAACCCGGTCTGGTGCAGCAGCCGTGGCATCACGCCAGACTGGCCCAGGCTCATCAGGCTGCCCGGTTCGTAGGGGTTGCGGTCCGGCAGGCCGGCATGGCGCTGGGCGGTGCGCGCCAGGATCACCAGGCAGGGGTTGGCCTGCGGCTGCGAGAACACCAGCGCGCTGAAGCGACCGCCTGGCCGCAACGCCGCGTGGATGCCCTGCAGGGCCTGCAGCGGCGACGTGCAGAACATCAGGCCGAGCCGGCAGACGGCGGCATCGAAGTTCGCACCGGCCAGGTCGAGCGCCTGCGCGTCAGCCGCGCGCGTGGCTGCGCAGGTGATGCCGGCCGCGCGCAAGCGGGCTTGCGCCAGCGCCAGGATGCGTGGCGAGATGTCGGTGGCCAGCACCGCGCCGCCCGGGCCGATGCGCTGGGCGATGTCCAGCGTCTGGTCGCCGGCACCGGCGGCAATGTCGAGCACCCGTGCGCCCGGTGTGAGCTGCGCGGCGTCGAGCATGGCCGCAGTGGCGTCGTGCAGCCAGGTACGGATCGCTGTGGTGTGGTGGTTCCAGCCTTGCGCGGCGTCGTCCCAGGGGTGCGGTGGGGGTTCTGCAAGGGCTGCGCCGACGGATGTGCTCTCAAACACATTCACGGACGCACTCATGACGCTGCCCGGATGCCGGTGGCGCGCACGACGCCTTGCCAATACGCCTGCTCGGCGGTGATGCGCCCGGCCAGCGCCAGCGGCGTGCTGGCCGCGGCAACCATGCCGGCGTCGGCGAAGGTCGACTTCACCCCCGTGTCGGCCGCCGCCAGCTGCACGGCCAACGACGCCGCTTCCAGGCTGGCTGCCGGCGTGGCGCCCGGCATGAAGAAGGCGAACCACTCTTGCATCACCAGGCTCGGCCAGCCTTGTTCGACAAAGGTCGGCACCTGAGGCAGATAGGCGCTGCGTGCAGCTGCCGACGTTGCCAGCACACGCAGCCGGCCCGCTGCCAGGTGGGGCCGCAGCAGCCCCTCGGGCAGCACCAGCGCAGCGATGCGCCCGCCCATCAGGTCGAGCAGCGCCGGCGGCCCACCGGGGTACGGGACATGCTGCCAAGCGACCCCGGCCTCGCGGAAGAAGGCCGCGCCCAGCAGATGCGGCAGCGTGCCGGTGCCCGGCGAGGCGAAATTCGCCAGGCTCGGGTTGAGGCGCCCCCACGCGACGAACTCTCCAAGCGTGGTGACGCTGACCGGCACCGCGGGTCCGACGGCCAAGCCCATGGTCGCTTCGGCGGCCAGCGACACCGGTTTCAGGTCGACCGCCGCGTCGTAGGCGAGCTTGGCATAGAGAAACGGGTACACGGTTGCGACCGCGCCCTGAGCCAGCAGCATCGTCGTGCCATCGGCACTGGCCTGGCGCAGCGCAGCGACCGCCAACTGGCCCGCCGCACCGACGCGGTTGTCGACGATCACCTGGTCTGCGATGCGGCCCGTCAGGCGCTCGGCATAACGTCGCGCCACGATGTCCGGAATGCTGCCGGCGGGGCCCGTGCAAAGGATGCGCAACGTGGCCGGCAGGGCAGCCGCTTGTGCCGTGCCTGGCCGCATGAACGCGGCCACCGCAGCCAGTGCCGGAAGGGCGGCCAGCGCGCCTGCAAACCTGCGACGTGAAATCGCTCGTTCAAACATGTCATCTCCTGGTGTTGGGCCGTCGCCCGAAGTGCAGAGCCCGCAGGCACTGACCGTAAGGGCCACCCACCTAGAGATGACTTAAGGATTCAACTTTCAGGCATCGCGCAGGGTCTCGACCAGGGCCTCGGTCTCGGCCGCGGGCCGGATGCCCAGCAGCACCGACAGCTGCTGACGGCAGTGGCGGTAAACCTCAAAAGCCTCGGCGCGGCGGCCCAGAGCGAGCAGACACTGGATCAGCCGGCGCACGATGTCTTCGGCCAGCGGCTCACGCTCGATCACGCGGCGGTACACACGCTCGGCAGCGGCGTGTTCGCCACGCGCCTCGAGCAGTGCGCCCAGCGCCACCATGTGTCGCACGAAGGCCGCGCGCAGCCGATGCCGCGCGACCAGCACGTCGGGGTGCGCCTCGTCGCCAGCCAGAAAGTCGCCCTGGTACAGCGCCAGCACCTGGTCGGCCACGGTGGCGGCATCCTTCACGGCAGCCTCCCCGGCCGCGCCGGTCTGCACCTCGGCAGGCAAGGCTGCGGCTTCGCGCAGACCCGCTTCCAGCGCAGCCACATCGGTCCAGCAGTGGGCCGGGTTCAGTCTCAGCGCGCCGGCCTGCATCACGAGCGAGGCTTCGCCAATCAACTTGCGCAGGCGGTGCAGTGCGTTGTCGAACGAGTTCTGTGCCGCATCGCCGTCGGCCTCGGGCCAGAGCAGCGCGGTCAGCCGGTCAGCGCGCACGGAGACACCGCCCAGCGCGATCGTCAGCTTGAGCAGGTCCAGCGGCTTGCGGCTTTCCTTGCGCGATTGCGTCAGGGCCTGACCGTCGCGCTCGATCGAAAACGACCCCAGGCAACGGATGCGCACCGGCCACGGCCAGTGAGCGCCGGCGTCGGCCGGTGCGGCAAGCGCATGGCGCCGGATCAGGTGCAGCGCAAACGGCGCATCGATGTCGTGGGCCAGGGCCAGCGCAGCCAGCCGGGGCATCATGTCGCCGCAGCAGTAGGGCATCGGTCCGAAGTCGAAGCCGTGCTCACGGCCCAGCGCAAAAGCACGCGCCAGGGCGGCGAGCGCACGGGCGCGCTGGTGGCTGTGCTCGGCGAGGTGGGCCTCGATCAAGGCGGCCAGCCAGTGGTGCCAGCGACAGACGGCGTAGAACGGGTGCGCCAGCACGGCATCCAGGGTGGTCTGCGCGTCGGCCAGTGCGCCCACCTGCGTCGCGGCGAGTGTTTGACCCAGCAGCGCGATGTGCTCGCGCAGCGGCCAGCCGCTGGCCTGGCCGCTGACGACGGCGGCACGCATCAGCTGGTCGGCACCGGTCCAGTCGCCGTCCAGCAGCATCAGCATGCCGCGCTGGAATTCGTAGATCGTCGAATCGCTGGCGTTGTGCAGCTCCAGCAGCGCGGCCGATTCAGCCAGATGCAGGCGCGCCAGCGCTGCGTTTCGCGCCGCGAGCGCCGCCAGTACCAGCAGCAGGTGGGCCCGGCCGCGCATCGGCGCCGGGCCGTCGTGCGTCACGGCCAGGGCCTGGCGCGCGTGGGCCAGCGCTTCATCGACCTGGCCGCGCAGCGAGCGGATCATCACCGACGCGCTGTACCAGCGCAGCAGCGTCGCCGGGGCGGCATCGACACCGGCACACATTCGGTCCACCTTCAGCAGCACACGGTCGAGCCGCGCCGTCTGGCCTGTCCACAGCAGGTAGTAGGCGAGTGTGCCGAGCAGGATGCGCTGGCTGGCGCCCAGCGGCTGGTCGAGCAGGCGCTCGGCGCGGTCGGCAATGGGCGCGGTGAGCGCGTGCGCGGTGGCGCAGTGCACAAAGGCTGCCAGCAGCCCGGGCAGCACCCGCAGGTCGGTCTCGTCGTCACGTTGTGCCAGGTAGCTGCCGGCATGGGCTTCCAGCAGGGGCAGCCAGCGCTGGACCGGCTGCAGGCTGGCGCCCATGAAGACGATGGCATCGGCCGCAGCGGCGGCGGTGCAGAAGGCGCCGCCCGCGTCACCTGCTGCTTGATAGCCGTCACATGCTTGTTCAAGTTGAATCAGCGCCTGCGCGGGGTCGAACGCCAGGCTGCAGTGGCCGAGCCAGTACCAGGCTTGCGCCACATCGCGCGCCGGTTCGGGCACCGCGAGGATCGCATCACGCAGCAGCGCGGTTCGCCCCTGCGTGACCAGCCCGGCGCCTTGCGCGTCGATGCGCTGCAACGCTTCAGGCCAGGCTTCGGCGGCCAGCAACAGCGCGATCGCAGCGTCGCCCTGGCCGTGCGCCGTCAACACGTCCGCGGCCTGCACACGCAAGGCGCGCAGCGCCGGTGCGGCCATGGTGTCCGCGGCGCGGGTGCGCAGGAATTCGCTGAACAGGGCATGGAAGGTGTAGGCCGCCACCGTACCTTCGCGGCATTCGGTGAACAGGCTGCGCCGCGTGAGCTCGGCCAGCAAATCGCCGGCACGTGCATCGCCGCTGACGGCCACCGCCATGGCTGCCGTTGCGCTGGGCAGGAAGGCGATGCACATCAGGGCCTGCGCATCGGCTGTGCTCATGCCCGCCAGCACCTCGGTGGCGAAAAACGCGAACAGCCTTTCGCGTGCGGTGCCGCTGCGCAGTGCGGCGCCGGGGCCGAGCTCGGTGCGCGCGGCGATCAGCAGGATCATCGCTGCCGCCCAGCCGTCGGTCAGCTCGCGCAGTTCGGCGCCGCGCCAATCACGGCCGTGCAGGTCGACGAGCTGCTGCGCGTCGCTGTCGTCAAAGCGCAGCATCGTCTCGTCGATGAATTCGAGCTGCTGGCCCGCTATCGCACGTGCATAGGCCGGCGGTGGCGGCTCGCGGCTGATGGCGAACACACGTGCGCCCTCGGGCAACTCGGCGAGCGCGGCGGCGATGCCGCTGTGCAGCCCTGGCGCGTCGCCGAGTTCTTGCAGGTTGTCGAGTACCAACGCCCAGGGCAGCGGGCGCTCGGCGGCGAGCCGGCGCACGCAGCGGCGCACGTAGGCCGGCACGTCGCGCAGGTCGTCGGCGCTGGGTGGTGAGGGTGCGCGGGTCGGCTGGGGCGGCGCCGCGGCGAGCTGCAGAAAGTGCGCAAAGCTGGCCGGATCGGCATCCCCAGCATCGAGCTGCAGCCACAGGCACGGCATGTCGCGGGCTTGCAGGTAGGACGCGACGAGCGTCGTCTTGCCAATGCCCGGTGGCCCGGCGATCCAAATCGCTGCGCTGGGGCTCGCCTCGATCCTCTCGAACAGCCGCTCGCGACCGAACACCCGGCCCAGCCGCGGCGGGCGCGTCTTGCCCAGGGCAACGGGTCGTCTCGCGAGCGGGCTGGGCATGGTGGCATCTTAGGGGTGAGCCCCTGGCGACTGGCAGCCATGTGCAATGCGACATCGCGCTGCGGTTCGGCGGTGCTGTTTCTGGCGATGGCAAAGAACGCCCGGTTGCTTGAATGCCCGGGGCTCCGACGATGTCGGCCTTGCCCTGCAGGCGACGCGCCCATGGCGAGCCATTGATGCGAGCCATTGACGTCGATCTCCAGCACCGGCGCGGCAGCGACAACGGCGGTAAGGCTTATGCAACACCTGCCCGCATGCAACGAGGACCGGCGATCGCTTGCGCGTGAGGGCAGGTGTCGCACAAGCCTCAACTGAACTTGCCCTTCGGCGGATCGACGTTCGTTTGAAGTGACCTCAGTCTGATCGGTGCGCCGGGTGTGCGCTTCCCGGGTTTCACCCTCTAGAAACGCGCCAGACATCTCCTGGGTCACCTGGAAGTGGAAAAATTTCGCCCATGACTCCACCTGCCCTTGCCCTGAACCGCTTCGGCCTCGGTGCCCGTCCCGACGATGTACCACCCGCCGACCCCCAACGCTGGCTTCTCGCGCAGTTCGATGCGTACGAGCCCCTGCCTGCAGCGTGGAAGCCGTTGGCGCGCACTCCCGCATTGGTGAGTACCTGGAACACCATGCAGCGCTCGGTGCGGCAGGCGCCCGAAGGCCAGCGAAGCAGCATCCGCGAAGCCTACCTGCGCCAGGGGAGCGTGGAGTACCAGGCCGGGGTCGGGGCGCGAACCAGCAGCGCCCTGCAAACGTCGACGCCGTTCGTCGAGCGGCTGGTGCATTTCTGGTCGAACCACTTCGCTGTCTCGGTCGACAAGCTGCTGATCGTGGGCTTGGCCGGCGGGTTCGAAGCCGACGCGATCCGGCCGAATGTGCTGGGGCGCTTCGAGGACTTGCTGCTGGCCGTTGTCCGGCACCCGACCATGATGCTGTACCTCGATCAGGCGCAGTCCATCGGCCCGCGAAGCATGATGGGATCTCGTGCCAGGGAAGCGCAACAGCGCGGCCGCGGTCTCAACGAGAACCTCGCACGCGAAATCATGGAGTTGCATACGCTGGGCGTGCGCAGCGGGTATGCACAGGAAGACGTCACGGAGTTTGCGCGGGCGCTCACCGGCTGGACGCTGCCGGGCGACGGCTCGGGCGGTGACGCCACGTTCCGCTTCGTCCCGGCGCTGCACGAGCCCGGGCCGCGAACCATCCTGGGCAAGGTCTATTCAGAAGACGGCGAACAGCAGGCCCGAGCCGTGATCCATGACCTGGTCACCGCACCCGCCACCGCCCTTCACATCGCACGCAAACTCGCACGGCACTTCGTCGCCGACGATCCGCCCCAGGCGCTGGTCCTGAGGCTGGCGGACACCTTCACGCGCACCGGCGGCGACCTGGTCAGTGTCTACCGCGAACTGGTGGCCTCGGCGGAGGCTTGGCAGCCGTCCACCGTCAAGTTCAAGTCGCCCTGGGACTGGTCGATTTCCAGCCTGCGCGCACTCGGCCGCCGCTCGATGCCGCCCACGCAGGCTTCCAACCTGATGACGCAACTGGGCCAACCCGTGTGGCGGCCGGGCTCGCCCGCGGGATACAACGATTCGGCCGCCTCCTGGGCAGCGCCAGATGCGTTGATGCGGCGGGTGGAAGTGGCGCAGCGTTTCGCGCAGCAGGCAGGCGACGCGATCGACGCGCGCAGCCTGGCGCCACGCGTGCTGCCGGGTGCGCTGACAGAGGCCACGGCGGCAGCAATTGCCCGCGCAGAGAGCGCAGGCACGGCCCTCGCCCTCTTGTTGGTTTCCCCCGAGTTCCTGAGGAGATGAGAATGAGCGTGGACCGACGCAGTTTCCTGGGCGCCGCCACGCTGTTGGCCGCACCGAAGATCGTCTTTGCACAAGCCGCGACTGAGCGTTGCTTCATCTTCATCATCCAGCGCGGCGCAGCCGACGGGTTGAACACGGTCATCCCTTACGCGGAGCCGGCCTATGCGAGCCTGCGCGGGGCGCTCGCCATCGACCCCGCCGCCGCACTGAAGCTGGACGGGACGTTCGCCCTGCATCCCGCATTGCCGAAGCTTCGCGAGCTTTATGGGGCGGGGGAAGCGAGCTTCCTGCACGCGGTTGCTTCCCCGTATCGCGACCGCTCGCACTTCGATGGCCAGAACGTGCTGGAAACGGGCGGCAAGGCGCCGTACCAGTTGAAGGATGGCTGGATGAACCGCCTGCTGGGCCTGCTGCCCCGCGGCGGCAAGGAAGCGATCGCGTTCTCGCCGGCGGTGCCTCTGGCGCTTCAAGGTGCGGCCGAGGTCACGACCTATGCGCCATCAACCTTGCCGCAGGCCAACGACGACCTGCTGATGCGGGTGGAACAGCTTTATGCGCCCGACCCGCAACTGCGTGCGCTGTGGGCATCGGCGCTCGAGGCGCGTGGCATGGCGGGCGAAAGGATGGGCGGCGGGAGCCGGCAGAATGCCGCCGCAATCGGAAAGATCGCGGCGGGGTTCCTGGCGCGTGCGGACGGCCCGCGTATCGCGATGATCGAAACCAGCGGCTGGGACACGCACAGCGGGCAGGACGCACGCCTGGCCGCGCAGTTGCGCGGCCTCGATGGCCTCATCGGCGCACTGCGCGAAGGTCTGGGCCCGGTCTGGGGGCAAACCGTGGTCCTGGTCGCCACCGAGTTCGGGCGCACGGTGGCCGCCAACGGCACAGGCGGCACTGACCATGGCACGGCTTCGGCTGCCATGCTGGTGGGTGGGGCGGTGCAGGGCGGGCGAATCCTCGCGGATTGGCCGGGCCTGGCTCAGGCAAACCTGTTTGAAGGACGCGATCTCAAGCCGACGTTGGGCCTGGACATACTGATTGCCTCGACATGTGCCGAAGCGTTCAAGCTCGACCCGGAGAAGACTGCGCTGACCCTGTTTCCGGGTGCTGTCCGGGGAAATTCGCCGTTCCGTCTCTTGAGGACGTAGGTGCCCCGGCAGATGGTCGCGAGACCAACGACTGCTGGGTACCAGTCAGCCGGACTACACGCTGCAGGGCGGCTGCCAGCGCTGATGCGGCGAAAGGCCGGACCGTGCCGTCGTCCGCGCCCGGGCCAACGACAAAGGGCGCCCGCGGGCGCCCCCGCGGCTCCCGGGTCGTCAGTTCTCTGCAGAACCCGACCGCCCCTTGATGATCAGTCCGCCTGCTTGCGCAGGAACGCCGGAATCTCGATCTCGTCCATCCCGTTGCTCGACAACGCCTCAACTTTCGCAGCGGCTTGTGAACGCGCGTTGCGCCACACGCTGGGGGTGTTCAGCCCGGTGTAGTCGGTGGCCCCGGGTTGTTGCCCTTGCACCGGCTGGTTCAGGATCGGCAGGTTGTCAGTGCCGGTGCGCAGCTGTTGCGCCTGCGGCTGCACCACGCTCAGTGGGGGCGTGCGACTTTCTGCCCTCCGGGCGTTGGGCAGACCGGTCGCGATGACGGTCACGCGCAGTTGGCTTCCCAACGTTTCATCGTAGGCGGTGCCGTAGATCACATGGGCGTCGTCAGACGCATAACGACGAATCGTGTTCATCGCTGACCTTTCCAAGTTCGGGCTCTCGGCCACCTTGAACGAGCCTTTGCTGGCGGCAATCAGCACCAGCACGCCGCGTGCACCGCTGAGGTCGATGCCTTCCAGCAGCGGGCAGGCCACGGCCGCGTCAGCCACCTTGGTCGCACGGTCAGGGCCACCCACGGATGCGATGCCCATCATCGCCTTGACGGGCACGCTCATCACGGTCTTGACGTCTTCAAAGTCGACTTCTGACCTGCGCCCGGGATGTGGATGATGTCGCTCGCTTGGCAAGTGCGCCGCCGACGGCGCTTTTCAGCACGTCATTCGCATGCGCAAAAGCCTGCTCCTGTGTCACGTCGTCGTCGCCCATCACTTCGGGCGGTTTTTCGTTAAGAACAACGATCAGGCGGCAGCAAGGCGTTGAGCGGCGGCCGAAGGTTGTCCGTTCGAACGACGTTGAAGGCGAAGAACCGGTGTCGGCCACCAGCTGTCATCGCCGGCGGGCTGCTATCTGGTGACACAACCAGCCGGCCTTGGCGGCAGGCACTACCTCGCAGGCCTGAGATGCTGCACGAAGAACTCGGCGACATCGGCATGCAACCGCGGAATCGTGGCCGCACGATCGAACGACGGCAGATCGCCAAGAAGCCTATCCGCCACACTGCCCGGCTGGAGTGGCGGCATCGGCGACAGCATGGTCCCGTGCCCTCCTTCGGCCAGGCGCTGCAGGACCTCGCACCGCAGCTCGCAGGCCGCTGCAATGGCCTCCACATGAAAGCGGGGCACCTGGTTGACGTCCTTGTCCGCAATCACCAGTCCCAATGGGACCTGCGGCTGCCGCAAGGACTCGGGATCGAAGTCGGCCGCAAAGGGAACCATGGCGATGGCGGCTCCGATGCGAGGGTCGATGTGTCCGTGCGGCGTGGCGTCGGAGAACCTGAGGCGAATGACGAGCTTTGCCGCCCAGGCCTTGATCGCGTCGAGCCCATCGCCTTGCTGCAAGGTGGTGAAGCCGACGCATGAGGAAAAGTCCTGCTCGATGTTCTGCAGGCAGTGGTCGCGGAATCGGCTGGGTGACCAGCGGCCACCCGCCAGCGTGAGCGCGGTGTGGCCGCCTGCGGATCCGCCGAAGACACCGACCGCGTCCAGACGCAGAAGCGGGCCCAGCTTGCCGTGGGATGACACCCTGTCGATGGCCTGGCTGACCTCGACCGGGCGCCGGGCCCAGCTCGTCGGGCCCGGCTCTGCGAGGTCTTGGTAGTTGTCACCCGCGTGCTGCGGTATGGCCACCGTGAAGCCCCGGCCGATGAGAACGCGCGCCAGATCGACATGGACCCATGGCGAACCGCCGGAGCCATGCGAGATGACGACGAGTCTGCCGTTGCCGCGCATGGGGTCTGCATCGTGGGCCCAGGAGAACTTGAAGGGTCCCTTCTGGACCGGCGCTTCGGCGGCGTGGGTGGGATAGAAGACCGTCGTCGTACCGCCGTCGGACTGCGGCAACTCGATGTAGCCCAGGTGCTTGTTGGCGCGACAGGCCACGTCGTTGCACTCGGTGGATCCCATCGGAAGTGAGGCACGGCCTTGCTCGGGTCGCGGATCCGACTGCGCGGCAATGGCCGAAACCGGCTCGGGACCGAGCGCACCAAGGAGGCTCATCAGATCGGTCACCTCGGCATCAGTCAACTCGATGGGTGCGCGCTCGTCGTGCTTGGGGACGGCAGCGCCGCCTGCATGCCGGTGTGTCAGTTCCGAGTGCCCCACGGCGGCATGCGGCGCGGCGATGTAGTGGCGCACCAACTGCTCAAGTGTGGCCAACTGGCCGGCGTGCATGTACGGCGCGCGCTGCGCCACGCCGCGCAGGCCCGGCGTCTTGAAGGCGCCGACGAGCGTCGGATCGTCATCCACCATGAAACGGAGTTCCTGGCACTGCGTTGGCTGTGCATCGCTGAACGGCCCGAGGCAGTTGAACTCATCGCCACGCACCTGGGTCGTCGCGTCAGCACGGCCCCGGTCCGTCCGCGCCAGGTCGCGGGGCGGCACGCCGGTGTTGTGGAACTGCTGGTCGGTGAATAGCGGCCCGTTGTGGCAGGTGACGCACTGGCCCTTGCCGATGAACAGCCGAAGCCCTCGCACTTCGCCGGGCTGCAGCACACCTCGATCGGCTGTGCTGCCGGCTGCGACGGCATCGACATAACGATCCAACAGCGACGCTTCGTGCCGCAAAGACTTCTCGTACGCCGCAATGGCTTTGCCCATGTTCGCGAACACCCGCGACACCGCTTCGCGCTGGCCCGTATCCATCACGGCCCAGGCCGCCTTCTCGGCCACGTCCCCCTGTGGACCGGCGTCCCGCGGCAGGTTTTCGAGCCTCGGCATCGCGCCGAAGAGCGACTCGTACTCCTTGCGATAGTTCGACGCAAGCAGGTGCGCATAGCGCGTTCGGGTGCCGCCGTGCTCCACTGCGTCTTCAAGCGGCCCGAGCGCCTGCGCCCACAGGCTGTCCTTGCGGCCGTCCCAGAAGAGCCAACTGCTGTAGCCGGCGCCGACGATGGGCATGGCTCGGCGCGAGCCCGTGCCCACACCGCGCCCCACCGGCAGTCCGTCCTGAAACTGCTTGCGGGGGTCGTGGCAGCTCGCACACGACACCGCGCCGTTGGCGCTGAAGCGCGCGTCGGCGAAGAGGCGCCGACCGAGCTCGATCGCCGCAGGCAAACGTTCGACCGCATTGGACGGGTCGACCGGCACTGGCGGCAGGCGCTTGAGGCTGAGCGAGGCCAGCACGGCCCGCTCTTCCTTGCTCCAGCCTTGAGCGTTGGAGTCGCCTGATGAAGGGGCCGCGTGCGCCAGGGTCACCACCAGCGCCGCGCTCATGGCCATGATGCTGCCCAGCAGCCAGACCGAGTTCATGATCCTGCGCATCGTCGTCTCCTCGAGAGGGCGTTCTTGGCTTCAGCGGCCGGCGGCGGCCTCGGCAACCACGGTGTTGAAGGTCACCTTGTCGACTCCTTCGGGGCTGTCGATGGCCAGCTTGATTTCCCACCAGCCGGTCATGCTGAACTTCATGCCCTCGATCACGTAGGTGCCGTCGGCCAGTTCCTGCGTTGCCTGCGGCCGCGTTGGAAGGCCATGACCGTGCTGCGGCATGCCACCGTCGACCTTGATGCGCGCGTGTGCGATGGGCGTGCCCGACGGTGAGGCGAGCCGGACTTGCCAGCTGTGCAGCTGATTGATGGCCGCAGGCTTGGCGGGCGGCTGAAGCGTGACGACGAACTTGTTGTCGACGGTCGGCCGTGTCAGCGACAGGTCGAGGTTGGACGGCGCCGACATGCAGCCGGCGGTTGCGGCGAGCACGGTGAGGGCGAGAGCGGCAGAAGCGAAGCGGTTCATGGTGGGATCCTTTGAGCGTCAAGGGTTTCGATGAGGGTCTGGTCCACCGCGGGAAGCAGCGAAGCAGTGGACGCACTTTCGTTGTCAGTCGCCAGCTGCGACAGCGCAGTGCGATCAGCTGTGCGCTGGTGTCCGGCAGCGGTTTTCTGTGTCGACCGAGCGGTATCAGTGGGCGCACCGCCGGGGGTTGCTGAAAGGCGCGATCGAGCCGGGCCAGGTCGCCTGGACGTCCCGCAAGACGACAGCGGCTCGCCATTGGGTCGGCGCCATCGCCCACTTGCGGAAGGCGTGCGACGCTTCGTCGCAAGCGGCTATCGGCCATGCGTCTGGCCGACGAGAGTGGCGTCCATCGACGGCATCCCGTCGTCGAGCCGGCACGCAAGTCACCCATCGGCGCGCGCTGTCGGCCTCGCCATCACGACGGAGTCAGACCATGAAGACGCTTCTGAGAACCCTTGCAAACCTGTTGGCGGGGCGGCGCACGCCCAGCATCGAAGAGCAGTACCTCGCGCAAGCGGTGGATGCCCAGGATCTGCAGGTTCGCTTGCTCGCCCTCGAGCGGGCGCGCCCCTGACCGCCTACATCGGCCGGAACAGGTGGCCGAAGGCGCGGCTCACCTTCAAGGGCCGCTGCAGCCCGCGCACCGCGAGGCTGTAGTGACCGTTCTCGTCGCGCGTTGCGCTGACGATGGCGCTCGAATTGACCATCACGCTGCGATGCACCTGGATGAACTCGGTCGAATCGATGCGCGCCATCAGCTCGCGCAGGCTCATGCGCACCAGCGCCTCGCCGTTCGGCGTGACGACATTCACGTACTTCTCGGTCGCCTCGAAGCAGACCACGTCGACCACCGGGATCATTCGCACGGTGTTGCCCACGCCGGCGCGGATGACCTTGATGCGCTCGCCAGACTCGCCCTCGGGTTTGGCGATCGACTGCATGCGCTGCATCAGCGCCGCCATGTCGCCCGCCTGGGGAGATGCCGCCCGTTGCGCCAGTCTCGACTTCAGCCGGTCCACGCTCTGCTGCAGGCGCTCGGCCGTGGCGGGCTTGAGCAGGTAGTCGACCGCGGCGCGCTCGAATGCCGGGATGGCAAAGTTGTCGTAGGCGGTGATGAACACGAACAGCGGTTCGGCCCGGTCGTCTGGCCAGTCGTCGGCCACCACCTCGGCGACCTCGATCCCCGTGCGGCCGGGCATCTTGATGTCGAGGAACATCACGTCGGGCAGCGACGCCAGCGCCAGTTCGGTTGCCTTCAGGCCGTCGTCGGCCACGCCGACGATGCGAAGCTCGGGCCACACCTGCTCCAACAGGCGAGTCAGGGTGCGAGCGAGGACGGGCTCGTCCTCGGCGATGACTGCAGTCGGCGGGCGGCTCGGGGTCATGCGGGTCTCCTCGGCGTGAGACGGATCAGGTCGGAATGAACACAACGGCGCTGACGCCCGTGGGGTCACGGCGTTCGAGGTAGAGGCGGGCACGGTGACCATAGAGGACGCGCAGACGGTCCCGCACATGCTGCAGCCCGTAGCTGGTGTTGGCAGGCCGCGCGGAGAGCTCCGGGCGATCGCCGTCCTCGTCGGGTGGCAGTCCCAGGCCGCTGTCACTCACGCGGATCTCGATGCCTCCGGGCAGGGCTCGCGCCACCACCTCGATGCTGCCTTGGCCGACCTTCGGCTCCAGGCCGTGCTTGATGGCGTTCTCGACCAGCGGCTGCAGCAGCATCGGCGGCACCTCGGTGCGCTCCAACGCGGCGGGCAGATCGAGCCGGTAGCTCAGGCGCGGCCCCATGCGCAAGGCCATGATGTCCAGGTAGGCGCGCAGCTGCGTGAACTCGCGGCTGAGCGCCACTGACTCGGTCTGCGAAGCGGCCAGTGCGCTGCGCAGGTAGACGATCAGCTGGTCGATCATCGACTCCGCGCGGTCGACATCCTCGCGCACCAGCGAACGCACATTGGCCAGCGAATTGAAGAGCATGTGCGGATCGAGTTGAGCCCGAAGCAGCCGCAGCTGCGCTTCGACGGCCAGGCGCTGCGCCTCGGAGCGTGCCGTCGCTTCCCTGGCCAGCGTTTCCCGGGTCGCGAAGTAGTTCAGAGCGATGCCGCCCGCCAGCACGGTGAAGAGGATCGGGATCAGGCTGATCTGCTGATGTCCGACCATGCGCATCGGTTCAGCCAGCGCCACGAACGCGAACTGGTGTCCCAGGAAGTAGCCCACGGGAATCGCGATCAGGCCGATCAGCAGCCAACGCAGCGCCGGCTTGAATCGGTCGAACCGGTGCGACCGCAGCAGAACAAACACGCACGCCATCATCGTCAGGCCGACGCATTCATGAAATACCAGCAGGCGCGGATAGGTTTCGAGTCCGGGGACGAGGACGTACAGCAGAGTCGAGGCCAGGGCCCAGAAGGCGACAGCGGCGCCGATGACCGGCAACGCGCCTTTGAGTCGTTCTGGCCAGGGGCTGGCGAGGGGTGTGCTTGACGGAGACATCGAGGGCAAGGGTGCTGCAACCTGAGGGGGCTGATCCACTGTAGGGCCAGGGTGGTCCACCGCCAAGCGGCGGTGGGGGCGAAAGGAAGGGCTTGTCCATGAGCTGTCGATTCCTTCGACCGAACGGTATCCACGGCTGGGCTTGGCTGCGATGTCGGACTACCGGAACCCGCTCCCGACTGCCATGACGGCGCCGATCCCCAGGCCATAGGGAATGTGCGAGAGCGGGCTCGCGAGCAAGGCATTGGCGCCGCGGGGGCCGCGCCGACCGAACCAGCCCCAGCCGAATGCCGGCAGAAGCACGAACCAGGGCAAGACCGACGTGGCCAGGCCGAAAATCAGTCCGTACAGGAGGGGCTGATCGGGCAAAGGCGCGCCCGTGGCCAGCAACGCGGCGGGGTAGAAGAGCGCCACGCCGCCGCCGCCGATGAGGAAATGGAAGGCCCAACCCACACCGGCCTCGCACGGCAG
>Ga0138256_10000110_pt1 | contig 96325 bp, 75 predicted proteins | sample KNB2016incub_MG_FD_105486 | JGI IMG/M metagenome (GOLD analysis project Ga0138256, IMG submission 105486) | Active sludge microbial communities from wastewater in Klosterneuburg, Austria - KNB2014incub_MG | ecosystem: Engineered > WWTP > Activated sludge > Unclassified | place: Austria... | reverse complement strand
CGAGCTCGGACGCCACGTGCTCCGCAACGTGCCCCGGCTCCAGCCACGCCGACCGCACCAGCAACCTCCTCCCCGCCCGATCCGCCTTGAGGTCGACGCGCGCCACGATTGCCTCGTCCAGGAGGAACGGCAGCACGTAGTACCCGTGGACGCGCTTGGGTTCGGGCACGTAGATCTCGATCAGGTAGGCGAAGTCGAACAGCCGGAGCGCGCGCGGGCGGTACCAGACGAGCGGGTCGAAGGGCGACAGCAGCGCCCGAGCGCGAATCCGGCGCGGCTCGGCGGCGCCGACGGACAACCACGTCGGTTCGCGCCAACCGTGGACCGCGACCCGCTCGACGTCGCCTGCGCCCTCGAGTTCGGTCAGGCGCGCCCTTGTCTCCTCTTGGGTGAACCGCCAGTAGTCCGCCGCGTCGCCCAGCGTGAAGACCCCCAGGCTGCGGGCGGCGATCGCGACGAGCGCGCGGCGCGCCTCGATGGGGTCGGGCGTCGGCAGTGCCAGCACGGCGGCCGGCAGCCGGCGTTCGGGCACGTCGTAGACGCGCGTGAAGTCGGGGCGGCGCCAGGCCGTCAGGCGGCCCTTGGCGAACAGCCACTCCAGGACGACGCGGCCTTCCGATCGCCACCACCCGTCGTCGCGCGTCCCGACGTCGTCCAGGTCCTTGATCGTCAGCGGGCCGTTCGCGGCGACGAAGTCGAACGTGCGCTCGATGAACCCTGGACGCTCGACCGCGATCCGGTCGATCCGGTGCCACGGCCACGGCTGGTCCATCTTCCACCGGAACAGCGGCTGCATCGCCACGGGCATGCACGACGCCATGTGGCCCCAGTACTCGAACAGCTCGCCGGTCTCGTTCAGATGGCGGTCGACGATCCCCGGAGCCGGCCAGCCGAGCCGGCTGGCGAACGGCATGTGGTGCGCCCGGGCGAAGACGTTCACGCTGTCCAGTTGAACCGCGGCCACCCGGTCCACGACGCGGCGCAGGTGGCGGGCGCCCGGGCGGCCGGCCGGGCGGGGGTCCGCGAAGCCCTGGGCGGCCAGGGCGATGCGGCGGGCGGCGGCTTGGGTCAGGACGCGCATGTAACGATCCGCTCCTCGACGGCGACTGAATCGCTTGGCGCACGATGGCTGTGCCGTCAACGCTGGCCGAATGCCTGCGATTGTGGTACATCTGTTCGACGTCGTCAATCCCCCCGCCCCACCCTTCGCCACCCACTACTCACCACCCCATCGCAGCCCAACATCATCCCCGCTCACAGGAGAAGTATCCGATGCTCCGTCGCTTCCTCATGCCTGCCGTCGCCGCCCTCGCGGCCGCAGGCGGGCTCGCCGCCGCCGCCGGCTCCGCGCCGATGCGGGCGCAGACCGGCCTGACCGCCTATCAGATGGTCGATCAATGGCCCCGGCGCGACGGCGCCGCCGAGGGCCTCTTCCAGAGCCCGACGGACCTCGACGTCTCGCGCGACGGCCACGTCTTCATCGCCGACCCGGGCGTCGCCGGCGTCCACCGCCTGCTGCCGTCCGGCGAGTTCCTGCCGCCGTTCGGCGTCACCGGCGGCTTCCCGCAGCAGCTCGGCCGCGTCGGCCCGCTGTCCGTCGGTCCGACGCCGGCGGATCCGTCGACGGAGCGCGTCTACGTCCTCGACACGGCCGTCGACCGCGTCGTGATCTACGGACTCGACGGCGCCTACATCGGCCAGTGGGAGAAGGTCCCGGCCGAGAGCATCGCCGCCGCCGGCGACGGCACGGTGTACATCCTCGACCGCGAGACGACGCAGATCGTGGCGATCGACGGTGCGACCGGTCAGACCAGGTGGCGCTTCGGCGTGCGCGGCCTGGACGACGGCCAGCTCACGAGCACGACGGACCTGGCGGTCAGCCCGGACGGCGCCGTCGTGGCCGTCGGCGACAAGAACGGCCTGCGGGCGCAGCTCTTCGATGTCGCCTCCGCCGACGCCGTGGCCGGCGGCGCGCCGCCGCTGGCGCTGCGGCAGGTATATGACCTCCGCAATCCCAAGTACACCCAAGGCGACGTCTCGTGCCGCGCCACGCGCGTGAACGCGCTCGGCGGCGACAGCGTCTTCCTCGGCGAGGCCGCCGGCGCGTGCGTCGTCACGGAGCGGGACGTCTCGTTCGCCATCGCGGCGAGCGCGAACAAGAAGACGATCTGCCGCGAGACCGTGACGTTGCCGCGCCTGCGCGCCGACACCCAGCAGTACTTCGCGCTGGCCGTCTCGAATCCCAACACCGGCAACTGCGGCCAGAAGCGCCAGGACCTGAAGACGAGCCCGGTCGTCGTGGCGTTCGAGGACAACGAGCTGCGGCAGGTGAAGACGGTCTGGCAGGCCGCATCGAACGAGGATTCGGCGAACCCGGTGCTCTTCTCGCCGGAGTCCATCTCGATGCCCGCGCCCGGCGTCGTGTTCGTCCAGGACCAGTCGTCCCAGTTCCGGTTCTTCGACACGGACGGCAAGCAGCTCGCCACCGCCGCCAAGGACACCCAGGTGGGGGACTTCTCGACCGACTTCGAGTTCTTCAGCGTCATCCTGGGCGTCGGGACCGAGACGATGGGCGAGGTGTACGGCTACTACCTGAAGATCACCCGCCAGGGGCAGGGCCAGCCCAAGGTCGACGGCGGCATCGGCCGCTTCAAGACCGTCGAGAAGCGCGGGCGCGAGGGCACGGAGCGGATCATCGAGAGCGTCTGGACCGACCAGCTCGCGTCGTCGTTTCAGCAGATCGAAGTGCCGGCGATCAGCTTCAACCCGGTCAGCGGCGAGCTCCTCGTCGTCCGCAGCGACCTGACGCCGCAGACCCGCACGTACGATGTCCGGATCGTCCGCTACGCGCCCGACGGCCGGCAGATCAAGCCGGAGTGGGACCTGCCCGACGACGGCAAGGGCAACCCGTACACGGACATGGAGGTCGGGCCGGACGGCCGGGTGTACGTCCTGGACGATCTGGCCGACCTCGTGCGGGTGTACGCGGCCGACGGCACCCCGCTGCTGAACGTCCCCGTCGCCTTCGACGCCCGCTCCGTCAGTGGCGGCCCGGGAAGCGGCACCCCGGCCGGTGACGACTCCGCAGATCCACTCGGGTCCGTGTTCGTCCTCCGCGAGCCCGGTTACATCGAGCGCTACGCGGACGACGGCACCGTCACTGCCCGCTTCGACGCCCGCCCGCTGGCCTTCTCCGACCCGACCACGCTGACCGACCTCACCGTCGACAGCGCCGGCCGGGTCTACGTGGCCGACGGCCAGTCCAGCCTGATCAGCGTCTTCGCGCCGTCCGCCGATCCCGAGGCCTTGGCCGTGCCCGAGGACCGCACGTGCACGTTCCGCGGCCACACCACGGCCGCTCCGGCGTCGCTGGCGCTCGGCGCCTCGACGACCGTCACCTACACCCTCGACGGCCGGTGCGGCATCGGCGAGGAGCCGGCGGACATCGTCGTCGTCGTGCCCTATCTCTCCGAGCTGCAGCAAGGGACGGATCCGTCCGCGACGACGATCACCGAGCTCAAGCTGTTGGCGGCGCGCCTCGACTTCGGCCGCCACCGGATCGGCCTCGTCAGCTACTACAACACGACGGCCCTCGACCTGCCGCTGACCGGTGATCGCAGCGCCTACATGCGCGCCGTCGAGGACATCCAACGCTTCACGCCGGCCGCGCCGACGATTCGACCGCGGCTCAAGGACGCCATGGAAGAGGCGGCCAAGCTGTTCGACACCGGCGGCACACGCCGCAAGGTGATGGTCCTGGACCGCGCCGCGTACTGCAGCGCCGCCAACGAGTTCTTCCCGGGCCAGTGCGCCGGGATCCCGCCGGCCGAGGACACGGCCTCCCAGATCCGGCAATCCGGGGTGACGATCATCGCGATCACCAGCTTCGGCGCGTCCGACCTCGCCAGCTCGGACGAGGACGTCATGAACGGCACGTACGCCGCCCACCGGCGGATGGTCCGCTACGGCGTCCCGGAGCTCCTGGCCACCGGCTTCACGCTCACCAGCGCCGTCCCGGCGTCGATGGACGTCGAGCCCGGCAGCCTCTCGGCGCCCGGAACGTGGCAGGCGCCGAACATGACGTGGTCGCACGCCTCGCTCGACGCGCCGTCCCCGTTCTCGGCCCGGCTAAAGCCGCTGGCCGCCGGCACGTGGCCCGTCACGGACGGCACGTTCGCGGAGTTCGTCGATGGCTGGGGCCGGTCGCAACGCGTGGCGTTCCCGCCGCTGTCCGTCGATGTCGTCGGTCCGCCGGCGACGGCCACGTCGCCGGCCACCGGCACCCCGCCGCCCGCCGCTTCGCCCACGTCCACTTCGACGCCCGAGACCGTGCGCGTCTACCTGCCGTTCGCGGCCCGATCCCTGTGCTGGCCGCAGAAGGCGCGCCAGGACATCGTGCTCGTCGTCGACGTCTCGAATTCGATGGCCGACGGCGGGCTGGCGACGGCCGTCGGCAGCATCCGCGCCTTCCTGGACGTCGTCGGCCTGGCGGACGGCACGGACCGCGTGGCGCTCGTCGACTTCGCCACCGAGGCGCGCGTCGCCGTGCCGCTGTCCGGCGACCGCACGGTGCTCGACGCCGGCCTGGCCGGCCTGACGACGCGCGCCGGCACGCGGATCGACCGCGGGATCGAGGCCGCGACGGGCGTGCTGGCCGAGGGACGCCGGCCGACGGCCAAGCCGGTGGTCGTCGTCCTGTCGGACGGCCGACAGGTCGAGGCGCCGGAGCGTGCCGCCGCCGCCGCAGACGAAGCGCGCACGGCGCACGGGATCGAGGTGTATGCGATCGGCTTCGGCGGCGACGTCGACCGGGCGCAGCTCGAGGCCGTGGCGGGTGATCCGGCCCGCGTTTTCCAAGCGCTGACCGGCGCCGAGCTGGCCGAGGTCTACCGCACGATCGCGGCACAGATGCCGGGTTGCCCGTAGGCGCATCGATGCCGGCCGACGCGACGTCGCGCGACGTCGCGTCGGCCGGCATCGGTCATGCCCTCACGGTGCGTTCGTCGACTCGTCCATCCCGGAAGCCCGGCGGGTCAGCAGGTTCAGCTCGTCCACCCCCAACGGCCCTTCGACCCGCGCCGACAGGAAGCCCTGCGTGTCGAAGATGAACGTCCACGGGTCCGTGGTCAGGCCCCAGTCCTTGGCCGTGGCCGACATCTGGCTCGGATCGGCGGGATCGCGCGATTCGATGTGGATGAAGTTGGCGCCGAGCTTCCACGCGGTTGCGGCGCGCTTGATCGGGTCGAGGGCGTCGCGGCACTCCGCTTCCGGACAGTTGCCCGGCGAGCTGAAGTGGACGACCGTCGCGTAGCCGGAGACGACGCCCGAGGACACGCGCTTGTAGTAGAGGTCATTGGAGGGATTCGGATCGGTCGTGAGCGCCGCCACCCCGCTGGCGTCCTCGGCGTACGGCGTCTCCCCGGTCGGCGGCGGCTGCCTGGCCGCCGGCAACTTCGTGCGCCCGGCCACCTGGAAGTCGGCCCGGGCGATACCCTGGGTGCCGTCCATCAGCTGGACCGCCACGTCGACCGACCACGGGCCGGACGCGTCGAAATCCGTGTACGTCACCCATCGCCCGCCGCCGGTCAGCCCGCGTCCGAAGAAGAGCGCCGGGCCGTTGGCGGTCCGCTGCGGGCCGCTGTCGCTTTGGCGATAGAACGTCGTCTCGACGTTGCCGTTCTCGATCACCTCGCCGTCGTCCCTCTTGAGCACGAACGCGAGGCGATCGAAGCCGGGCCCGATGACGGATGTCTTGATTTCGATCGTGATCGCTCGCGCCTCGGGCGACGGGGTGATCCGGCTGAACGGGTCCTCCGTCGGCGGCGCCGGCGTGACCGTGGGCGGGTCGGACCGGCAGCCGGCGACGGCCAGCGTCAGTCCCAGCGAAACGGTCGCGAGTGTGAGCGAAACAAAGCGCGATCGGAGTCGGGTCCCTGTCCGCGGATCCACCTTACCCTCCTCCTGTGATGCGTTCCAGCAGCGGAACGAGCTCGGCCTGCGTGGCGTTGCCCTCGAGCCGGGCGGCCACGTGGCCGTCGCCCGTCAACACAAACGTCCACGGTTCGGTTTCGAGGCCCCAGGCCTCCATCTCGTCCGCCAGAACCAGCGGGTTGAACGACTTGTAGACCTCGAGGTGGATGAAGTTCACCCGGCCGCGCCACGCCGCGGCCACCGCCTTCACCTCGTCGATGACCGGCGTGCAGATCCGCGATTCACAGTAGCCGGGCGTCGCGAAGACGACGACCGTCGGCTTGCCGCTGGCGACGGCCTCATCGACGGTCATGGCGTAGAGCTCGCGGTCGGGCATCGGATCGCTCGTCAGCGCGGCGATTTCCGGGACGGTGGCCAGCGTGCGGTTCGCCGTCGGCGGCGCCATGTCGCCCACCGCCGGCGAGCGGGGCCGGCTGGCGACCTCGAACCGTACCCGGTTGGGCGCAACGGCCCGGCCATCCGGCAGCGTGCCGCTGATCTGGACCCCCCACGGCCCGGCGCGGTCGAAGCGCGTCAGCGCCACGTACGTGCCGGCCTCGGGCAGTCGCGAAGCGTAGTATGTGGCCGGAACGGTGCCTGTCTCCTCCGCCGCCTCGCCTTCCAGTCGAAAGAACGTGGCCGTGGCGTCGACGTCCGGGATGAGCGTGTTGTCGACGCCCAGGATGGCGAACGCGAACCGATCCTCGCCGACCGCCAGGTCGCTCGCGGCGATCGAGATCTGGATCGGAACGCCGTCGGTGTCGTCCGCGGCGGCCGTCGACGACGCCGTCGGCCCGTCGCCGGCGGACGAAGGCACTTGCGTGCCGTCCGTCACGGCCGCGCTCGGCGCCGTCGGGCCGGCCGTCGAAGCACCGGAGCAGCCGGCGGCGACGCCTGCGACGGCCGTCGTGAACGCCAGGACCGCCAGCATCGCGGCCGGCGCCGGCCGGGCGCGGCGCCGCGCGACGGTCGCCACGCCGAGCACCACCACGGTCAGCACCACGAGGACGAGGATCGTCTGCCCTGCCGTGCCCGATAGTTGCCCCGACGGTTGCGATGTCGCCGCCACGTCGCCGACGCTGAACGTGTAGCTGCCTGACGTCTTGTGCCCGTCGGCCGCGTCGTGGGCCGTCCAGGCGACGGTGTAGGCACCGAGCGGCAGGTCGTGCAGCAGGGCGACGGACATCGCGTGCGGGTCGTCGGCGTCCACCCGGGTCGGGCCCTCGGTGACCTCGGCGAAGGCGTCGTCGACGACGCTGATCGTGCTCTCCGGCCCGAGCGGATCCGTGTACCGCACGGTCACCATCGTCGGCGAGGGAAGGACGGCCTCGCCCGGGGCGGGCTTGCTTTCGACGGTCTCGCTGTGCGCCGCCGCCGGCCCGGTCCGGACGAGGGCGAGCGCCCACGCCAGCACGAGCACGGCGGCGGCCCGTCGGGCGAACGGCATCCGGGTGCCGGCAGCGTCGGAGACGCCGCGTCGTTCGCGGGACGGGCCGTGTTCGGGCGCCATTGCTGCCGGCCTACTCGGTGGCGGTCGGAATCGCGGGCTCGGTGGGCAACCCGGGTGACGTCGGCAGCGCGACGACGGTCGCCATGCCGGGTAGGCCGATGGGGGCGGTGTCCGTCAGCGAAAGGGTGTCCGTCAGCGCGGTCGTGTCCCCGAGTCCGGCATCCGCAGCCGGCGTCGTCGATCCCGTGGTCGATCCCGTCGTCGAAGGCGCGGTGGCCGTCGGCGTCGGGGCGAGGGGCGGGGTCGTCAGCCAGTCCTTGAGCTGGCCGAGGTCGAAGCCGCTGACGATATGGATGGTCGTACCGTCCTTGGCCATCACGTAGCGGTCGCTCTCGCTCGTCACCGGCGGGTCGCCGACGATGAGCGTGTAGGCCGTTTCCGACACCGTGAACGTCACGGTCAGCGTCGGCGAGGCGAAGCCGTAGTTCTTCGCGTCGCGGTCGGCGGGCAGGGTGCGCTGCACGGACGGGCTTGCCGTCCGCTCGACGACGCCGGCGACTTCGTCGTTCGTCGGCTGGTTGTCGACCTGCCACTTGCCGTCGACCAGCGCCAGCGTGTACGCGTTGCCGGCGCCGGACACTTCGACCTTGGAGACGGCCTTGGCATCGAGCGCCCACATCGGCCCCGGTGTCGGCGTCGGCGCGTTCGGACCGACCTGCTTGCCGGTCTCGTTGCGAAGGCTGTAGGCCAGGATGACCATCGCGGCGAAGATCAGGAACAGGATGAGCGTCATTCGTCGGTTCATCGTCTTCGTCCTTTAGCGGCGCTGCCACCAGACGTAGAAGCCGATCGCGGCGACGATCGCCGGGAGCAGCAGCGTGGTGACCAGGAAGATCAGGATCGGGCTCTGCGGCGCGCGCAGCGGACGGTCGTCCGGCTCCGTGGCGCGGATGCCCATCAGCTCCTCGTCCTGCGCCAGCCAGTTGATGGAGTTCAGCACGAGGACGATGTTGCCGCTGGCTTGGATCTGCTGCAGGATCGCGTCCGCGACCAGGCTGGCGCTGCCGATGACGACGATTCGGCCGGGTCCCGGCGCCGCGGCACCGTCCGCACCGGCCGCCGGCTCAGCGGCCACGGCGAGGTCGAGCGGCCCGGCGGCGTCCACGTCGTCCTTCGTCGGCTGCGCGCCCTCGACCTCGAGGGCCGCCAGATCCGTCTCACCCCACGCCGCATCGCTCGTCTTGAGCAGCGCCGACGTCGTCGTGCCGGACGGCGCGGTCGACGGGACGACGATCGAGCGGGCGCCCGGGAAGACGGTGAGGAGGGGCTCCGGGTTACTCATGTCGCTCGTGATCTCGTGGAACTGGAAGCCTTCCTTCGAGATGACCGGAACGGCGGGGCTCTGCAGGGCCCGCTCGGGATCGAGCACGAGGTCGTTGCGGAGGCTCACGCCGTAGCGGCTCAGGAGCGGCGAGAGATCGACCTTGTCCTGCGGGTCGGCGAGCACGAGCACGCCGCCGCCGTCGGCGCTGAAGCCGGCCAGGCGCTCGAGCTCGGTGCTGTTGAACGGTTCCTGTGCGCCCGCGATGACGATGACATCGGCGCTGAGCGTGTCGCTCGTCGCCAGCTGGACGGTGACGACCTTGTAGCCGTCGCGCTCGAGGGATTGGGCGATGCCGGAATAGGCGCGTTGGTCGGACCCGGTCGGACTGTATTCCTTGTGACCGGAGGTGAACGCCACGACCTTCTCCCGCGGACGGGTGACCTGGATGATCGCCCCCGTGATCGACTTCTCGTCGAACGCGTACACCACCTCGTGCCGATCGCCCATCTGGACGACGACCTCGTTGTTCGTCAGGGGTTGTTGGATCGCCTGCTGCAGCGCGAGCCCCCGCGCCGGTTCGGCCCCGGCGTCGATGGACGCGAAGCTGACGGCGTTGCCGTAGGCGACATAGTTGTCCATGAGCCGCCGGAGGTCGGCCAGCGCCGGGTTGCCCGCCGCCATGACCGCCGTGACCTTGACCTGCTGGCCCTGGTCGCGCAGGTCGTCGAGGATCGTCTTGGACTGGCCGGAGATCGCGAACCGCTGGTTCGTCGTCGTATCGAGCTTGACGAATCGCTGCGTGCCGAGGATGTTGATCACGACGAGGATGCCGATGACCGACACCAACAGCACGAGCGCGTTGCCGCCGAACCGCGCCTGGCGCGACCCGAACGCCGTGCGCATCTCATCGGCCCGGCCGAGGGGATAGGCGAGCAACAGGACAAGGCCGGCGGCGCCGATCGCAAGCGGCAGCCAATCGGGGCCGGTATTCGTCTGCCGCACGCCGAGCGCGCCGAGGATCAGGACGAGGCCGACGGCCGCGATGTACGGGGCAACGGTGCTTAGCTTCTCGCGCATCTAGCGCCACCTCCGGGACTCGAGGATTCGGGTGGCCAGGAAGAGGGACCCGACCGTGAACGTGACCATGTGGATCACGTCGCGCGAGTCGATGATCCCCTGGCTGAAGTTGTTGAAGTGATCCGACAGGCCGATGTAGCCGATCGTCTTCACGAACCAGCCGCCGTTCGGGAAGATCTGGCTCACGAGCGACAGGAACCAGAGGATCATGATGAGCATGATCCCGACGAACGCGGCGATCGCCTGGTTCTGCGTCAAGGACGACGTGAAGACGCCGAGCGCGAGGAGCATCCCACCGAGGAGGAACAGGCCGAGGTAGCTGGCAAGCAGCGGCCCCCAGTCCATCCCCTTCTCGGCGTAGCGCAACAGGATGGCGACGTGCGCCAGCGTCAAGGACATCAGCCCGACGAACATGCACAACGCGCCGAGCCACTTCCCCCAGACGACCTGCCAGTCGTTCACCGGCGCCGTCATGAGGACCTCGAGCGTGCCCGTCCGCTGCTCCTCGGCCAGCAGCTTCATCGCCAGCACCGGCGCCGCGAACAGCATGACGGTGCTGTAGAGGCTTAACAGCTGCGTCATCTCGGCCTGCTGGCCCGGGCTGTTGAGGATGAAGCCGAACAGGAAGCCGCTGAAGACCATGAAGACCGTCGCGACGACCCAGAAGACCGGCGACGTGAAGTACGACGCGATCTCGCGGCGCGCGATCGTCCAGAGGTTACGCATCGCCGTCCTCCTCTCCTGCATCCGTGTCCGGATCGAGTTCGGATTCGTCGACGACATCCGCGTCGGCGGTCAGCTCGAGGAAGATCCGCTCGAGCGACATGCCGATCGGCGTCATCTCCAACAGCGGCCAGCCGCGCCCGACGACGTTCTGGGCGATCGCCGCTCGCGGGTTCCCGTTCGCCGTGACCTTGACCAGATAGCGGCCGTCGCCCTCGCTCGCCACGCCGGCGACCCCTTCGATGTCCGCGAACGCCTTCTCCACTTCGCGCGGCTGCACGCTTGGCGCCAGGACGACGCGCACCGCCTGCGCCCCGGCCAACTGCGTCTGCAGCTCCTCGGGCGATGCCGCCGCCACGATCTCGCCCCGGTTGATCACCAGGACGCGGTCGCACAGCTGCTCGGCCTCGGAGAGGATGTGCGTCGAGATGATCACGGTGTGGTTGCCCTTCAGCTCATGGATGAGGCTGCGGACATCCTGGATCTGGCGCGGGTCGAGGCCGATCGTCGGCTCGTCGAGGATGACGACTGGCGGGTCGTGAAGCACCGCCTGGGCGATGCCGACACGCTGGCGCAGCCCCTTCGAGAGCTGGCCGATCACCTGGTCGGCGCGGTCGTCGAGGTTCACCCGGCTCATCGCGCGCTCGACCGCATCGTCGCGGTTGGCGACGCCGCGCAGGCGCGCCATGAAGTCCAGGTAGCTCCAGACCGTCATGTCCGTGTAGAGCGGGGTCGTCTCGGGCAGGTAGCCGATATGCCGGCGCACCTCCATCGACTGCTCGATGATGTCGAAGCCGGCGATCGAGGCGCGGCCGCTCGTTGGCGGCAGATAGCCGGTCAGGATGCGCATCGTCGTCGTCTTCCCGGCACCGTTCGGGCCGAGGAAGCCGACGATCTCGCCACGGTAGGCGTCGAACGTGATGTCGCGCAGAGCGGGGCTCGGGCCGTAGTAACGAGCCAGGTGCTCGGCCTGGATCATCACTTCTCGGTCCTGGGCTGGCTGTGATTTCATGGGCGCTCCCCCACCTGGTATCGCGGATCGCAGTGACTGCGGAACCCAAAAGACTCCCCGCACGCGCGGGCGCTGCGTTCGGTCGACGACGCGGCGATCGGCGGTCGGGGACAAGCGCGCGATTATAGACCGATCGCCTGCCGTGTGGGGCGACATTCCTGAGTAACGGGTGAGAGCGTCGGACGACGCGGTGCGGCGAGGATGGCGGCGGGCGTCGATGGAAGGACGAATTCGCGGGCCACCCCTTGCGTGTGAATGATTCTTAAAGTTTCCGGACCACTTTTTGGCGTCCTGCGGTACGGTCGCCGGATTTTCCGCATCCGGTATGTGTAGGATCGTTGTCGACACAAGATGTGGGTAAGTACAAATGTTCGATCGTTTTCGGACACGTCCGCTGACTTGCGGAGCGCGCCGGCCGGCGGCTAGAATCGCCCCGATCCGCTGGTGAGGATCGTTGGCCCGGGCGGTCGGCCGGCACCGGGCTTCCGCCAGCGCATCGGCCACTGCCCGATCATTTTAATGGACCCGTTGGACGGTCGAGCGTACCCGACGGGTGCGCCGTGAGCGTCGCCGTGTTCGCGCGCCGCTCGACATTCCTGTGCCTGTTGTTGGTTTTGCCGCGCCGCTTGGACTTGCCGCCCGGTGCGCCGTTCCCACCGCTCATCCCACCGCTCATCCCACCGGTCGACGCCAGAAGGGTCCGCCCCCATGATCCTCCCGACAACCGCCCAAGACGTGTGGCAGCGCGTCCTGTCCGCGTTGCAGCTGCAGATGACCCGGGCGACCTTCGATGCCTGGCTGAAGCACACCCGAGCGATCGAGCTCGACGGCGACACGCTGGTGGTGGCGGTTCCGAACTCGGCCACGCACGACTGGCTGACGAGCCGGCTGGGAGGCGCGATGCGGGACACCGTCGCCAACGTGGCCGGCCCGGACGTGGCATGGCGGTTCGTCGTCGACATCGCCGACGCCGGCGGCACCACCGGCACCGCCGGCGCCGGGACGGCGCGCGAACCGCAGCCCTCGGCGAGCCACTTCGAGCAGCCGACCCTCCCGGCCAGCACCGGCTCCGCATTCCGCACCACCTCGACGATCCTGAACCCGCGCTATCGCTTCGACACGTTCGTCGTCGGCGCCGGCAACCGGCTGGCCCATGCCGCGGCGCAGGCCGTGGCCGAGCACCCGGCTCAGCGGTTCAACCCGTTGTTCATCTACGGCGGCGTCGGCCTCGGCAAGACGCACCTGCTGCACGCCATCGCCCACTCCGCCGCGTCGCGCGGCCTGAACGTTCAGCTCGTGTCCAGCGAGAAGTTCACGAACGACCTGATCAACGCGATCCGCACCCAGGCCACCGACGCGTTTCGCGCCGCGTATCGCGCCTGCCACATGCTCCTCATCGACGACGTCCACTTCATCGCCGGCAAGGAATCGACCCAGGAGGAGTTCTTCCACACGTTCAATGCGATCCACGAAGCGGACGGGCAGATCGTGCTGTCCAGCGATCGCCCGCCGCAGCACATCGCCACTCTCGAGGACCGGCTGCGATCGCGCTTCCAGTGGGGCCTGCAGGTCGACATCGCGCCGCCCGATCTGGAGACGCGGATTGCGATCCTGCGAGCGAAGAACGAACGCCTGGGCCACGAGGTGAACGACGCCGTGCTCGAGCAGATCGCCGCGGCGGTCCAGAACAACGTACGCGAACTCGAGGGCGCCCTCAACCGGGTCATCGCCTACGCCCAGTCAAACGGCTTCCCGCTGAACGCCGACACCGCCAGCCGCGCGCTGGCCGACCTCATGATCCGGCGCGAGCCGCCCGCGCTGCCCGAGATCATCCGCGCCGTGGCGGCGCACTACGACGTGAGCGAGGACGAGCTGCGCGGCCGCGGCCGCACGGCACGCGTCGCGGAGCCGCGCCAGGTGGCGATGTACCTCATGCGCGAGGAAGCGGATGCGAGCTTCCCGGCGATCGGCGCCGCCCTTGGCGGGCGCGACCACACGACGGCCATGCACGGCGCGGAGAAGATCACGCGGATGGTCGAGGTCGATGCCCAGCTTCAGCGCGACCTCGTCCAGCTGCGGCAGCGCCTCTACAGCCGCTGAACCGCCGGGCCGACGGTTGCCCGCAGTCCCCTTCAAGGTACCGATTAAGGGGATAACTGTGGGTTTTGTGGGGATAAGACAGGTCAGATGGGGATAACTTCAGGTACCGTCACATCGGACGGTCGGTCCCGACACCACAAGATGTACCACCCCTGACGGGCCCAAGCACGACATCCCCGCTCCAAACGGCGCCGGCCAACGCCGGAACGCCCGCAGACGTTGTCCAACGCTCTCCCGACGCCGTCCACACCTCCCCCTCGAAGGTCCCTTTGGGCCACCACAATCGGTTGCGGTTCGCCGACGCCCGGGGGACTAGGGCTACCGCCGGGCGATCCGCGGTCGGGACTCATCCACAATCCACAGCCCCTACTGCGGCGGCTTTCTCTTATACTCAACCACAACTGGAAGAAGGGGATATGTGTTCCTCCGAACCATCCTCCAGCCACGCCATCGACCGTCGTCCGTGAAGGCCGTCGACGCAGGAGTCCGCCGTTGAACCCGCTCCCGCAACGCACGAAGATCGTCTGCACGCTCGGCCCAGCCAGCGAGGACGCGGCGACGCTGCGCGCGATGATCCGTGCCGGTATGAGCGTGGCACGGATCAACATGTCGCACGGCACGACGGCCGAGCACAGCGCTCGGCTGGCCACGCTCCGCAAGGTGGCCGACGCCGAGGGCGCGGTCGTCGCCGTGCTGCAGGACCTTCAAGGTCCCCGCCTGCGGTTGGGCGAGGTCGCGGACGGGACGGTGCTGACGGAGGGCCAGACATTGACGCTGGACGGGCACTCCGCTGTCGGCGACGCCCGCCGCATGAAGGTCAGCTACGCCCGCCAGCTGGCCGAGAACGTCCAGCGCGGCCAGCGGATCCTCATCGACGACGGGCGAATCGTGCTACGCGTCGTCGGGAGCGGGGTCGAGGACATCGAGACCGAGATCGTCGAGGGCGGTCCGGTATCCTCGCACAAAGGGGTCAACCTGCCGGAGACGCCGCTCGCGATCCTCTCGCCGACGCCGAAGGACCTGCAGGACGTGCAGTTCGGCTTGGCGGAGGACGTCGACTTCATCGCGCTGTCGTTCGTGAGCGACGCGGCCCAAGTGCGGGCGCTCCAGCAGTTCATCCGCGACTCCGGCGGCGACATCCCGGTCATCGCCAAGATCGAGCGGCCCGAGGCGGTGCGGAACCTGGCGGCGATCGTGGCGCAGTCCGACGGCGTGATGGTGGCGCGCGGCGACCTGGCGCTCGAGATCGGGGCGGCCCGCGTACCGGTCGAGCAGAAGCGGATCATCCAGATGGCGAACGAGGCCGCGATCCCGGTGATCACCGCCACCCAGATGCTGGACTCGATGATCCACAACACGCTGCCGACCCGCGCCGAGGCGAACGACGTGGCGAACGCGATCTACGATGGGACGGACGCCGTGATGCTCTCCGCCGAAACGGCGATGGGCGACCATCCGGCGGAGGTCGTGGCGATGATGGCGGCGATCGCGCGCGAGGTCGAGCGCGTGCTGCCCTACGAGGACCTCGGCCGGCGGGGCGCCGTCGGCCGGAAGCACACCGTGGACGGGGCGATCTGCGAGGCGGCGGTCGACATTGCCCGGCGGGTGAACGTTGCCGCGATCATCGCCGGCACGTCGTCGGGCTCGACGCCGCGGGCGGTGGCGGCGCATCGGCCCGAGATGCCGCTCATCGGCGCGGCGCATCAGGAACAGGTGGCGCGACGGATGGCGCTCGTGTGGGGCGTGACGCCGCTCATCGTGGCGCCGTACGCGACGACGGACGAGATGGTGCGCGCGCTGATCGAGACGGCCGCCAAGGCCGGGCTCATCGGGGCGGACGACCGCGTCGTCATCACGTCCGGCCAGCCGATCGGCCGCTCCGGCACGACGAGCATGGTCCAGGTGCGCTTCGCCGGCGACTACCTGATGCTGGACGTGGCGACGCGCGACGTCCCGGCGGCCGCCGGTCGAACGAAGCGCTGATGGGAGCGCTGGTGAAAGCGCAGTCGAGATCGCAGTTGAGAGCGCAGTCGAGAGCGCAGTCGAGAGAGCAGTCGGGTCGGCCGCGGATCGCGCCCCGCCGCACCGCACGATGACGGTGCGGCGCGATCCCGCGATCTCGCCTGAGGACCTGGCGCGCGCCGTCGCCCGGGCGGCGGATCGTCATCTGCAGCTCGGCGTGCGGCTGCCGGACGGGCGCTGGCTGGCGTACGCCGAGTTCGGCGCGCCGGACGGTCGGCCGGTGTTCGTATTCCACGGTGTCCCCGGCTCGCGTCTGCTCATGGACGACGACAGGCCGATCGCCGACGCCGGGCTGCGGATGATCGCCGTCGACCGACCCGGCATCGGCCGCTCCGACCCGCAGCCGAATCGCACGATGCTCGACTGGCCCCGCGACATCGCCGCGCTGGCCGACACGCTCGGAGCCCGCACGTTCGCCGTCGCCGGCGGCTCGGGCGGCGGGCCGTATGCCCTGGCCTGCGCACACGTGCTGCCCGACCGCGTGTCGCGCGTCGTCCTGGCGGCCTCGATGGCGCCGCTCGACCGTCCCGGCGCGCTCGAAGGCTTCGCGCCGTCGCGGCGGTTTGCGTGGTGGATGCTGCAGCATGCGCCGCTCCAGCGTCAGATCACGAGCTGGATGCAGGCGCGGCTCTTTCGCAAGGAACCGAAGTGGATGCTGGGCAGGATGACGCGCCGGATGTCCGAAGCCGACCGCGCCGCGGTCATGGATGCCGCCGTGCACGACGTCCTGCTCGGCCAGCTGCGCGAGGCGTTCCGCCAGGGCTGGCGGGGCGTGGCGCAGGACTTCGCGGTTCTGACCCGGCCGTGGGGGTTCGCGTTGGGCGAGATCCGGGCGCCCGTCGACCTCTGGCAGGGGCTCGACGACGAGAACGTGCCGGCCGCGATGGGCCGCTACCTGGCCGCGACGCTGCCCAACTGCCGGGCGCGCTTCGAGCCCGGCGGCGGGCACTTCGGGCCGCTGGAGACGATGGACGAGATCCTGGCGGTGTTGGCGGCCACTGTTGCGTCGGCGGGCGTCGATGGCGCGTCCGCCACGGCCGCGGCGGGTGCGGACGGCGACGAGGGTGACGGCGACGAGGGGCGTGGTCGATGAGCGGACAGATCGATCTCTTCCATGCGCCGCAGCGCTTCGGCAGTTTCGCCGAACTCGAGGCGGCGCTGCTGAACCTGACCGGCGACCCGCTCGAGGCCGAGGGCGGCCGGATCGTCATCTACCGCGGCAACCCGGCGGCGCGGCTGATGATCGTCGGCGAGGCGCCGGGGGCGGAGGAGGATCGGCTCGGACAGCCGTTCGTCGGCAAGAGCGGCAAGCTGCTGGACGCGATCCTGCAGTCCGTCGGCTTCGACCCGGCGGCGGACATCTTCGTCACGAACAGCGCCTTCCGCCGCCCGCATGACAACCGCAAGCCGACGACCGAGGAGATCGAGTGGTACCGGCCGTGGCTGATGGAGATCATCCGCGTGATCGACCCCGTGATCATCCTGCTGACGGGCGCGGTGGCGCTGCAGTCCGTGCTCGACGAGCGCCGCGGGATCACGAAGGTCCGCGGCGAGTGGTTCGCCCTGGACGGGCGCAAGGTGATGCCGATCTTCCACCCGGCGTACCTGCTGCGCAACCCGTCGAGCGCGGAGGGGTCGCCGAAGCGGTTGATGTGGGGGGACGTGCAGGAGGTGCGGCGGGTGTTCGACGCGTTGGACTGACCTGCCCGGCAGTCGAACCGCGCCTCCGTCAAGGAAGTGTGCGACGATATGCCAAGCGTGGCGGAAGGTGGTCGCCCACGCGGGAGCGTTGAACGCGAACGTGCGTTGGCCGGCCGCCGGTGGAGCGGGCGGGGATCGATAGGCCGAGAGGCACAGGAGGGTGTGGAGGAATGGAACCAGTCGATGACGATAAGTCGCTCGCGGGCCTGATCCGTGTGGATGTGGAGCGACGGGAGGAAGATGCGGCGGAGCGCGTGAAGGATCTCGAAAAAGAGACGCACATCATGCTCTGGCAGTTCCTGGGCGGCCGGCTTGAAGACCGGATCCGGCGGCATGAGGAGGCAACGGTCGACGGGGTTCCGGCGATCGAGGTGGACGGCTTCTACTTTTGGGCTCCGAAGGGGAACCGCGGCGGCCTGCAGGTATGGGCGCGCAGGGCCGAGTCTCCGACCGCGGACGCGGAGTGGGTGAGTACGATACGTCTCGCCGATCTCCACGGCCTTACGCCCGGGCAGGAGCCGGCGGCGACGTAACATCGTTCCGCCTGAACAGGCTCACTCAGGGTCCGTTCTCGTCTCCCACTCGGAGGCGGGGGCGGGCCTCTTTCGTTCCCCCCGCGATCGCATGCCGGGGCAACCGATCCATCCGCCTAGCCCCGCTCGTCCACCGCCGGCGCGCAAGCCGTCGTCCTGTGTTCGTGCCCAATTCGGCGCCCCCACCTGCCCGCGCGTATCATTCGCCGCTTACGCTCGCGACTCACCCGCTCTGTCTCCCGCGCCCCGAGGGCCCCCATGTTCAACCCCCTCCCCCCCAAACCCGACTTCCCCGCCGGCGAAAAGGAAATCCTCGCCTTCTGGAAGGCCCGCGGCATCTTCGAGCAGTCCGTCGCCAACCGTTCCGGCGCGCCGCGGTTCGTGTTCTACGAGGGGCCGCCGACGGCGAACGGGCTGCCGCATCCGGGGCATGCGCTGACGCGGGCGATGAAGGACATCTTCCCGCGCTACAAGACGATGACGGGCCACCTGGTGGAGCGCAAGGCCGGCTGGGATACGCACGGGCTGCCGGTGGAGGTCGAGGTCTGCAAGGAGCTCGGGATCCACACGAAGGCCGAGATCGAGGCCTACGGGATGGAGGCCTTCGTCCGCAAGTGCATCGACTCCGTCTTCCGCTATACCGCCGAATGGCAGGAGATGTCGGACCGCCTCGGCTTCTGGCTGGACACCGAGGGCGCCTACTGCACGTACCACAAGACCTACGTCGAGAGCGTGTGGTGGTCGCTTAAGACGCTGTTCGAGCGCGGGCAGCTCTACCAGGGCCACAAGATCGTCTGGTGGTGGCCGCAGGGCGGGACGGCGCTGTCGGCCGGCGAGGTCGGCGAGGGCTACCGCGAGGTGGACGACCCGAGCGTCTACGTCCGCTTCCCGCTCCTCGACGAGCCCGGCACGTCGCTCCTGGTGTGGACGACGACGCCGTGGACGCTCGTGAGCAACCACTTCGCCGCCGTCCATCCGGACATCGACTACGCCGTCGTGCGGGACGACGATGCCGGCGAGCGGCTGATCGTCGCAGCCGATCTCGTCGAGAAGGTCGCGGCGCTCGAGGGGCGGACGTGGGTCGTCGAGGCGGCGGTTGCCGGCCGCGATCTCGTCGGACGGCGCTATCGGCCGCCGTTCGACGTGCATTACCAGGAGCTGGGCGATCGCACGGCGCCGCTGGCCGCCGGTGGTCCCACGACGAACGCGGGTGCCGGCGTCGACGCCCCGTCCGGTCACGACCACATCGGTTGGCGCGTCGTCGCCGCGCCGTTCGTGACGACGGACAGCGGCACGGGCGTCGTTCACGAGGCGCCGGCGTTCGGCGAGGTGGACTTCGAGCTGCTCGTGAAGACGGAGCGGCCGCGCTTCGCCGATCCCGACGCCGTCCCGCTCCTGTGCGCCGTCGCGCCCGACGGCACGTTCACGGCCGAGGCGGGCGACGCGCTCGCCGGGCGGTACATCAAGGACGCGGACAAGGACATCATCCGCGATCTGCGCGAGCGCGGCCTGCTCTACCACCGCGCCCAGATCCGGCACGACTACCCGTTCTGCCCGCGCGCGCCCGAGGACCCGCTCATCCAGTACGCCCGCGCCAGCTGGTTCGTCCGCACGAGCGACTTCAAGGGCGACATGCTGGCGAACAACGATGCGGTGAACTGGCTGCCCGACCACATCCAGGAGGGCCGCTTCGGGGACTTCCTGCGCAACAACGTCGACTGGGCGCTGTCGCGCGAGCGCTTCTGGGGCACGCCGCTGCCGATCTGGAAGTGCGAGGCGACGGGGCGGATGGAGGCGATCGGGGCGCTGGGCGAGATTTTCGCCAAGCCGGGCGTGACGGGCAGCGAGGTCTGGGACGCGGCCAAGGCGGCCGACCCGACGCTGCCGGACGACCTCCGGATCCACAAGCCGTACATCGACGCGCTCTCCTACGACAGTCCGTTCGCGCCGGGGGCGCGGATGCGGCGCGTGACGGAGGTCATCGACTGCTGGTGGGATGCCGGCAGCATGCCGTTCGCACAGTGGGGCTTTCCGCACCTGCCGGGCAGCCAGGAGCGCTTCCGCGAGATGTTCCCGGCCGACTTCATCAGCGAGGCGATCGACCAGACGCGCGGCTGGTTCTATGGGCTCCTGTCGATCAGCACGCTTCTGTTCGGCGACGAGGACCGGCTGGACTGGACCGTCGGCGCGCCGGAGGCCAAGCCGCCGCACCCGTTCCGCACGTGCATCGTCCTCGGCTTCATGTTGGGCGAGGACGGGCTGAAGATGAGCAAGCGGACGAAGAACTACCGCAGCCCCGGCTACGTCTTCGACACCCTCGGCGCGGACGCGATGCGCTGGTACTTCTACAGCGCCCAGCCGCCCTGGACCACCGTCCGGTTCCAGGAGAACGCGATCCGCGACGCCCAGCGCGAGTTCCTGCTGCGGCTGTCGAACGTCTGGAGCTTCTTCAACATCTATGCCCGCCTGGACGGCTTCGACCCGGGGCCGGCCGCCGGCGCGTCGACGGCGAACCCGACGTCGGCCGCGACGTCGTCGGCCACCGGTTGGCGTCCGGTCGCCGAGCGCGCCGAGCTGGACCGCTGGATCACCGGCGAGCTTCACCGGACCGTCCGTGCCGTCCGCACCTCGATGGATCGCTTCGAGAACCACCCCGCGGCCGGCGCGCTGGTCACGTTCGTCGACGCCCTGTCCAACTGGTACGTCCGCCGCTCGCGCGATCGGTTCTGGGGCGCGCCGTCCCAGGACAAGTGGGACGCCTACAACACGCTGTACGAGGTCCTCGTCGATCTCTCGAAGGTCATCGCCCCGTTCACGCCGTTCTTTGCGGAACGGATGTACCGCAACCTCGTCGGCGAGGCGGCGGAGGCGGCCGGCATCGCGGCCGGTGACGCCGTCGCCGTCGCCGGGCGCCGAGCCGTCGCGCCCAGCGTCCACCTGTGCGACTACCCGACGGCCGACGAGCATCTCATCGACGAGGCCCTCTCCGCCGAGATGGCCCTCGTGCGCGAGGCGGTCTCGGCCGGCCACGGCGCCCGTGCCGACGCCGGACTCAAGGTCCGCCAGCCGCTCGCGCTGGCCGAGGTCGTCGTCGCGGACGCCGCAGCGGCACGGGCCATCGAGCGCCACGCGGGCCTGGTGGCCGAGGAGCTGAACGTCCAACATGTCGAGCCGACGCGCGAGGCCGATCGCTACGTGACGTTCAGCGTCAAGCCGAACTTCCGGACGCTCGGACCCAAGTTCGGGCCACGCGTCCAGCGCCTCGGCGCCGCCCTCGCGGCCGTGGATCCCGCCGCCGCCCGCCGCGCCCTCGTCGACGACGGCCGCTTGGTCGTCGACCTCGACGGCGAGGCCGTGACGCTGACGCCGGACGATGTCGAGGTGCGGCTGTCCGCGCGCGAGGGCTTCGCGGCGGCGGAGGGCCGGGGCGTCGTCGTCGTCCTGTCGACCGAGATCTCGCCGGAGCTGAAGGAGCTTGGCCTGGTCCGCGAGCTGCTCCACCACATCCAGGCCGCCCGCAAAGCCGACGACCTGCCCTACCAAGCCCGCATCGCTCTCGACCTCGACACGTCGCCCGACCTCGCCGCGATCGCCGAGCGCCACGCCGAGACGATCCGCCGCGAGTGCCTCGTCGTCGACCTGATGATGGGCGCGCCGCGGGACGGCGCAGCGGCGCACGAGGGCGATGTCGAGGGAGTCGGGATTCGGCTGGGGCTGCGGGTCGTCGGCTAGCGAACCGACGCGGCGAATCCGTCCGGATACCGCGCCGCCCATTCACCCCGCAGCATGCCGTATCCCACGGCGTCGTACACGCCGCCCTGCCAGGGCCGCGCCTCGCGGTAGCGCGCCTCGAGCGTGAAGCCGAGCTTCTCGGCAACGCGCATCATCGGCGCGTTGCCCGTCCAGGTCTCCGTCGTCAGACGCCGCCACGTCGGGAACGCCTCGAACAGGTAGCCGCACCACAGGCCAAGGGCCTCCGTGCCGCGCCCGCCGCCCCAGTACGTCTCGTCGTGGATGCCGATGCCGACGGCCGCCCAATCCGTCTCGCGGCTCTTGAAGTAGCGGCCCACCGTGCCGATGTAGGCATCCGTCGCCGCATCGGCGATCGCCAGGCGGACGCGCGGCTCGGCGAACGTGCCCGCCTCGATCGTCTCCGCCAGGCGGATGCGTTCGGCGGTGACCAAGTCGGTGGTCGGCGGGCCGCCCCACGGCGCGTCGAACCGGTACCACGGGCGATCGGGCGCGCGGAGGCGCTCCCAGGCCGGGAGGTCGGCGAGGCGAACGTCGCGGAGGCGGATGAGGCGGCCTTCCATCGGGAGCATGACGCGCAATCGTACACGAGATCGATTTCGTCTGCCCTCGGCGCGCCCTCTATAATCGCCCTTCATCCTTGCGCCGTACGGGTTGCCATCGCCCCGTTCGGCGCGACACACGCGCAGGTTGAGCCCATGAGCGACGAGAGCCGCTATCCGTTCAGCGACATCGAGGCCAAGTGGCGCACGTGGTGGGATGAGCAAGGGACGTACCGCACGCTCGGCCCGGGCGACCATGGCTTCAACCCGGCGCGGCCGAAATACTACGTGCTGGACATGTTCCCGTACCCGTCGGGCAAAGGCCTGCACGTCGGCCACCCGCTGGGCTACATCGCCACCGACATCGTGGCGCGCTACAAGCGGATGCGGGGCTTCAACGTGCTGCACCCGATGGGCTTCGATGCCTTCGGCCTGCCGGCGGAACAGTACGCGATCGAGCACAACGTCCACCCGCGCCTGACGACGATGTCGAACGTCGACACGATCCGGCGCCAGCTGCGCGGTCTCAGCCTCGGGTATGACTGGGAGCGCGAGATCACCACGATCGATCCGGACTACTATCGATGGACGCAGTGGATCTTCCTGCAGCTCTATCACAGCTGGTTCGACCCCCGCTCCAAGACCGCCCGTTCGCTCGTCACGCTCGTGACCGCGCTTGATGCGGGCGCGTTCGGCGTCGACGGCGCCGGTCGGCTCGTCGCAGCCGACGACCCGGCGATGGACTCGCCCGGCGTGCGTCGCTGGGACGAGCTGTCCGACGTGGCTCGGCGCACCATCGTCGACGCGCATCGGCTGGCCTACTTGGCCGAGGTGCCGGTGAACTGGTGCCCGAGGCTCGGCACGGTGCTGGCCAACGAGGAGGTCACGGCCGACGGACGGAGCGAGCGCGGCAACTTCCCGGTCTACAAGCGGCCGCTCAAGCAGTGGATGCTCCGCATCACCGCCTACGCCGACCGTCTCGTGGCCGACCTCGACGACGTCGACTGGCCCGAGTCGTTGAAGACGATGCAGCGCAACTGGATCGGCCGAAGCGAGGGCGCGCTCGTCGATTTTGCCCTCGACGACGGCAGCGGGCGGAGCGTTCGCGTCTTCACGACCCGACCCGACACGCTGTTCGGTGCGACCTACGTCGTTCTCGCCCCGGATCACCCGCTCGTCGGCGCGGCCACGACCGCTGCGGCGCGCGAGGCCGTCAACGCCTATCGATCTGCGGCGGCGGCCACGACCGCGGCGGCGCGCGAGGCCGAGCAGCGAGCAAAGACCGGCGTTTTCACCGGCGGCTATGCGCTGAACCCGGCCAACGGCGCCCGCCTCCCGATCTGGGTGGCGGACTATGTGCTGATGGGCTACGGAACCGGCGCGATCATGGCCGTGCCGGCCCACGATCAGCGTGACTTCGAGTTCGCCCGGGCACACGACCTGCCGATCGAGGCCGTCGTGCTGCCCGATGATGGTTGGTTGCGGGCCGCCTCCGCCGCGGCCGGCCGCCCGGTCGCCCGGCACGACGGCGCGGTCGATGTCGCTGCCCTGCGCGCCGACTATCTTGCCCACGCAGCCGAGTACCCGTCGGTGTTCGACGGGTACGGAACCGCCGCCCGCTCGGCGAACGCCGAGATCGCCCTTGACGGGCTGGACAGTGCCGCGGCCAAGCAGCGGATGACGGCCTGGATCGAGAGCAAGGGGCTCGGCCGGGTGGAGGTTCAGTACAAGCTCCGCGACTGGCTCTTCTCCCGCCAACGCTATTGGGGCGAGCCGTTTCCGATCCTGCACGCGCCCGACGGCCGGATCGTGCCGGTCGCCGAGGACGACCTGCCGGTCTTGCTGCCGGAGATGGATGATTTCCAGCCCGTACCGACGGATGATCCCGACGCGCCGCCCCAGCCGCCGTTGTCCCGCGCGCCGCTTGAGTGGCGCCTCGTGGACGTCGACGGGGTGACGCACGAGCGCGAGCTGAACACGATGCCGAACTGGGCCGGCTCGTGCTGGTACTACCTGCGCTACATCGATCCGTCGAACAGAGAGCGCCTCGTCGATGGGTCGAAAGAACGCTACTGGATGGGCAACAACGGCGTCGACCTGTACGTCGGCGGCGTCGAGCACGGGGTGCTCCATCTCCTGTACGCTCGCTTCTGGCACAAGGTCCTCTTCGACCTCGGCCACGTCGGGACGCCCGAGCCGTTCGGCAAGCTGTTCAACCAGGGGTACATCCAGGCATACGCGTTTCGCGACGACCGCGGCTTCTACGTCTCCGCCGATGAGGTCGAGGAGACGGCCGAAGGCTTCGTCCACAACGGGCACCCGGTGGTTCGCGAGTACGGCAAGATGGGCAAGAGCCTGAAGAACATCGTGACGCCGGATGTGATCATCCAACGCTACGGCTGCGACTGTCTGCGGCTGTACGAGATGTACCTCGGCCCGCTTGAGCAGTCCAAGCCGTGGAGCACGCGCGACATGGTCGGCATCAGCCGCTTTCTCGATCGGCTGTGGCGCAACTTCGTCGCCGCGGACGGATCCCTCCAGGTCAGCGACGATGCGCCCGACGCCGATCTGCTCCGGCGGCTGCACACCACCATCCAACGCGTCACGGATGACCTGGAGGACCTGCGCTTCAACACGGCCATCGCCGCGCTCATCGAGCTGAACAACGACCTCGTCGGCCGCGACGCCGTGCCGCGCGAAGTCGCCGTCGCGATGGTCCCGCTCCTCGCGCCGCTTGCGCCGCATATGGCCGAGGAGCTCTGGTCGCGCCTCGGACACAACTCGACGGTGCTCGCCACCCCGTGGCCCGAGTACGACCCCCGCTTCCTGACGCGCACGACGGTCGACGTCGTCCTCCAGGTGAACGGCAAGGTGCGCGGCAAGCTGACCGTCGCGGCGGAGATGCCCGAGGCCGAGCTCGAGGCACTGGCCCTCGCCGACCCGGCGGTGGCGCAGTACGGTGAGGGCAAGGCGGTGGTCAAGGTCGTCGTCGTGCCGGGGAAGCTCGTGAACGTCGTCGTTGCCTAGTACCCCACCACTGAACATGCTCGTGGTGGCTACCAGAGTACGGACCCCGGAGACTCTGCAGTGACGGGGTACCAGGCGTGCAATCAGGTGCGAAGGAGATTCACATGAAGGCCATCCTCGATGCCCTCGGCCTCGCGGCCGAAAACCCCGGCGCCTGCACCGGACCGGACGGCTGGATCACCGACCCGGCCGGCGGCACGCTCGTCAGCCACAACCCGACCACCGGCGCTCCGATCGCCGCCGTTCGCCAGGCCACGGCGCACACGTACGACCGCGTCGTCGGCGCGGCCACGACGGCGTTCGAGCGTTGGCGCGAGCTGCCTGCGCCCAAGCGCGGACTGGTGGTGCGGGATCTGGGGCAGGCGCTCCGGCAGCACGCGGAGCCGCTCGGTGACCTTGTGGCCCTCGAGATGGGCAAGATCAAAGCCGAGGGCCTCGGCGAGGTCCAGGAGATGATCGACATCTGCGACTTCAGTGTCGGGCTGTCGCGCCAGCTCTACGGGCATTCCATGCACTCGGAGCGACCCGGCCACCGGATGTACGAGCAGTGGCACCCGCTCGGGCCGATCGGCATCATCAGCGCGTTCAACTTCCCGGTGGCGGTCTGGTCGTGGAACGCCGCCCTGGCGGCCGTCTGCGGCGACACGATGGTCTGGAAGCCGTCGTCCCTCACACCGCTGTGCGCCGTCGCGGTGCAACGGATCTGCAACGAGGTCATGGCCGATCACAAGCTGACCGGCATCTTCACGCTGGTCATCGGCAGCAACGACGACGTGGCCGACCGGATGAACCGCGACCCGCGCCTGCCGCTCATCAGCTTCACCGGCTCGACGCGGGTCGGCCGGCACGTGGCGCAGACCGTGGCCCAGCGCTTTGGGCGGACGATCCTCGAGCTCGGCGGCAACAACGGGATCGTCGTCGCCGAGGATGCCGACCTGGCGCTGGTGGTCCGCGCCGTACTGTTCGGCGCCGTCGGCACGGCGGGCCAGCGCTGCACGTCGACGCGGCGGCTGATCGTCCATGAGGCTATCGTCGACGATCTGACCGAGCGGCTCGTCCGGGCCTACCGCCAGGTTCCGATCGGCGACCCGCTGCAATTGGGCACGCTAATGGGGCCGCTCGTCAACGCGCGGGCCGTCGACGACATGATGGCGGCGATCGAGGCGGCCAAGTCGATCGGCGGCGAGGTCGTCGTCGGCGGCGGGCGGCGGCCGGACCTTGGGCCGCAGTTCGTCGAGCCGGCGATCATCCGGATGACGGAGCAGGCAAGAATCGTCTGTGAGGAGACGTTCGCGCCGATCCTCTACGTGATGTCCTACCGGGACCTCGACGAGGCGATCGCGCTGCACAATGCCGTGCCGCAGGGCCTTTCGAGCGCGATCTTCACGACGAACGTGCGGATCGCGGAACGATTCCTGTCCGCATGCGGCTCGGACTGCGGGATCGCCAACGTGAACATCGGCACGTCGGGCGCCGAGATCGGCGGGGCGTTCGGCGGCGAGAAGGAGACGGGCGGCGGGCGCGAGGCAGGTTCGGACAGCTGGAAGGCCTACATGCGCCGCCAGACGTGCACGATCAACTACTCCAGCGATCTGCCGCTGGCACAGGGGATCACGTTCGGGGACGGCGCGTCGGACCACTCGGGCGGACCGACGCCGACGTAGCGGCGGCGGTGCGCCGTCGTCAGGGAGCGGTGGTCGAGGTCGTCGATCCTGTGGCCGTCAGGCCGACCGTTGCCGTCGTGCCCGCGGTGGCCGTCGTGCCGGCGGTCGCCGTGATCCCGCCCGTCGCGGTGATCGCGCCGCCGGCGCCGAGCGGTGTGTAGGCGCCCTTGCTCAGATAGGCGATGAGCGCGTCGACATCGGCGTCCGGCAGCGTGCCGAATGTCGCGGGCATGACGCCGTTCACGAACCCGCTGACGACGAACGCGCCCGGGTTGCGGATCGACTCGGCGATGTAGGCGGCCTCGCCGTCGGCGGCACCGGTGTAGGCCGGGTCGGCGACGCGGTCGGAGGCAGTCGTCCAGATCGTGCTGAGGTTGGGGCAGACGACGAGCGGTGAGGCGGCTTCCACCGCATGGCATGTCGCGCAGGCGAGGTCGGTGAACAGGAACGCGCCGAGCGCGACGGGATCGGAACCGTCCGGGCGCTGGTTCATGCCTGGGTCGTCGAACGAGGATACTTTGTTCGGCACCGCCGCGGCGAAGGCCTTGGCCTCATCAGGATCCTCCGGGAGGAAGTCCTCGAAGGCAACCAGGTAGTTCGCGATGTCGCGGATCTGATCCGGCCGGAGCGGCCCGTTGTTCGCCTGGGCGAACGCCGGCATCGCCATCAAGGACTCCGTGCTCGGGCCGACGTCCCGGTTGCCCTTCCACTGCCACGGCCGCGTCGAGGCGTTCCGGCCGTTGGACACGACGTTCACGATGTACTCGAAGAGCATCGTGCGCTCCCAACCCATCTCCTCGAGGCGCCATGCGACGCCCGGGTTCTTGCCGCCGTGCAGGCCGGAGGTCTGGTCGAGCGGCGGGCACTTGAGGCCGACCGCATTCGGGCCGTGACAGAGCGCGCACTGGCCGTCGAACAGCTTCGCGCCGCGCTCGACGCTGCGGGTGGTGAAGCCGCGGGCGGCGCCGGCCATCCGTCCTTCCTCCGTCGCGCCGATCAGGCCCATCACCAGGATGGCGCCGATCGTGGCGAGCAGGCCGAGTGTGATCTCGATCCGGGTCATGTCGTTCTCTCCTCCGCAGCACGGCGCGGGAAATCGCGACGAGCTTGGCGGGTTCGCGGTCGGCGGTTACGGGGGCGGCGCGGCGTCGGTTGGTGGTGGTGTCGGTTAGTGGTGGTACTGCGAGTCGCGGTGGATCGCCAGGTACTCTTCCTGCTTGCTCGGCTTGATGTTCGGCATCGCATCCGCCAAGCGGATCGTCGACTTCTTGCCCTGGGCGTCCGAGACCTCCAGCGTCCCGTCGGCCTCGAAGTAGATCGCGTTGCCGTCCGCGTCCTTTAGGTGCGGTCGCGGGTCCGCGAGGATCGGCCGGGTGCCGTCGCTCGCCTCGGCGCCGTACTCGAGGTCGTAGACGACCTTCTTGCTCTTGGCCGGCTCTAACTGCACCGGCTTGCCCGCGGCATCCAGCTTGACCGAGCCGTCGGGCATCAACTCGTAATCCGTGAAGGGGATCATGTACGTGAGATCCTTCTCCCGGTCGAGCTCCATCTCGTCCCAGAAGATGGCCGCGTACACCCACTTGAGCTCCGGCTGGATGTACTCGACGGTGACCATGGCCTTGGGCGCGCCGCTGGTCTGCTGGAGCAGCTTCGGCTGCTCCTCGACCTTGGCCTTGAGGGCGATGAGAAGCTGGAGGAACTCGGAGTCGGGTTCGTCGGCCAAGTCGGGCGGCAGACCGGTCAGGAACGCCGGGTCGGCCGGGTCGAGGCTGTTGATGAAGACGTACTTGTCGCGGTCCGCGTACTGCGGGTCCTGGTCCATCCCGACCGGGTAGGACACGTAGTACGTCCGTTTCAGACGTGTGTCTGCCGCGTCCGCGGGCGTCTGCGCAGTGTGCAGATCGTCCCACGGCAGCTCGCGCAGCGGACCGGGGTGCGTCTGCGGGACGAAGACCGACAGAATGTCCTGCGCCGGCGGTGTCTCGATGCCGTAGCGCGGGGTGCCCATGTAGGTCAGCACGAGCATGATGATGCAGGCCATGACGCCGATGCCGATCGCCACCGGGCGGCGCTTGGCAAGACGGAGCGGGTTGCGGTCGATCCAGGGAACGACGAACAGTACGACGAAGATCAGCGTCGGCAGGACGATGCCGAACAGTTGCTTGCTGCCGAGCTTGAGCATGCCCTGTAGCCAGAGGAAGTACCACGGCGCCTCGGTGTGCAGCGGCGTCACGGCCTGATCGGCGTGCTGCTCGAGCGGGGCGGAGAAGAACGTCGCCACCGCCACGACCATGAGGAACGTCGCCACCGAGGTCAGCATGAGCTCGTGGATGATCAGATTCGGGATGAGGTCGATCCGCTCCTCATGGTGTCGCTTCTCCTCGGGCGACATGTCGCCCTCCTCGACCACGGCCGGCAGGCTGATCGAGTGCTCGCGGGACACCTTGTAGTAGTGGATGCTGATGACGACGATCGCCACGAGCGGCAACAGGAAGATGTGAAGCAGGTAGAACCGGAGCAGACCGCCCGCCCAGATGTCGACGGCGCCGCGCAGAAGGAGGTTCACCTCCATGCCGAACCCCGGCGCCGCCTCGGCCATCGAGGTGCCGATGGTCACGGCCCAGTAGGCCAGCTGGTCCCACGGCAGGAGGTAGCCGCTGAACGAGAGGACCAGCGTCACGAGAAGCAGGATGACGCCGGTGAACCAGGTGAAGGCCCGTTCCTTCTTGTAGCTGCCCGTGAAGTAGACCCGCACCATGTGCAGGATGACGACGGCCACCATGCCCTCGGCGCCGAGGCGATGCATGTCGCGCATGAACTTGCCGTACGGCACGTTGGACAGGATGTAGAGCATGTCGCCGTACGCCCGTTCGGGCGTCGGGGCGTAGAAGAGCATGAGGATCAGGCCGGTGATCGTCTCGACGACGAAGAAGTACGTCGCGAACCAGCCGAGCCGCCAGGTGTGGGTGAACCACGTGCTGCCGCGCTGGTAGTACTTCGGGCGGAGGTGGAGCATGAAGCTCTTGACCTGCGCCCGGTAGCGCGGGTTCGGCCGCTCGGTCGGGACATCGCCGCGCAGGATCGCGCGCAACTCCTTGGCCGACAGCCCGGCCATGATCCCGCGCACGACGTAGTCGCCGACGCCGGCCGCCCACTTCAGCCAGTCGTAGTCGCGGATGCGCTGCCACTCTCCGGCGACGTTGCTCCGAAGGTTTCGCAGCGTGTTCGATCCCAACATGTTCTTCTGCTCCTGAAGTCTGGCGTACCAGAGGGGTGGCGATCGAACGCGCCGGGTCTAGCCGTGCACTGCGCCGAGAATCTTCATGCCGGTCTCGACGACGATCCGCGAGCCGGCCGGGATCTTCACCGGACCGCCGTCGGGCGGCGTCTCGGCGACCATCTTGCCGCTCGAGTCGTACACGCGCACGACCAATCGGTCGAGGCTGCGGCCGGCGGGCCCGAAGATGTACTTGCCCTCACGTTCGAACTGCGACCCGTGGCACGGACAGACGAACTTGAACTCTTCCTGTTTCCACTGGTAGATGCAGCCGAGGTGGGTGCACACCTTGTAGATCGCTCGGGCGCCGGTGGCCGACATCACCCACCAGAACTTCGCCTTGGCGAAGGGCTCCGGTGGCGCTCCGACGCCGGGCAGCGCCTCGATCATGCCGATGTCGACCGGACCGCCGAACTCGCCCGGGCCGAGGCGCGGCATCGCGAACTGGTACGTCAACACGGCCGACTGGGCGGTGATGAACCCCAGCGACGCCAGCCAGGCGTAGTTCAGGAACTCACGCCGTGACATCTCCTGCTGTGCGTCGCTGGCCAGGATATCGCTCTGGACAGCCATGTGTTCTTCCTCCTCGTGCCCTGAAGGACCGCATCAGCGGACCCATGCCGTGTGTCGTAGAATCCGAGCGCGTCGCTCAGCCGCCGGCGGGCAGGACAGCCCGACCGCCATACATCCTGTCGTAATAGGCGCGGAACTCGCCGCTCTTGATCGGCCGCCACCACGCCTCGTTGTCGCGGTACCACGCCGCCGCCATCGCCACCGCCTGCTCGGGCGTGTGGCGCGATCGCCAGCCGAGGGCCTGGAGCTTGGCCGTGTCGATCGCGTAGCGCCGATCGTGCCCTGGCCGGTCGGTGACGTGCCGGACGAGAGACCGCGGCCTGTCCAGCGTCTCGAGGACGATGTCGACCATCGTCAGGTTCTGGATCGAGGTGCCCGTCCCGACGTTGTACGCCTCGCCGGCCGGACCGCGGTCCACGATGAGGTCGATCGCCTCGCAGTGGTCGCCGACCCACTGGTAGTCCCGTTCCTGGCGGCCGTCGCCGTACACCGGCAGCGGCAGGCCGTCCAGCGCGTTCGTGCTGAACAACGGGACGGCCTTCTCGGGGTACTGGTACGGGCCGACGTTGTTCGAGCCGCGCGAGATCGTCGTGTGCAGGCCGTACGTCACGTGGTAGGCGTGGACGAGGAGGTCGCCGGAAGCCTTGCTGGCGGCGTACGGCGACCGCGGAGCCACGGGATCGGTCTCACGCGAGGCGCCTTCCGCCACATGACCGTACACCTCATCCGTCGACACCTGATGGTAACGCAGCCCCTTGGCCCGCGCCGCCTCGAGCAGGGTGTAGGTTCCGTTGACGTCCGTGCGGATGAAGGCTTCGGGATCATCGATCGAGCGGTCGACGTGGGTCTCGGCCGCGAAGTTCACGATCGTGTCGATGCCGTGGGCGGAGAGGACGCGCTCGACGGCCCCGGCATCGCAGATGTCGGCGTGGACGAAGGCGTAGCGCGGGTCGTCGGACACGTCGGCCAGGTTGGCGAGGTTGCCGGCATACGTGAGCTTGTCGAACACGACGACGTGGTCGTTCGGCCGCGTGCGCAGCACATGATGCACGAAGTTGGCGCCGATGAACCCGGCACCCCCCGTGACCAACAACCGTCGACCTTTTCCGCTCAACATGGGTCCCCACGATAACCCGGTCCGGTCCAATTCCGGTGTCCGGCGTGTCTGAAAGCCCGGCTGACCGACGCAGCCGGGGGGGGTGATTAAACGGAGATCGGGCGGGCGGTCAACTTCGTTGGGGTGGACCGATGTCACAACAACCCGATGTCGCTATGGTCGCCGAGCGTCATCTTGTGGGCGACGGGCTTGACGGACGACCGCGCCAGCCTGGCGTTGCGGCCGATCAGGCTGTCGGCGATTCGGCCGGGGATGCCTCGGATCTCGGAGTGCTCCAGGACGATCGAGTGCTCGATCTCGGCGCGCTCGACGACGACGTCGTGGTAGATCGATGTGAACGGGCCGATGTAGCTGTCGACGATCCGGCTGTTGCGACCGATGATCGCCGGCCCGCGCACGACGGAGTTCACGATCTGCGCGCCGGCCTCGACGGTCACGCGGCCGTCGACCCGGCTGTCACCGTCGACCGTGCCCTCGATCACGTGCGCCAGCTCCTCCAGGACGTGATCGTTCGCGTCCAGCATGTCGATCGGCTTGCCGGTGTCGATCCACCAGCCGGTGTGCACGTACGGGTGGACGGCCAGGTGGTGGTCGACGAGCCACTGGATGGCATCCGTGATCTCGAGCTCGCCGCGCCAGCTCGGGGCGATGGCGTCGCACGCTTCGTGAACGTGGGCGTCGAACATGTAGATTCCGACGAGCGCCAGGTTGCTCTTGGGCTCGCGCGGCTTCTCGACGAGCCGGCGGATCCGCCCGTCGGCCTCGAGCTCGGCCACGCCGTAGTGCTGCGGCTCGGCGACGGCGGTCAGCACGACCTGCGCGTTCCACGATGAATCGGCGAACTGTTCGATCAGGCGAGAGACCCCGCCCTGGATGACGTTGTCGCCCAGGAACATCACGAAGCGGTCGTCACCGAGGAAGTCGCGGCTGATCTTGACGGCGTGCGCCAGCCCGAGCGGCTCGTCCTGCGGGATGAACGTCACCGCAACCCCGAAGCGGCTGCCGTCGCCCACCGCTTCGCGGATCTCCGGACCGGTGTCGCCGATGACGATGCCGATCTCGGTGACGCCGGCATCCCGAATCGCCTCGATCACGCGGAACAGGACCGGCTTGTTGGCCACCGGGATGAGCTGTTTCGCGCGCGTGTACGTCAGCGGGTAGAGCCGGGTGCCCTTGCCGCCCGACAGGATCAAGCCTTTCACGCGCCCTCCGATCGGGATGCTTCTCGCGGGTGTGGGTGAGACTGGGGATGTGGGTGAGATTGCGGATGTGGGCGCAGGGCCGCTGCACCCGCGCAGTCCGCAGCGCTAATACCGAACATCCGCCGTCGACGGGTCGGCCTCCGTCAGGACGACGCCGAGGACGTTCGCCCCGACGCGATCCAATGCCTCCCGCGCCGCCCGGGTGGTGTCCCGCCGGGAGCGGCCGGCCGCCAGGACGAGCAGGACGCCGTCGACGAGAGGCGCCAGGACGGCGGCATCGGAGACGGCCAGCACCGGGGGAGAGGAGAGGATGACGATGTCCGCCTCGGCACCGAGCCTCACCAGGAGCACGCCGGTCTGCGGGCCGTCGAGCAGGGCGGCGGGATGGGCGGCCGGCGGGCCGGCGGTGAGCACCCGCAGGCCGGGCACATCCGTCGGCCGGAGCGGCAACGGATCGCCGTGTCCCGAGGCCAGGACCTGCGCCAGACCGGTATCGTTGTCGAGGCCGAAGAGGGTGTGCTGAGCCGGTCGCCGGAGATCGCCGTCGACGAGGATGACGCGATGGCCGGCGTGCGCCGTCGCCACGGCCAGGTTGGCCGCCACGGACGCCCCATCCTCCACCGCCGTCGGCGACGTGACGAGGAGCGACCGCAGCGGTCGGTCGGGCCTGTTGAAGGCCAGGTTCGTGCGGAGTGCCCGGAACGCCTCGGCCGCGGCGGACTCCGGATCTGCGAGCGTGACTAGGTGGGTCATACGGTCGTTCCGGTCATGCGGTGGCTCCTGTGCGCGCCGCCCGCCGGCCGCGCCTTCGATGCGGGATCACGCCGATGAGCGGTGCGTTGGCGGCGCGCCCTGCGCTGCGCGGATCGTTCACCCATCGGGCGCTCCCGAGCGCGCGCAGCAGGACGATCACCGCGCCGACGAGCGCGCCGATGACCATTCCCGCCGAAGCGCTCGCCAGCGTCCGTGGCGCATAGCGATCGGGCAGCGTCCGGTCGCGCAGGCGGACGAGGACGCGGTCCTGTTGATCGAGGTCGAGGTTCGCCTGGTTGCGCCGCTCGACGAATCTCTCGGCCCACGCCCGGCTGATCGCCATGGCCGTCGCTTGGTCGGCATCCAGGACGTCGAGGTGGACCTCGAACACGCTCTCTTTCGGCGCGACCGTTACCTTGTCCAGCAGGCGCTGGGGGGGCAGGTCCAGGCCGAGCTCGGCATTGATCGCCTCGGCCATCTGCCAAGTGCGCAGGTCCTCGGCCAGGTTCTTCATGAACTCGGGGATGGCCTGCGTCCGTCCCCAGTCGGTTCCGAGCGCGGGCTCGACGGCGATCTTCGTTCGCGCGCGCCAGACCGTCGGCTGGACGGCCGAGAGGGCAAGTCCGGCGCCGAGGCCCACCGCGGCGAGCAGCCCGACCGGCCAGAGCTGGCCGAGGCCGATCCGGAGCGCCCGCCGGGCATCGATGACGACGGCAGCCAGCGAAAACGCACGCCGCCCGGACCGCGCGGGAACGGCGCCGAGCGCAACCCCGCCGCCGACCCGTTCGGCGTCGGCAGCGCTGAGGACGACGGCCCGGGAAAGGTACTCCCAAACGAGGATCGCCACCGTGCCCAACATCCCGCCGAGGACGAGTCCCGCCGTCACGAGCAGCTTGCGGCGTGGCGCGGCCTGGGCGAGGGCCGTCCGGTCGCGCAGGGTGGAGTAGATGCGCTCCCGCAGATCGACCTGCTGGTTCGCCTTCGTGCGGCGGTCCACGAACGCGATCGCCCACTTCTCGCTCACCTGCGTGGCGATGTCGGGATCGGCATGGCGGGCCTTGACGTGGATCTCGAACACGTTCGCGTCATCGCCGATCCGGATCATGCCGTGCAGGTCCTCGGCGGACAGGCCGTGCTCGGCGAGGTACGGTTCACCCAGCTGAAGGGCTGCCGCATCCGCCATGTCCCGCGTCCTGAGGTCCTCGATGAAGCTGGGCATGATCTCGCGCACGGCCTGGTTCTGACCGAGGTCTGCCGGGCGCGCCGGAGACAAAGCGATGCGCGTCGTCGCCTCGTACAGCGCCGACTGCAGTTGGCCGGCGATGAGCCCGACCGCGGCGCCGATCGCGGCAAGCACGACCGCCAGCCAGCCGCGGCGCAGGATCATCCGGGCGAAGGCGTCGAGGTCCATTGGCTGCCCACGGGGTTCAAGGCCGATCGGCCGGCATGTCGCGCGGCACATCCGGCGGCATATCGCGCGGCATTGTAGCACGCGCCTCGAGCTCCATCGCCCGGACCCGGGCGGCGGTGTCCTCGATGATCGCGCGGTTCGTGGCGATCAGATCGGCCACGATGCCGGTGAGGAACATCTGAAAGCCGGCCAGGAGGAGGATTGCCGCCAGGATCACGCTCTGGACGTGCAGATCCCCCTCGTCCGTGAAGAGGTAGTAGTAGACGAACCGCAGTCCGATCAGGGTGCCGATCCCAAACGTCAGCGTCCCGAAGAACGTGAAGATCTTGAGTGCCTTGTATGTGGCGTACGTGCGCAGCGCGATCGAACCGCTCTTCCAGACGAACTCGCCGATGTTTGCGAACAATCGCGACTCACGCGCCTTGGGGTTCGTCCGGATCGGCACGACGACGACGGCCATTCGGCTCTGGCCCGCCTGGACGACGTGCTCGGCGGTGTGGTCGAAGCTCGTGGCCAGGGAAAGCTGCAGCGCCGCGGCCCGGCTGTAGGCGCGGAAGCCGCTGGCCACGTCCGGCACGTCGATGCCGGCAAGCCGGCCGATGATCCGGCTCCCGAACTCCTGCAGCCGGCGCTTGACCGGCGAAAAGTGGGCGATCGCCCCGGTCTGACGGTCGCCGATGACGAGCTCGGCCCGCCCCTCGAGGATCGGCCGGACGAGCGCCGGGATGTCGCCGCCGAAGTACTGATTGTCTCCGTCCGTGTTGACGATGATGTCCGCCCCGAGCCGCAGCGCCGCGTCGAAGCCGGCGCGGAACGCGTAGCCGAGGCCGCGGTTGCGCGGAAAGCGGACGATGTGGTCCACGCCGAGCGCGCGCGCCACCGCCACGGTGCCGTCCGTCGATCCGTCGTCGATGACGAGGATCTCGACGGCGTCGATGCCCGGGATGTCGCGTGGGATGTCGCGCACCGTCGCCGGCAGCGTGTCTTCTTCGTTCAGGCACGGGATCTGGACGATCAGCTTCATCGACTGTCCCTGTCGCGGGTCGAGCGCGCGAGGCGCTTGCGACGGGCCACCGTGCCGAGCACGGGCGCAGCCGCGGCCGTCGTCGCGTCGTGCGGGGAATAGAGCGCGGGATCGACGGCGTGGAGCACGGCCGCCAGGCCGACTGCGACGAGCAGCGCGAGCATGAGGCGCAGCGGCAGCGCGACGCGGTCGGCCACCGAGCCGGGCGCCGTGGACATGCGCGGACCGTCGACGATCGTGAAGGCCGTGCCGTCGGCGCCGACATGGGACGCCCAGCGCGAGCCGTGTTCGGTCAGCTCGGCCACGACGGCCGCAGCGATGACGTCGGCATCGCCGTTGGTGCCGCGAATCCCGCCCCGGGCGTCCGGGCGGACCGTTCGGCGAACGGTGATGTCGGTCACCCGATGGCGGTCCTCGGCCGAAACGCTGCTCTGGATGTCGCCGGGGGATACCTTCAGTCCGTCCGGCAGCCGGGCCGTGACGGCGGCGGCGAACGCGTCGCCGGGCAGGACGCGGCTCAGGTCATCGATGAGCGCCTCGCCGACCTCGGCTTCGCTGCCCTCGAGGCGGCCGGCGGCGCCCGCGTCGGGTTGGACGTCGACGGCGACGGTCAGGCGCGCTTCGACGACCTGTGCCGCAGCCGGCGGCCGCGCGATGGTGAACGCCGCGGTCAGGAGCGGCAGACCGACGATGATCCACCAGCGACGGCGGAAGCCGACGAGCCAATCCCGCATCGCCGCGTCAGGCCACATCGCGTACGCCGTCCTCGATGGGCGGAGCGCCCGTGAACGTCGACGGTCGCTTGCCACGCGACAGCGCCAAGTCGACACACCCCCGCAGGCGCGCATCGAACGTGGCGTGATCGAAGCGTTGCGCATGGGCGCGAATGCGCCCGGGCTGCCACGTGACGGCATCGGCGGCCCGCACGGCGCCGGCCAGCGCGGAGGCCGAGGCGGCGTCGAAGAACAGCCCGGTCGTGCCCTCGACGACGGTGTCGAGCACGCCGCCCGCTCGTCGTGCAATGACCGGTCGGCCGGCAGCCATCGCCTCGACGGGGACGAGTCCGAAGTCCTCGATGCCGGGCCAAATCAGCGCAGCGCAGCCGCCGAGCAGGCGCTTGACGTCGGCATCCGGCAACCGGCCGGTGAACGTGACGGTCGGCCCGGCGAGGCGTTCGAGCCGTGCGCGGTCGCGCCCGTCGCCTACGACGATCAGGCGTCGGCCGAGTTCGTTGAAGGCGGCGACGGCGAGGTCGATCTGCTTGTAGGGCACGAGTCGCGCGACGACGAGGTGGTACGGTTCGCCGTCCGGCGTGGCGGTCGCTTCGTCCGCAGCGCGGGCGAAGGCATCGACATCGACGGGCGGGTAGACCACGGTGCTGGCGCGCCCGTACGACTGTCGGATCCGATCGGCGACGACCGTCGAGATCGCGACGAAGCGATCGACCCGTTGGGCGGCCGCGAAGTCCCAACGGCGCAGTGCCGGCAGGAGGACTCGGATCGCCAGTCGACCGCCCGGCGGCAGTCGCTCCTGTGCCAGGTATTCGGCCGGTTGCCAGACGAACCGCGTCGGCGTCAGGCAGTAGCAGACGTGAACCGCACCGCCGGCGCGGATGCCGTGGCAGAAGGCGCTCTTGTTCGACACCACGAGCTGCGTTCCGGCCGGTACTCGGGTGCGCGACCAGACGAGCGGGTAGAGCGGCAGGAGGGCCTGCGGGTAGCGGCGGGCAAGCGGGGCCCGGTTCAACCAGGACGGGCGGATGTCCCAGTCGGCCATTCCCGGCACGGCGTCGGGCTCGACGAGCGACGTGTAGATCGGTGCGGCGGGCATCAGATCGTGGAGCGATTGAAGGACGACTTCGGCGCCGCCGGCCTGGTTCAGCCAGTCATGTGCCAGCGCGGAGCGGGGCGGGAAGGCATGCATGGTTGAGGATTGTACACGGGCCACGCCTGCGGCGCCTGAACGGAAACGGTCGTGGAGCGGCGCGATTGTGGAATGGCGTGCTGTTGACAACCATGAATTAGGCGCACCTAAACTTCGCGCTTTCGCACCACCGCCGCTGCGACGTCGAGGACCGTCGCGTGTTCGAGTTGCGTGTGGTCGACCGCGGTGACGTCCGTCGTCGTGATGAGCGCCTGTTCGTGCGCGGACACGTGGGCCAGCAAGCGCTGCCGCCGGTTCCGGTCGAGCTCGGAGAGCACGTCGTCCAGGAGGAGGACCGGGCGCTCGCCGGTCGTCCGCCACATGACGCCGGCCTCCGCCAGCTTGAGGGCCAGCGTGACGGTGCGCTGTTGGCCTCGCGACCCGAACGGACGCAGGTCGACGCCGTCCAAGCGGAGCTCGAGGTCGTCGCGGTGAGGTCCGATGAGCGAGACGCCGCGCGCGATCTCCTCCTCGCGCCGGCCGGCCAGCAGGCGCCGAAAGCGTTGGGCGAGCTCGGCCTCGGCGCTCGCAGCGTCCGCAGCAACGCCGGGCGCCGCGTAGAGATCGTCCGGCGACCGAGTCGGATCCGTTGCCGCGTCGCCGCCGGCTTCCACGACCTGTGAGCGGTAGGCGATCCCAAGCCGCTGATCGTCGCCGACGAGTTCGATGTGGAGCTGATGGGCCAGTGCGTCGAGCTGCCGGGCGGCGGCGGCGCGGCGGCTCAGAATGCGTGCCCCGTGCGTGACGAGCGGTTCGTCCCACACCGCCAGCTCGGACCGGTCTCCGCCGCGGTCCCGCAGCCGGCGCAACAGATGGTTGCGTTGAACGACGACGTGGTTGTATTGACCGAGCGCACGGACGTAGTTGCGGTCGATCTGGCACAGGAGCACGTCCAGGTAGCGCCGGCGCTCGGCCGGCGCGCCGTGGATCAGGTCGATGTCGCGCGGCGTGAACAGGACGACGTTCAGCGTGCCGATGACGTCCATTGCCCGCCGCGGGGCATCGTCAAGTCGCAGTCGCTTCGTGAAGCGCTCGTCACCCGGCGTGGCTGTCGTGCGCACGTTGACGATGTCGATCGTGCTCGGTCCGCCCGTTCGTTCGACTTGGCCCCACACCCGGCTGAACGGGATCACCTCGTCGCCGGCACCCCAGTGGATCAGCATGCGGTCGAGGATGCCGTACGGGGCACGGGTCGTGGCCAGGACGAAGGCGGCCTCCAGAAGGCTCGTCTTGCCCTGTGCGTTCGCGCCGACGAGGAGAATCGGACCCTTGGGCAGGTCGATCTCGAGGTGCCGATAGCACCGAAAGTTGACAAGCTCGAGCCGGTGAAGGTACACGCGGCGCTGCGGCCGGTCGGCTGCGGGCTCAGCGCGCGATGTGCATCGGCATGATGATATGCGTGAATGGCGTCTGGTCGGCGGGGCGGAACACGCCAGGGCTGGACGGGCTGGCCACCTCGAGGGCGATCTGATCGCTGTTCACGACCCCGAGCACGTCGAGCAGATAGCGGGCATTGAACGCCACCTCCATCGCCTCGCCATCCACCGCAGCCTCAATCTCGCTTTCGTTGCCCCCGACTTCGGCCGACGTCGCGCTGATCGTGACCGAGCCACCCAGCTCGGTGCCGGGCGTGAGCGTCAGTCGGACGACATTGGCCGCATCACGGGCAAACGAGCTGGCGATGCGGGCAGCGCCGAGGAACGCCTTCGTGTTGATCACCGCCCGGGTCGCGGCGGCCGTCGGAATGATCTTCTCGTAGTCGGGCGGATTGCCCTCGATCAGCTGCGAGACGATGTCGACGTCCTTCAGCTGGAAGAGGATCTGGTTGCGCGCCGCCGGGATGGACACCCGAATCGGGTCATCGTCGTCCGACGCGATCCGTTGCAGTTCGGCCAATGCGCGCGCCGGGACGATCAGGCTGATCCGGCCGTCGATGGGGGCGTCGAGTTCGCTTTCACGAACGCTCAGGCGGAAGCCGTCCGAAGCGGCCAACGTCAGACGACCGACATCGGGGTCCGCGATGAACAGCACGCCCGTCAACACCGGACGCGCGTCGTCCGTGGCGGCGGCGATGACGACCTGCTGGATCATCTCCTTGAACGTGCGCGTGTCCAGCGAGAATCGCGTGCCCTCATCGACCGAAGGCAGGACCGGGAAGTCGGCCGAGTCGATGCCCTTGATGTCGGCCTTGTGCTGCCCGGCCGTCACGTGCATCGTCTGGTTGCGACCATTCAGATCGAGGGTGACGAGGCCGGACGGCAGTTGGTTGACGAACTCAGCAAGCAGCCGTGCCGGGATCGTGATCGCACCGGGGTCCGTGACATCGGCCTTCACCCAACAGCGGATGCCGATCTCGAGATTTGTCGCCGAAAGCTTGAGTCGGCCCTCGTCCGTTTGGATGAGGATGTTCGACAAGATCGGCAACGTGCTCCGTGTTGCGACCGCGCGGCTGACCACGCCAAGCCCACGCGCCAAGCTGTCTTGCGGGCACATCACCTTCATGCTCGGACCTTCATGTCGGAACTCCACATCCGGATAGGGCCGGCCAGACTGGGCCGGATTGTAAGCATCGGCGGTCGGTGACGCAATGGCCGTGGTGTTTCACGTGAAACAATCGGTCATGCGCGGAACATCATGATCCCGTCCTCGATCGGCCACACGCGCGCACAAGCGGGGCACGGGACACCGTACTGCTCTGCGATCAACGGCTCATGTCCACATGCCGGGCAACGCCAAAGCGCTTCGGATCGGCGCCCGGTGAGTTGGGCGGCGCGCACGAACTGGCTGGGTGCCGGGGCACAACGACCAAGCGGGCCACCCAACACATGATCCAGTCGGGCCAACATCGCTGCCGGCAAGGCGCGCTTCGCAAAGGGAGCACGGAACAACGACACCGCGCGCCGTCGGCGCACATGCAGGCCGGCATCGGCGAGCGCGGCCTCTACGAACGAGGGGTGGAAATTCCAGTTCAGCGGGACGAACTCATGCGGACGATGATCGAACGGGTTCTCCGATTGGCGCCGCAGGACCCAGCGGGCGATCCCCTTGAGGTTTCGCTTGTTCGCGAACTCGAGGACGTACGAGCCGCCCGGTGCGAGCACGCGAGCGACCTCTCGAATCGCCTCGGGAACGGCTTCGACGTGGTGCAGCACCCGGATCTGCACCGCCGCATCGAGGGCGCCGGTGGCGAACGGCAGACGGTAGAGATCCGCACAGACGTACGTGGCACCGTCACCGATCCGCTGTCGCGCGTCGGCCAGCATGGACCGCGCGTAATCGACCAGGATGATCTCACCGTATCCGCGGTACTCATCGATCAGCCGTCCGAAGCCGGCACCGATCTCCACCAAGCGTCGACCGTCCGGCGGCAGCAGGCTGCGCAACGCCAGGCGCTCGGCGGCGTCCTCGTATCGACGATCCGCGTCCTCCCAGAACGCGCGGCGGTACGGACTGCCCTCGTAATCGCAGATGCGCGGCGGGTCAGTCGGCACGCCGGATCCGGCGTCGATGTGTCGTGATTTCGTCACAGCGCGCTCGCTCGTCTGGGCGCGGCGACGAGCGCCGCAGTCGTCCGCACGATCATCGGCGTCGCTGCCCCCCCGCAAGGCGGTCGTATAGGGAAGCCAGCTCTTCCTCGGCGAAGAAGTGGATAACGACTTGGCCGCCCGTACCGCGCCGTCGGATCTCGACGCGCGTGCCGAGCGATTCCTCGAGCTTGCGCGCCGCCGCCTGCGTGTCCGCATCCTGTCCTCGTTCCGGTCCCGATGACCTGTCGGTCTGGACAGGGGCCGCCGGCGACAGGGACTCCAGCATCCGTCGCACCTCGGCTTCGGTGCGCCGTACGCTCCAACCGTCCGCAATCACCCGCTTGGCCGTCGAGAGCTGCGAGGCGGCGTCGGGAAGTCCGAGGAGCGCCCGGCCATGGCCCTCCGAGAGATGTCCATCCGACAAAAGTGCTTGGACGTCGGCGGCGAGGCCGAGCAAGCGGAGCGTGTTCGCCACCGCCGTTCGTGACTTGCCGACGAGGTCGGCCACCTCCGCCTGCGTCAGCGCGAACTCCTCCACCAGCTGGCGATACGCCTGGGCCGCTTCGAGGGCATCAAGGTTCGTCCGCTGGACGTTCTCGATGACCGCGATGGCCAGCATCTCCTGCGGCGTGGCGTTGCGAACGACCACCGGCACATGGGCCAGTCCCGCCAACTGCGCCGCGCGCCAGCGTCGTTCCCCGGCGATCAGCCGCCACGTCGGGCCGTCCGGCATAACGAGCAGCGGCTGGATGAGGCCGTGCGATCGGATGGATGCCGCCAGCTCATCGAGTTCGTCCGCGTCGAAATGCTTGCGCGGCTGATACGGGTTCGGTTGGATGTCGCCGATCGGCACCTCGGTCGCCGTCGACCTCGTCTTCGGATCGGCACCGGCCTCGGTGCTGTTCAACAAGGCGTCTAGCCCGCGGCCCAACCCGCTGCGCTTCGTCGAGGACGCCATCGTGCCACTTCCTTCCGGGAACGGTCAGCCGACCGGCGGATCAGACCTTCACCGGGGAACCGGCGGCGGGCACACCAAGCCGCTGGGCGAGCTCACCGGCCAACGCCTGGTAGGCCAACGCACCGGGCGAATTCGGTGCGTATTGGTGAATCGTCTCCCCGTAACTCGGAGCCTCCCCCAATCGAATCGATCGAGGAATGACGGTCGTGAACCGTTCACGCGCGAAATGCTTGCCGACCTCCTCGACGACCTGCGTCGACAGGTTCGTGCGCGGATCGAACATTGTCATGAGGAGTCCGGTGATCTGCAAACCGGGATTGATGCGCGCCTGGACAAGCTGCAGCGTCTTGTTCAGGTGTCCCAAGCCTTCGAGGGACAGGTACTCGCACTGGACGGGCACGATGACGCCCTGTGCCGCGACGAGCGCGTTGACGGACAGCAAGCCGAGGCTTGGCGGACAGTCGATGAGGACGAACGTGAAGTATGGGTCGAGCGCCGCGATCGCGCGCTTCAGGCGGGCCTCGCGGCCGGGCACGTCCACGAGCTCGATCTCGGCGCCCGCCAGTCCGGGTGACGAGGGTGCGACCCACAGTCCTTGGATCGCCGTTTCAACGATCACGTCGGCCAGCGCGACGTCATCGTGCACCAAGACGTCGTACAAGGTGCGCTGATCCCGGCCGGACCGATCGAGCGAACGCGTGGCGTTGGCTTGCGGATCGGCGTCGACGACCAACGTCGGATGACCCGCCAGCGCCAGCGACGCTGCCAGGTTGACGGCCGTCGTCGTCTTACCGACGCCGCCTTTTTGGTTCACGATGGCCAGGACGTGCATCACGGTACCTCGGCACGAACGCAGTTGCGCCCGAAGACGGTCACATGTCGGGCAGCATCTGGTCGCGGCGCCGGACGGTCACCTTGCGGTACGTGCCGTTGCCGATGCTCTGCGTTGCCACCGTCGCGTGGTCCCGCAGCGCCAAGTGAACCACCCGCCGCTCGTAGGCACCCATCGGTGGAAGGGAGACCGGCTTGCCGCCGGATTCGACGAGTTCGGCCGATTGGCTGGCCAGTGCCAGCAGCTCTTTGACGCGCCGTCGCCGATCTCCGTCGACATCGAGCAGGACGTTGCACCACGCGTTCGCGCTACGGCTGACGATCAGGCGCGTAACGAACTGCAGGGCGTTGAGTGCGGCGGAGTCCTCGTTGAGGAACCGTTCGGTGCCGCGGCCGCGGATGCACAGGACGGCGGACCCGATGTCATCGTCCTCGCCATCGGGCAGCAACGAGTCCTGGATCTCGACGGTCGCCTCGGCGTACCCGAGCAGCCGCACCAGATCGAGCGCCACCGCCGCAGCCGCCTCGGTCGAATCGGCGCCGGCCGCGAGCGCCTGGCTGGCAGAAGTCGAGGCCGATACGCGCTCCGGTGCGGGCGGGGGCGCGGGCGGCGCGATGGGTTGGAGCTGGGCAACGGAGGGCTCCGTCGGGGCCGCTTTGGCGGCACTTGAGGGAGCCTCCGCGGGAGCCTCCGCTTCGTCCCGGCCGCGTCGCCGCCGCCGGCCGCGTCGTTCTTCCGCGGCTGCCGCGTCGTCGGTCGCAGCGGCAGCGTCCGGCGTGACGGCGGCCTTACGAGGCGGAACAGCTTCCTGGTCCGCGGTGCCGGCACCGGGCGCCACGGGTGTGAGTCGTACCAGCGCATCCTCGGCCCCGAAGCCGAGCAGGCCGGCCCGGCCCTCGCGCACGACGTCGATCTGCACCTCGGCGCGGCTCAGTCCGCCCAAACGCACCAGTCCGCGCGCAATCGCCTCATCGACAGTGCGCGCTGCGACCTCAACGGCGCCGCGTGCGCCGCTGCTGCTGGGCTTGCTGGCGGGTTTCGGCTCGCTCATCGTTCTTCTCCTGTGCGGCGACGCCGCCCGACGGTCTCCGTGCGGCCCGCGGACCGGGCGCACCGGACACCTCGATGGGCGCCGTAATCTTGGCTGGATCGTTCGTTCCGTTGCTGCGGCGGGACCAGAGTTGCTGCACCAAGTTCGCCAGCGTAAACACCGTGTAGTACAGGACGAGGCCGGACGGCAGGCTGGCGAAGATGAAGGCGAACATCAGCGGCATCCACTTGAAGATCGACTGCATCGCCTGGGCCTGCGGATCGGCCGAGTTCTGTGGCGGCGTGCTGAACTTCTGGTACACCATCTGGGAACCGGTCATCACGATGACCAGGATCGGGATCGACAGCCCGAAGACACCGCCCGGCGGGGAGTCCTTGCAGAGCAACTTGAGCGTCGGCTCACAGACCGAAAGGTCCGGAATCCAGAGGAATCGTTCCTTCATCAGCACCCCGGTGCCCACAGGGGGTTGGCCGAGGTGCGTGATCGCTTGGTAGAGGCCGAACAGGATCGGGAGCTGAACGAACATCGGCAGGCACCCGCCCAACGGGTTGACGCCGTTCGCGCGGAAGAGCTCCATCTGCGCCTGCGCCTGCTTCTCTTTGTCGCCGGCGTACTTCTTCTGGATCTCCTGGAGCTGCGGCTGGACTTCCTGCATCTTGCGCATCGAGCGCATCTGCGCCGCCGTGAGCGGCCAAGTGATGATCTTGACCGCGATCCCGACCAAGATCAGCGCAATCGCGTAGGACGACACGTTGGCCGGAAGAGGCAGCCGGGACGCGGTCGCGTTCAGGAAATCGATCAGCTGTACGAACAGCCCGGTGAAGGGGTTGGAGAGCAGATAAACCAACGTTGGATCCTGTCTGAACGTGCCCTACGGCACGGGGTCGTATCCACCGGGATGGAACGGATGACAGCGGCCGATCCGCTTCATCGTCAGCCAGCCGCCGCGCCAGACGCCGTAGCGCGAGATCGCTTGCGCTCCGTACTCCGAACACGACGGCGTGAACCGGCAGCTCGGCGGCAAGACCCGACTGAGCGTGCGCTGATAGATGCGGATCATGCCGACGGCAAGTCGACGCATTGGGCTTCCGTCACCAAATCCAATCGCCGGAGGAGCGACCCCAACGCTTGATCGAGCGCGACGGTGTCGAGGTCGACAAGCGGTGCGCGCACGATGATCACGATGTCCCACCCCGCCCGAACTTGACCATAACGAAGCCGCATTCGTTCGCGAATCCGACGCTTGATCCGATTGCGGGTCACGGCGTCCCCGACACGCTTGCTGGTGACGATGCCGACCCGCGATTCGCCTTCCGGCCCAGCAGGCCGCGGCGCAGCCAGAATGACGAAGGCGCTGTTCGCCCGCGACCGCCCTTCCCGCCGCACGCGACGAAAATCGTCGCCCGAGCGCAGCCGGACCGCGCGCCGCATCGTCCTCCGGCGCCTCGGCTACTTGTGGTGCAGGTCGACGACCAGGGACTTGCGGCCGTGCCGTCGACGTCGCTTGAGCACGTTGCGCCCGTCCGGCGTCGACATCCGCTTTCGGAAGCCGTGCGTCGTCAGGCGCTTGCGCTTGTTGGGCTGCCAGGTACGCTTCATTTCACGATTCCTTAAGGCTCGGCGTAGGGCGGGATTCGCCCGCGATAAGTGCAATCCGCGATTCTATACAACGTGCCGCCGGCTGCCAAGCTGGGCGGCACTATCCCAGAGACGGCAACGTCCGCCGGATCATCGGGTACGCCTCCAGCGCCCGCCCCGCGCCGAGCGCCACGCACGCCATCGGGTCGTCGGCCACGAAGAACGGCACGCCGATCTCCTCGGTCAACAGCACGTCCAGGTCGCGCAACTGCGCGCTGCCGCCGGTCATGACGACGCCGCGGTCGATGATGTCGCTGACGAGCTCGGGCGGCGTGCGCTCGAGCACCTCGCGCGCCACGCCGATGATCGCCTGAACGGGCTCGGCCAACGCCTCGGCCACCTCGCTCATCTTGAGCGAGATCGTCTTCGGCAGCCCGGTGACCTGATCGCGCCCGCGAACGTCCATCGTCAGGTCGTCCTCCGGTCGCTCCGGCTTGATCGCACTGCCGATCTCGACCTTGATCTGCTCGGCCGTGCGGTCGCCGATGAGGAGGTTGTAGCGGCGCTTGACGTAGGCGGCGATCGCCTCGTCCATCTTGTTGCCGCCGACCCGCACCGAGCTGGCGACGACGATCCCGTTCATCGCGATGACGGCGGACTCGCTCGTGCCGCCGCCCATGTTGAGGATCATGTTGCCCGTCGGCGTGCCGACCGGCAGGCCGGCGCCCATCGCCGCGGCCAGGGGCTCGGGGATGAGGAAGGCCGACTTGGCGCCGGCGGCCTCCGCCGCGTCGCGCACCGCCCGACTCTCGACGCTCGTGACCCCCACCGGGACGCTGATCATCACCTCGGGCTTGAAGAGCGGCATCCGGCCGCACACCTTCGTGATGAAGTAGCGAAGCATCGCCTCGGTCACGACATAATCTGCGATCACGCCGTCCCGCAGCGGCCGCGCGACCTCGATGGTCTCCGGTGTCCGGCCCAACATCGCCTTGGCCTCGTCCCCGACGGCGATCACGTGGTTGTCGCCGGCGGAAATCGCCACGATCGACGGTTCGTTGAGGACGATGCCCCGCCCGCGCTCGTGGACGAGCACGTTGACGGTGCCCAGGTCGATGCCGATATGACGGGTGAACATGCTGCCTCCGCAAGCGCCGCCTGGGTGGCGCCGGCCGTACGAATCGTGTGGGGCCGAACGGCCCGCTAGGCGGGCGCGCTCTCCAACCACTCCGCGTGGCCGACGGCGCCGAGGGCGCACAGGTTTTCGATCAGTCGGTTGTAGCCACGCTCGACGGTGTGGGCGCCGCGGATCCGCGTGTCGCCCTCAGCTGCGAGCGCCGCAAGCATCACGGCGGCGCCGGCCCGCAGGTCCTGGGCGGTCACCGTCGTTCCATGCAGCACGGACGGACCGGTGACGACGGCCGTCGAGCCGTTGACACGAATGTCCGCGCCCATTCGCTGCAGCTCATAAGCATACGTCATCCGGGCCTCGAACACCGTTTCCTGGACGATGCTCTCGCCGACGGCCTGTGTCAGGAGTGCGGTGAACGGCTGTTGAAGATCCGTCGGGAAGCCCGGATAGAAGTAGGTGTGGACATCGGCTGCCCGAAGCGGTCGATCCACGACCACCCGGACGCTGTGGTCGTGCTCCTCGATCGTCGCCCCAACCTCCACCAACTTGCCCATCACCGAGCGGAGATGGTCGGGCACGATGCGTTCGACGGTGACGTCACCGCGCGTGATTGCGCCGGCAAGGAGATATGTGCCGGCCTCGAGGCGATCGGGCATCAGGCGATACACCGAGCCGTGCAGGCGCGGTACGCCCTGGATGACGAGCTGGCGTGCCGTCGACGCCCACGCGATCCGCGCACCGAGCGACCGCAGGAATTGGACGAGCTCGAGGACCTCAGGTTCGATGCTGGCATTGTCGATGACGGTCAACCCCTCGGCCAGCACGGCCGCCATGATGATGTTCTCCGTGCCGGTGTGGCTCGGGACGTCCAGCAGAATGTTCGCGCCCTTGAGCCGGCCGCTGGCGGCGAACCGATGGTCGACGTTGGCCACCTGCGCACCAAGCGCCGCAAATCCCTTGCTGTGCACATCGACGGGCCGGGAGCCGATATTGCAGCCGCCCGGGCGAGCCGTGCTCGCCTGGCCGAAGCGCGCCAAGAGCGGGCCCATCACCAGGAAGCTGCCGCGGAACCGTTCGGCCAGCGCGTCGGGTGTCGTCCGCGTGCGGATGTCGGCGCAGCACACCGTCACGCGACTCAGCGCCGCCTCGTGCTCGACCTCGGCGCCCATGTGGCGCAGGAGGTCGAGCATGACACGGACGTCGGCGATATCGGGCACGTTCTCGATCGTGCAGGTGTCGGCGGTCAACAGCGTGGCGGCCAGAATCGGCAGTGCAGCGTTCTTGGCGCCGCCGATCTGCACCGTGCCGGACAGACGCGCGCCGCCTTGCAGCACATAGATTCGTTCACGGGACGGGGGATCCACCACAGGATTGACGATGGGGGACCGAACAGGGGAATCGGTCAGGGCGAGGGTCATGTGCGCACCCGCTGGCGAGGCTGGGCAGGGGCACCCAGGCGAGGGCTAGTATACCCGAACGGTCCGACCCGATGAACGTGCCCACCGTGCCCAAACCGCCGCGCGACCGCTGATTGCCCGACGAACCGTCCGCGGATCCGGCTGCCGAACCGGCCGGCCGAACGCATGACCGCCGCCGCCGCTGTCACATTCGTGTCGCCTGCGCGTCGCCATCCTGTCCGCGTCGACCTCCTCGAACCGCCCCGCGCCCCGTACAGTGATCCTGCCGCCGGATCGCGCCGCCGGCTGGCCGTCGTGGAGGACAGAGGATGCTCGCACGGATGTGGAGTTGCGCATTGGCGGGGCTGGAGGGCGAGCTCGTGCAGGTGGAGGTCGACATCCATCACGGCCTGCCGCACATCACGCTCGTCGGCCTGCCGGACATGACGGTCCGTGAATCCAAGGACCGCCTGTACGCTGCACTGCGCAACGCCGGCTTCGGCTTCCCGATGGCCCGGATCACGATCAACCTGGCGCCGGCGCACGTCCGCAAGATCGGGCCGCATTACGATCTGGCGATCGCGCTCGGGATCCTGGCGGCCAGCGAGCAACTGCACGGCACGCTCAATGGCGAGTTGGACGACGCGCTCGTCTTCGGCGAGGTCGCACTCGACGGCCGGCTGCGCCGAACGCACGGCATCCTCCCGGTCGCCGTCGCCGCCCGCAACCACGGCTTCCGCCGGGTCATCGTGCCCGCCGCGAACGGTGCGGAGGCGGCGCTCGTACCCGGCCTCGACGTCGTGGCATCCGACAACCTCCGGCAGCTCGTCAAGCACCTGCGCACCGGGGCACCGCTGCCGCCGATCGCCGCCGTCCCGCAGCAGGCCGTGCAGGCGCTGCACACCGATCTCGGCGACGTCCGTGGGCAAGAGCACGCCCGCCGGGCGCTCGAAATCGCGGCCGCCGGCGGACACAACCTCTCGCTCACCGGCCCGCCCGGCGGCGGCAAGACGATGCTGGCGCGCTGCTTGCCCTCGATCCTGCCGCCGCTCTCGCTGGAAGAAGCCCTCGAGGTCACGGCCGTCTACTCCGTCGCCGGCCTCCTTCCCAGCGATGTGCCGCTGCTCCAGGAGAGGCCGTTCCGCGCTCCGCACCACACGATCTCCAACGCCGGCCTGATCGGCGGCGGATCGTGGCCCCGCCCCGGCGAGGTCTCGCTGGCCCACCACGGCGTCCTGTTCCTCGACGAGCTGCCCGAGTTCGACCCGGCCGTCCTCGAGAGCCTCCGCCAGCCGATCGAGGACCGGCGTATCACGATCGCGCGCGCCGCCGGCAGCGCAGTCTTCCCGGCCAGCGTGACGCTGATCGCCGCCCGCAACCCGTGCCCGTGCGGCTACCACGGCGATGCCGACCACGCCTGCACATGTGCCGTCGCCGCCGTCCTCCGCTACGGGCGCCGTGTCAGCGGGCCGCTCATGGACCGAATCGACCTGCACCTCGAGGTGCCGCGCGTCCCGCACGAGAAGCTGCTCGGCGGCCCGACCGGCGAGCGATCCGCGACGGTGCGCGCTCGCGTAGTGGCCGCTCGGGAGCGCCAGCGGGCCCGGCTGGGGGCGGCGGAGGGTCCGGCGTCATCGCCCGCAGCGGTCGACCGTCGGCGCCAGCGTGCGTTGGCAGTTCGCGCGCACGATTCGGCCGGCGCGGAACGACGATCGATCGCTGTCGCGTCGGCGACGCCCGGTCCTCCTGACAACGACACGGCGACGGACGACCGATCCCTGCCCGGCTTCGGCTTCGTCGGCGCCGCGGTGGCGCGCTGCAATGCCGAACTCTCGCCGACCCAGGTCCGTCGCGATTGCCGGATCGACGCCGACGGCGAGGCGCTGCTCCGGACCGCAATGCGGCGCCTCGGCCTGTCGGCGCGGGCATTCCACCGCATCCTCAAGGTAGCCCGGACGATCGCCGACCTCGAGGCGTCCGATGGGATCGCGACGCGCCATGTGGCGGAGGCGCTGCAGTATCGTCCGCGGCAGGGGGCGTGATTCCAGCACGACAGCCAGTATTCCGACATCGGAGACCCCGATTCCCGCACGGTAGGGGCACGGCGTGCCGTGCCCGTATCGGCGCAGATCGGACGACCACGATCCGCATTGGCCACCGATCGCGGCACCCATCGACGGTTGCGCGGCGGCGGCGCGGCGGTCGGCGGTCGTTCGAACAAGGCGCGAAGGCGGTACGCTGCGCGTCATGAACACATACCCAGGTTTTCAGGGGACCATTCGCCGGAATGTCGGCGTACTGATCGTCGCACTGACCGCGTTGGCGGCCGTGATCGGCGGCGGGGCGGCGCGCTACATGGCGGCGGCGGCGCACGGCCGGACGTACGCCATCGCGCAGACACCGCACCGCACGACGGCCATCGTCTTCGGCGCCGGCGTCTGGCCGAGCGGCGCTCCGACGCCGATTCTCTTCGACCGCGTTGCGACCGCGGCCGAATTGTTCGCCCTCGGCAAGGTCGACGGGATCGTGATGAGCGGCGGTGTCGGGCCGGGAGGTTACGACGAGCCGGGCACGATGGCGCACCTTGCGGCGCAGCTGGGCGTGCCGGCCGGGGCGATTCGGCTGGACACCAGCGGCACGAGCACCTGGGCGACGTGCGCCGGCTGGGTCGCCGCGCATCCGGCGGACACGGCGCTGCTCGTCACACAGGCCTACCATATGCCGCGCGCCCTGTTCGCCTGCCGTCGTTTCGATGCCGATGTCGTCGGGGTGGCCGCCGACCGGAGGCGCTACCCGCCCGTCCACGCGGCATGGTGGCGACTGCGCGAAGGGCCGGCATCGATAAAGTTGCTCTGGCAGGCGTTGGGACGGTGACGGCTCTTTCGCCGCCACCCTCGAGCAGTATCCTCCCGTCATCCTCTCATCGCCCACTGACCCCCGATCCGCGAGGACAGCCATGGACCCCGGCGACGTGACCTTCGTCCACATCTCGGACAGCCATATCGGCCCAAGCGCCGACTACCGGCGGCACGGCTTGGCCGCATTGCCGTGCGCTGAGCGCATCGTGGCGACGATCAACGCGATGGCACCGCAGCCGGACTTCGTCCTGCACACCGGCGACGTCGTGACCGAGCCGCACGACGCCAGCTATGCGGTGGCAGCCGAGGTGTTCGGGCGGTTGGATGCGCCCGCCTACTATGCCGTCGGCAACCATGACACGGCCGCCGACCTGCGGCGCTGGATGCGCGTCGGCCCGCACGTGCCCCTCCTGCCCGACGACGGGCCGTGGTCGTACGCGTTCGAAGTGCGCGGCCATCGCTTCCTGGCGGTCGATGCACGCGGGCCGGACGCGATCGATCCGCAGGGGGCGCTTTCGGCGGCGCAGTGGTCCGTTCTCGATCGCGAGCTGACCCCCGACGGCCCGCCGTTGACGATCTTCACGCACTTCCCGCTGCTGCCGATGGGGAGCCCGTGGATCGACAGGACGATGCTCGTCCGGGACGGAGATGTGCTGCATGACCGCCTGGCCGCCGTCGCGCACCGGTTGAGCGGCGTGTTCTTCGGGCACATCCATCAGCCGCTGCACATGTCCGTCGACGGCGTGCTCTACTCCTCGGCGCCGAGCACGTTTGCCCAGCTGACGGGTTGGCCGACGGACGAAGTGGCGGGCGCGGACCCCGTTGGCTTGCCCGGCTACGCCGTCGTGCGCCTCACCGCCGCCGGAACGACGGTCCGGACGCTATCGTTCTCCCGACCATAGGCGGGCGCGCGCGGCCGGCGGACCCGGCGACGAGCTGACGAGGATTCACGCAACGGAGGGCGACCCGATGGAAGAACGATCCGATCCCCTGCACGGCGACGTCCTGGCCGGCGTCGAGTTTGCCGACAACCCCGAGCCGCGTTGCGCCGTCGCCCTCGTGCTGGACACTTCGGGCTCGATGCACGGTCGGGCGATCGCCGAGCTGAACGCCGGACTGCAATCGCTGGCCGCGGCGCTGAAGGCCGACACGCTGGCCAGCCTGCGTGTGGAGATCGGCGTGCTGACGTTCGGCGGCAGCGTCCGTGTCCTCGATCCTGCAGGCGGTGTCGAGGCGCCCGCCGACCCGGCCGATGCGTTCGTGACCGTCGATCGGTTCGTGGCGCCGGCCCTTTCCGCCGACGGCGAGACGCCGATGGGTGAGGCCGTTGGCCGGGCGCTGGCGCTCATTCGAGCGCGCAAGGAGCGCTACCGCACGAACGGCATCGACTACTTCCGGCCGTGGCTCCTGCTGGTCACGGACGGCCGCCCGACGGACCGCGGCTGGGAGGCGGCGGCCGACGAGGCGCGGGCCGAGGAGGGACGGCGCGGCGTCTCGTTGTACGCCGTCGGGGTCGAGGGTGCGGACATGCGGACGCTGGCGCGTTTTTGCGGAGAGGATCGGCCGCCGCTCAAGTTGGCCGGACTGGCCTTCAACGAGCTCTTCACGTGGCTGTCGAAGAGCCTCTCGGCCGTGTCCCAGTCCCGGCCGGGCGACCAGACGCCGCTGCCGCCGGTCGGCTGGGCGGTGGCCGACACGTCCCATTGAGCGGCAGTTGAGCGGCGACGGGGGGTGGCGATGGGCGGCCGCGTCCATCGCCGGCACGTCGCACCGCGCGGCGGGCACGGATTGCCAGGACGCACATGCCGCGGCCGTCCGATCGGATGGGGTGCTGGTTGCCGCCGTGGCGGACGGCGCCGGCAGCGCGCCGCATAGCGCGAGGGGGGCGGCGGTCGCGGCGGCCGCCGCGGTCGGCACGTTGCTGCGCGATGGCGGCCCGGCTGGAGGGGGGTCCGAGGGGACCCGCGCGGCGGACCGCGACGTCGAGGCGCGACGCGCACGCGATGCCGAGGGGTTGGCCGCCGCCCTGCAAGCCGCGCGTGCGGCCGTCCAAGTCCTGGCGGACGCCGAGGGATGGCCGGTCCGCGACCTTGCTTGCACGCTGTCGTGCGCGATCGTCCGCCCGGAAGGCGTGCTCGCGGCGCAGATCGGGGACGGCCTCATCGTCGCCGTCGGGCCGGACGGCGTGGTCACGGCGGTGACCATGCCGCAGCGAGGCGACTATGCGAACGAGACGACGTTCCTGACGAGCGAAGGCGCGGTCGCGGCCGCGCTGGACGCGATGACGCGGGCGGACGTCGACGTGGCGGCTGTCGTGCTGCTGACGGACGGCCTGCTGCGACTGGCGCTCGACGTGGCGACGGCGACCCCGCACGCCGCCTTCTTCCAGCCCCTCGCCCGCTTCGCCGCCGCCATCGACGACGTCGAGAAGGCCACGGCCCATCTTGCCGCGTTCCTCGACTCGCCACGCGTCCGTGCCCGGACGGACGACGACCTGACGCTGCTCGTCGCCGCAACCGGCCCGGCGGAGCCATGAACGGATCGCCCGCGCCGCGTGCCGTCGAGGCGGGCGGCGACGCCCCGACGCGGGCCTCGCGACTCGGGTCGAGCGGCGCGTGATCGTCCGCACGGCGGCCGGCGCCTCGGTCGAGCTCGGCGCGGAGATCGCGCGGGGCGGCGAAGCGGTCATCCGCCGCGTCGTCGGAGACGGCCGGTTGCTGGCAAAGGTCTTCTTCACCGACCGCACCGCGATGGCGGACAAGCTGCGGGCGATGCGCGATCATCCGCCCCCCGACCCGGCCGGCGTCCAGGGCCACAGCGCGATCGCCTGGCCGTGCGAGCTGCTCCTCGACGACGGGAAGCGGCTGATCGGCTTCCTCATGCCGTACGTTCGGGATGCCGTACCGGCGATCGACGTGTTGAACCCGCGCCGCCGTGCCCGGACGCTGCCGGACTTCGACCGAGCCTATCTGCACCGGGCGGCGCGCAACCTAGCCTCCGCGCTGGCGGCGTTGCACGCGGCCAAGGTCGTCGTCGGCGATCTGAACGAGCGGAACGTCCTCGTCACACCGCGCGCACTCGTGACGCTCATCGACGCCGACTCGTTCCAGATCCAACGGGTCCGCCCGGCCGAGATCGTGTTCTATCCGTGCCCGGTCGGCCGGGCGGAGTACACGCCGCCCGAACTGCAGGGACAGCCGTTCCATGACACCGTCCGCCTGCCGGAGCACGACGCCTTCGGCTTGGCCGTACTCCTCTTCCAGCTCCTGATGGCCGGCAGCCACCCGTTCCGCAGCGCCTGGCTGGCCGACGGCGAAGTGCCTCCGCTCGAAGAGAAGATTCGTCGCGGCTGGTTCCCCTACCTGGAGCGGCCCGGCGTGCCGGTCGCTCCGCCGCCCGGCGCACCCGCGCTCGGTACGCTCCATCCCTCGCTCGTCGACGGCTTCGTCCGCGCCTTCGCCCACGGCCATGCCGACCCGCATCGACGACCGACCGCCGAGGAATGGGCGTATCGTCTCGAAGAGGCTGAGGCCCACCTCATCCGCTGCCCGACAGGCCACGCCTTCGCCGACCACTTGACGGCGTGCCCCGACTGCGGCGCCCGCCGCCGCGGCGCGCCGTGGATCGCCCGCCGCAGCCCGTCGCCGTCCCGTGTCACCGGCGCCACGGCCGTCGTGACGGCGCCCCGGGTGGGCGCACACCGGTCATCTCTCACCGGCATCGCGTCACGGCATGCCGGATCGCCCTCTGCCATGCGACAGGTGTCGGCCGGCCTGCGCGCCGTCGGGCGCACTGTCGGGCGCACTGTCGGGCGCGCGCTCACGCATCCGCCGACATCTTCGACCGGAGCGCCGCCGACCGTCCTCCGTCGGGCGCGTATCGGCGCCCGGCACGTGGCTGCGACGACGGCGCAGGCGGTCACGGCCGCCGGCGGCGCCGTCGCGATCGGGCTCGTCGTGACCGGCATCACGTCGCTCGGAGCTCTGTCGTTCGCCGCCGACGCGGATCGCGCGCTGCGCCAGTCCGTTACCGGTTGGCTGGCCGGCGGGCTGGCAATGGCGGCGGTCGTGTTCGCTCGCTCGGCCATCGAGCGTCGGACCGCGCCGGTGACGCCGTCCGCGCTGCCGCTGCGTCTCGGCCGAGCGGTCGGCGAGCCGATCATCGGGTGGACGGTCGGGTGGATCGTCGCAGCGGCCCTCGTCGTCGTGCCGGGTTGGGTGCGGTGGGCGGGGCCGGGCGCCGGGCTCCCGGCGGCGAGCGGTGCGACCGGTGTGTCGGAGATCGGCTGGGCCGTCGGCTGGGCCACGTTCGGTGCCGTCGCCGGCGCACTGGCGGTGGAAGGCGACACACCGGCGCCTGCCCGGGCGGCGGCGCTGTTTGCGGCCATCGGCTATGGGGTGGCGCGGGGGGTGCTTTGGCTGCTGGCTGCGATGCCGTGATCGCACGGCGAGCGGTCGGCGAGCGGTCGGCGGGAGCGCGATGGTCGTGGGCAGGGCAGGGCACGGCATGCCGTGCCCCTACACGATGGACATGCGTGCGTCGGGGGGGCACAGGCATTCGGACGGCGCTGGGTTCGTCAGCCGCCGGTGAACTTCGTCTTGTAGCCGAGCTTGTGGAGCGCGGCGGCGATCGCGTCGCGGTGGTCGCCTTGGATCTCGATCGTGCCGTCCTTTACGGTGCCGCCGGTGCCGCAGGCGGTCTTCAGCAGCTTGCCGAGCGCCTTGAGGTCGTCGGGGCGAAGGAGCAGCTCGTAGACGACGGTCACGGTCTTGCCGCCGCGGTGCTTCTTCTCGCGCCGGATCGCGACCGTCTGTTCCGAGGGTGGCCGGCTTGAGCCCGGACCCTTGTCGACGCCTGCCTTGGGCGCCTTGCCGCCCTGCGTGCTGTAGACCAGGCGGTCACGGCTCATCGGCATGGGAGTCCTCCGATCGCGATGGCTCGTCAGCCGCTGACCCGGCGAGCAGCTCAGCCAGGAGCGCGCCGGCGTGCTGCATCATCCGGCCGCGGGGCACGACGCGTCGCGCGCCCGCCCGCCTTGCCGCCGTCAGCAGATCCGCCTCCACGTGTGGGCCGTACGCCAGGACAGGCACGCCGGCCGCGACCGCGGCGCCGATGCGGTCGATGGCGCCGGGCGCGCTGAGGTCGACGACGGCGCCGGCCGGGCGCGGGTCGGCGGCCAGTGCGGCCGCCCAGGCGTCGGTGTTCACGCTGTCCAGCGGCACGCCCGCCGCCCGCGCCGCCTCGCCGACGCGGACGTCGGCCATGACGTCGGGAATCGAGGCGATGAGTGTTGCCGTTGCAGGGGTGGATCGGGTCATGGGCGGTGGTTCCTCCATTCGGCGACGATCGCGGTGACGGCGGCGACCTCACGGTCGATCCGTTCATCCCACGAGACGAGCGACGAGGCGGCGTACCGGGATGCGCCGGCGGCGAGTTCGGCGCGCAGCGCGTCATCGCTCAGGATGCGGATGAGCGCCGGTGCGATGGGATCCGCGACGTCCGGCGGGAGCAACAGGCCGTTCCGGCCGTCCGTCACGACGTCGCCCGTCCGGCCGTTGGCCAGCGTCACGACCGGCAGGCCGGCGACGAGCGCTTCCAGCAGCGTGTTCGACAGGTTCGAGTAATCATAGAGCGCGACGAACGCATCGGCGGCGCGCAGGTACGTCGGCAGGGCGTCGCGCGCGACGAAGCCTGCGAAGCGGATGCGGCCCGCGACGCCGAGCGCGGCAGCGCGCCGTTCGAGCGCCGGCCGCGCCGGACCGTCGCCGACGATGAGGGCCACGACGTCGGGCACGGCGGCTGCGACGGCGGGCAGGGCGTCGATCAGGCGGTCGGCGCGTTTGATGTCGACGAGCTGCGACACCCAGACGAGCACGGGGGCGTCCGTCGGGATGCCGAGGGCCGCGCGGGCCGCCGGTCGGTCGGGCGCCGATGCGACCCACGCCGCGTCGGTGCCGTTGCGCCAGAGCCGGAGCCGCGCCGCCGGCACGCCGAGCCAGGCCGTGATCTCGCCGGCATCGATCGTCCCGTCGTCCGTGACGATCACGGCGCCGGTCGGGAGGCGGAAGGCGAGGAGCTCGTCGAAGCGGGCGAGCCAAAGCTTCGTCCACGCGAGGGCGCGGCGCACGCGATTCGACGCCGGTGCCGTCGTGCCCACCCCGGGTGTGTCGCTGCCCGTCGCCAGGATGCCCCGCACGTGCTGGACGAAGACGCTGCCCATGATCCGCCCGAACGACGGGATGCCGCGCCGCCGGCCGATCCAGGCGGCGATCGGGATCCCGGGGTTGTTCACGCCGTACGTCGCCGCAGGCCGCAGCCGCCGTGCGAGCCCTTCGGCCCTGATGATGCCGAGGACGACGAACTGCAGCCACCACAGCCGGAACTTCAGATGGCGGACGATCGCCCGGTCCTCGCCGCGGACCCGGCTGAGGTAGGAGTGCTCGGCGTCGTAGACGAAGTCGACGCGATCGAGCGGGATGCGGAAGTAGTGGACGGTCACGCCGTCGACGGACGACTCGACGATGCCACGCCGGTTCGTCGCGCAGAGGACGTGGACGTCCCAGCCGGCGCGCTGGAAACCGCGCAGGGCGTGGAAGACCGTCGGCTTGCCCTTGTGCGGGCCGGCTTCCCAGATGAAGGGGGTGGCGACGAGAAGGACCGGGGCGGTCGTCGAGGCACTCCGTGCGGACGACGGCTTCGCATCGCTCATCGGGGCGGCCCTGCCGCAAGCAACTCGGCATACAGCCGCATCAACCGCCCCATCTCGGCCTCGGCGTTCAACGTGCGCGCGGCGTCGAGCGAGCGCCGCTTGAGGGCGTCGATCCCGTCGGCCGACAGCGCGTTCAACCGGGTGGCGAGCGTGGCCGGTGCGAAGTCGGCGGCGACGATTCCGCAGCCGTGGTCGATGACGACGCGGGCCATCGCCGGCGACGGGCCGATCGCGACGGCCAGGCCGGCCATGATGAACTCGAAGAGCTTGTTCGGCAGGGCCATCCGATAGCTGAAGTCGACCGGCGGCAGCAGGAAGAGGCCGATGTCGGCGCAGTCGTTGAGCGTTCGGGCGATCGCGGTGGGCGCGACGGGATCGCGGAACGTCACGCGACCCTGCGCCTGCCGCTCGGCGTGTCGCGCCAGCTCGGCAACGTAGCCGGCGTCGCTTTCGACGAGCATGAAGGTGAGGCGGAACCGGTCATCGCACGCCGCCACGACATCGACCATGTCCTCGAGTCGCCGCGCACGCAGCGCCACGCCGTGGTGGATGAGCACGATGCGGTCGGGATCCGTCGGCCGCAGCGGCAGCGGCACGTACGCCGGGCAGTTGCGGATCACGGCCGGATCGAGGCCGAACTCGGCGCGGTAGCGGTCGGCGATGCCGTCGGCGACGGTCGTCATTGCGGCCGCGCGGGGGGCGAGGGTGCGGATGAGCCAGGTGTAGAACGGGCGCGCCAGGAAGCGCGTGAGCGTGCGGTGCGGCAGGCGGTCGGGGCTGTACTCGTGGGCGTCGAAGAGGACGGGGATGCGTCGGCCGTCGTCGATCCCGTCGGACGCCGCCAGCGCGGCCGGCAGGCCGATCGCCTCGTTCGCATGGATGAGGTCGGGCCCGGCTGCGATGATCGCATCACGCGCTGCCGCGTGATCGGGCTTGCGCCAGTACCAGCGCTCGAACCACGACGGCGACACGCGCCCGGCAAGCAACCGGATCGCCTGCAGCACCCGCTCGCGACGAGCGAGCCGATGCGGCGTCACCGGAACGAATGCGACGCCGTCCGGCAGCGGCACTGCGCCCGGCATGCCCCAGCCGACGACCGTCACGGCGTACCCTGCTTCCGCGGCCGCCGCGATCTGGCGGAGGACGCGGCCGTCGCGGGCCAGGTCGGACAGGCTGAGGATGCAGATCCGCTCACGGCTCATGCCGCTGACGCTACCACGATCGACGGGTCGGCGAAAAGCGCGGATGAACGTCGCGGCCGAGGCGCCTTCGAAGGTGCGTCGCCGCGCGGCTGCTCGCGGCCAAGGCCGGCGACGATTCGCCTCGCCTTGACGACGACCGGATCGGGTCTACCCTTGACGGCATGGCACGGGCATTGCGCATGAACCGATTCGGGGGCGCCTTGCGCATCGTCGTCAGCAGCGTCCTGGCGATTCTCGTCGGTACCGCCCACGCGCGGGCGCAGGCCACGCTGCAGTTCAGCGACGGCGAGTTCGCGCCCGGCGACTGGACGCTCACCGTGGCGCAGCTGAATGCCGGCGGCACCGTCGACGTGCAGCGGTCCGACAGCGGCGGGAACCCGGGGGCGTTCCTCGGCATCACGAACCGCACGGCGCCGCCCGACCCGGCGCGCCGGCCGTCCGTCATCGGCGTGCACCTGAACCGCCGTGCGGTCTGGTCTCCGGACGACCAAGGACCGATCTCCTGCCTGATGTACCAGGAAGACGCTCGGGCGATTGCCGCCCAGGGCGAAGGGCAGTCGACCGGGCCTGCGCTCGTGCAGGACGGTCGCATCTTCGTCGTCCGGGGCCAACTGACGGGCAGTGGACGGAGCTGGCATCGGATCCGGTTCGACCGTCTGACGGCAGCCAGCTTCATCGAGGTCGTCGACGGCCGCGGACTGGACGACGCCGCGCACCCCGACTTCACGGCGACCGGCACCCCGTTGACGTTCGGCTTCTATCGCTCCAACAGCAACTCGATCAGCCCGAACACGATCGGCATCGACAACTGGTCGATCTCCGCGCCGTGCCCGGGTGACGTACCGCCAACCCAACCGCCCATGGTCTGTCCGCGCCTCGCGGGGACGGCACCCGCCAGCGCCATCGCCGCTGCGCTGGCGAATCCGACCGGCGTTTCGGGGTACGGCCGTCCGTGCCACCCCAACGTGCCGCCCGGACCGCTGAACTGGCCGCGACGATGGCTGAGCCTGCGCAACCTCAACGTGCCGTACCACCCGCTGTTCAACGCCTTGATCTTCAAGTGCGGCTGCCCGTAGGCGGGGCCGCCGTTCGGCAGTAGGGCCGGTGTTGCAGCAGTAGGGCCGGTGTTGCAGCCGTAGGGCTGGTGTCGCAGGGCTTGCCTCGACGACAGGGCCAAGATCATCGCGCGGCACGCGGCGCACCCAGCAGGGCATCGACGATGCGCACGGCTGCGTGGCCGTCCCCGAAGACCGGCGCTGGGAGCGCAGACGGCTTTGGACGTTGTGCCGCCGCGACGATGCGGTCGGGATCGGCGTCGGCCAGGACGTTCCAGCCATCCACGAGGGTCTCGACCCACTCCGTCTCCGCCCGCAGCGTCACACACGGCACGCCGCAGAAGTAGGCCTCCTTCTGCACGCCGCCGCTGTCGGTGAGGATCATGCGGGCGTTCGACTCCAGGGCAAGCATGTCAAGGTAGCCGACCGGGGGCCGGCAGCGAATCGGTCGGTTTGCATCGCCGCTCTGCCGTTCGGCGGGATCATCGGTGGGCGTGTCGAGGTGAACCGCCGGGTGATCGAGCGCCGCGAGTGCGGCCCGCGTGCGAGGGTGAACGGGGAACACCACCGGCATGTCCAGCCGGGCCGCGCCGTCCAGGATGGCGCGCAGGCGCCGCGGATCGTCGGCGTTCGCCGGCCGGTGGACCGTCAGGAGGGCGTACGGGCCGGCATCGATGCCCAACGCCCGGCGCCGGCCCGGCGCGGCGGCCCGTTCGCCGAAGTGGCGGACGGCATCGAACATCACGTCGCCGATGAGGTGCACGCCGTTGTCGATGCCCTCGCGGCGCAGGTTTGCGACAGCGGTCCCGGTCGGGCAGAACAGCAGCGAGGCGCAATGATCCGTCAGCCGACGGTTGTGCTCCTCGGGCATCGCCCAGTTGAACGAGCGCAGGCCGGCTTCGACGTGCGCCACCGGGATGCCGAGCTTGACCGCCGCCAGCGCGCCCGCCAGCGTCGAGTTCGTGTCGCCGTACACCATGAGCCAGTCCGGCCTCGTCTCGACGAGCACCGCCTCGATCGCGGTGAGCATCGCCCCTGTCTGCCGTCCGTGCGGCCCCGAGCCGATGCCGAGGTTGACGTCCGGTTGCGGCAGGTCGAGCTCGGCGAAGAACACGTCGGACATGGCGGCGTCGTAGTGCTGACCGGTGTGTACGAGCACCTCGGTGGCTCGCGCCCGCAGCGCCCGGCTCACCGGCGCAGCCTTGATGAACTGGGGACGGGCGCCCACCACGGTGACGACGGTGGTCATGTGGGCCGGTCCGCGAGAGCAGCCGTGACGATCGCCCGCAGGGCATCCGCTTCGTGTTCGGCGGTGAGCACGCCCGCTGCCACGCGCGCCGCCGCCTTGCACCGGTCGATCGCGTCGGGGGTGAGGCCGTCGAGCAGCCGTGCGACATCGGCCGGTTCGAACCCATCACCGACGAACCCGATCCCGTGGTCGCGCACGTGCTCCGCCATCTCGGGCGATGGACCGATCGCCACCGCCAGCCCGGCGGCGATGAACTCGAAGAACTTGTTCGGCAGCGCGAACCGGTAGTTGAAGTTCACCGGCGGCAGGACGAAGAGGCCGATGTCATATGCCGCCAGCGCCGGCACGATCGCCGTCGGCGCGACGGGGGGGACGATGCGCACGCGACCGGGGGCAAGGCGATCGGCTTCGCGCGCCAGCCAGGCCACGTACTCCGGCTCGCTCGGGACCAGCATGAGGTCGAGGCTGAAACGCCGGTCGGCCATCGCCACACCGCGCACCATCACCTCGAGGCTGCGGCCGCGGGCGCCGACGCCGTGGCTGACGAGGCGGACGTGATCGGCGCCCGTCGGTCGGGCAGGCGGCGGCGGGAACGGCGCTTGCGGGATGTTCCGGACCACGCCGTGCGGAACGCCGAACTCGGTCTCGTATGCGCGGGCCAGCGTGTTCGCCACGGTGAAGGCCGCCGCCGTGCGGGGCAGGTGGTGGTGCAGGATCCAACGCACGGCGGGCGAAATGAAGGTGCGCCACGCAAGGCGCTGCTCGTTCTGCCGCGGTGCATACTCGTGCTGGTCGATGACGACCCGCGCCCCGACGCGATCGGCGGCACGGAGCGCAACGGGCAGCGCCTGCCAGTTGTTCGCGACGATGACGTCCGGCCCAAGGGAAACCAGACGCTCGAGGGTCGACCGATACAGCGCGTAGCGCCAGTACCAGCGCGGGTATGCCCAGTCCGGCGCGAGGCGACCCAGGGCCAGCAACGTCGCCTTCATCGCACGATCCACCGGCTTCCCCGGCGTCGGGCGGGCCAGCGGAGACCACGCCACGCCGGTGTCAAGCTCGCCCGCCCCGCCGGCCGCATCGCCGTAGCCCAGCAGCGTCACGTCGTGGTCGCGCGCAAGCGCTGCCGCCTGGCGCTTGACGCGCAGCACCTGGCCCACGGGTGCGAAGAGGACGCAAGCGACCCGCGACCGGCTCACCGCCGCCCCATCCCGGGCGTCCCGTCGAAGCGATCGTCGACCGCGTCGACGGGCGTTGCCAGCGCGGCGGCGACGACGGATCGCAACGTCGCGGCCTCGTGCGCGGCGTTCAGCGACCGAGCGGCAATCCGTGCGTTCGCCTTGTATCGATCGATGTCCGCGGCGGATTGAGCGTTGAGGGAGACGACGACGCGTTCGGGGGTGAACGCGTCCGCGACGATGCCGCACCGGGTCCGCTCGACGATCTCGGCCATCGCCGGCGACGGGCCGATGCAGACGGCGAGGCCGGCGGCGATGAACTCGAACAGCTTGTTCGGCAGCGCATGCATCGTGTTGAAGTTGGAGGGCGGCAGCACGTAGAGGCCGATGTCGTACGACGCCAGCGCCGTGACGATCTGGGCCGGGGTCACCGGAGGCACGAAGCGGATGCGATCGGGTGCCAGCCGCGCGGCCAACGCCTCGAGGTGCGCCATGTAGGAACGATCCGTCGGCACGAGCATGAGGTCCAGTATGAAGCGGGGCTCTGCCAGGGCGACGACCTCGATCAACCCTTCGATGGCCCGCTCGGGCGCGGCGACGCCGTGGCACACGACGCGCACCCGGTCCGTGGCCGTCGCATGGGGCGGGGGGAGCGGCACCGCCTCGGGCGCGTTGTGCACGACGGACGGGTGCACCCCAAACTCGGCGGCGTACGCCTTGGCGAGCGCATCACCGACCGTGATCACGGCTGCCGTGCGCGGCAAGTCGCGTTCGAGGAGCCACCGGATGGCCGGACCGACGAACCAGCGCCAGAACCGGTGCTGCTCGTTCTGGCGCGGCCCGAACTCGTGCAGGTCGGCGATGACGCGCGACCCGGACGCCTCGGCTGCCCGGAAAGCGACGGGCAGGGCGGTCCAGTCGTTGGCGACGATGAGGTCCGGTCGCAGCCCATTCACCACAGGGACGGCGGCCTCGAAGTGGGGGTGACGCCAGTACCACGCGGGGTAGGCCCGGCTCGGCCAGACCCGTCCGAACACCAGCAGTCGGAGTGTGCCGCCGCGGTGCGGGGCAGGACCGTCTTTCGGGATCGGCAGGGGGGAGAACCGCGCCCCGCCGCCCAGGTCCGCGCCCGCATCGCTCTCGTCGCCATATCCGACGACCGTCACGTCATGGTCGACGGCCAGCGCGGCAGCCTGCCGCAGGACGCGGCCATCGCGGCGGATCGGCGAGAACGAGAGGCAAACGACGTTGGCGCGACTCATCGGCGGCGATCCAACACGGGGCGGACGGCGGCGAACAGATCTGCCAGCGTCCGACGGTCGACGAGGATGAGGGTGACGGCATAGCCGATGCCAAACGCCGGCAGCTTGACGGCCATCACCATGGCCGCGATGACCGGGTGCTGAATGAACGCGAAGCGGTACGCCATCTGGACGGCGAACGACATCGTGCTGAGCGGCACCGTGAAGACGGCCAGCGTGGCGGCGGTGCCGACGGCGGCCGCAAACAGGGGCGGTGCGACAAGGCGGCTGATCGGGACGTCCACGTGGCGGCGGGCGCGGCGGTAGAGATATGCCGTACCGAGGACGACCATCCCATCGACGGCCAGCGTCACGCCGGAGATGCCGAACGGCGGGCCGAGGAGGAGCAATCCGACCGCCAGGACGGCGAACTGCAGCGTGTAGGCGCGGAGCACGCTGCCCGGATCGCCGAGGCTGCCCAGCATGTTCGCCAAACCGATTCGGATCGGATCGACGAGCGCGAAGATGCACATGAGCTGAAACGGGCGAACCATCGGCAGCCACTTGACGCCAAGGACGAGGCGGACCATCTCGGGTGCGGCCAGCACGAGGGCGCCGCCGAAGGCGAGACCGGCCGTGAGCAGCACGGAATTCGACAGCCGGAACACCGCGTTCAGGCGTTGGCGATCGTGCTTCAGTTCGGCGTACGTGCCGCCGATGACGCTCGTGATGGGCGCGACGACGAAGTTGCGCGGATACGTCGCGAAGCGGTAGGCGCGCGAGTAGATCCCGAGCGCATAGTCGCCCAGGTAGGCGCCGGTCCAGAGATCGTCGATCCGTTCCGTGGCCATGAACAGGACGCGGGCGGGCGCTGTGCGGCTTCCAAAGCGCAGGTAGTAGCGCACGACATCCCGATCCAGGCGCCAGTGCGGGCGCCACGCCGGCCGCCAGCCGACGAGGAAGGCGGCCGAGACGGCGACGCCGACGATCTCGGCGCCTACGAGCGCCCAGATCTCGGCGCCCGCCAGCGCCAGTCCGACCGTGACGAGCGATGTGATCGACAGCTCCGCCAGATCGGCCATGACAAGCCGGCGGTGAACGACGCGGCGGGCGAGCACGGCGCGCGGCGTATCGAGGAAGATCGAGACGGCGGTGACGCCGGTCAGCGTGAGGACCGCCCCTCGAAGCGCCGGTCGCGCGCCCAGGAGCGCCCATGCGCACAACGCCAGCACCCACACGGCCGTCACGATCGTCTTCATCGAGAAGAGCACGTCCGCCGCCCGCTGTTCGTCCTCGGTCTCCGGCGCACGGTTCAGCAGCGCACCGTCGATGCTGCGCGCCAGGCTGGAGGTCACGAACACGATGCTGCTGGCCATCGCGAACACCCCGAACGTGGCCACGCCCAGCAGGTGAGCGGTGATGACGCTGCGGACGAACATGACCGCCATCCGCAGCGGGCTGGCGACCACGTTCCATGCCAACGACGTCACCGTCCGGCGGCCGACTCCGGCCGGCGTGTTCGGCAGAACCTCGTTCGGCGGAGCCGGCAGGTCGAAGTCCTCAGACCCAGGCGTCACGCCGAACCCCGCCGCGCGTACGCCGTCACGATCCAACGCGCGCGCGGTCGTACGAGCGGACCGGCCATCGCCAGCAGCCGCAAGCCCGCCCGCTGCCCAAGGTTGTACGCCGGGCGGACCACCTGGCCATGTCCGCAGTGCGGGCAGGTCAAGCCGTCGCCCTGAACGAGGTGCCCGACGGCCCGACGTCCGGCGGCCAGCACCAAGCTCTGGCGCCACGTGCCGACGCCATCGGTGCGGCGCCACTCGAACCCGGCGGGCGCCAGGCGGCGGTGTCGGGCGGCGGTGAAGCGACGTTGATGCCAGTTCGGGTGGAAACGGCGGCCGCAGCGCGCGCATGCTGCCTGTCGCGCCGCCAACCGTTCGCCGTTCGGCGTCGAGACGATGACCCATTGCCCGGCGACGCGTCCCATTTCGGCCAGCGCGCGGGCCATGACGTCGGCCGGCAGGTGCTCGATCACCTCGGCGGCGAGCACGACGTCGAAGCTCCGATCGGGGAACGGAAGCGCCGTGATGCTGCCCGCGACGGGAACGCCGGCCACGAACCGCAGTGCACGCGGGCTGAGGTCGAGGTCGACGACGACGGGCACCCGATCCAGGAGCGCGGCCGACGACGACCCGTCGCCGCATCCGACGTCGAGCACGGTGCGGGTGCCGAGCGGCACGAGCGCCTGTGTTCGGGCGACCCGCTCCGCATTCGCCGGATCGGGCGGCCGCCCCCACAGTGCGAGCGTATCGTAGTGCGCTGCCGCCGTGACGTCCGATGCCATCCGCTCGCCGGACGTCGAGCGCGACACCCTCATCCCGGGTGCTCGTCTCCGCGATGCGCCAACGGTGCCCGCGCCGGGCCGACGCCCACCGCCCGCACCGTCCAGCCGCATCGCGCCGCCATCCCGGCGTCGACGGCATGCCGGCCGTCCACCAGCACCGCCGTGCGCACGCGTCCCGCGATCGCCGCCCAGTCGAGCCCGCGATACGCGGTGTGCGCCACCATGAGGATCACCGCGTCCACGCCGTCCACGACGTCGTCGACCGTCCGGTCCCGGCAGGCGGGCACCCACGGATCGTGCGCCGTGACGTCGGCGCCGCGCCCGGCGAGCACCGCGACGAGGGCCGTGCTCGGGCTGTTCCGATCGTCCTCCGTGTCCTCGAGGTAGCTCATGCCGAGCACGGCGATCCGGCTGCCGCGCAAGCGCAGGCCGTGCTCGGCCAAGCCGTCGGCGGCCAGGTCGGCCATGTGGGCCGGCATCCCATCGTTCACGGCGCGGGCGGCGGGGATCAGGCGGGCGGTCATCCCGCTGATCAACAGCCACGGGTCCTTGGGGATGCAGTGGCCGCCGACGCCTGCGCCGGGCAGGAGCATGTGGCGGCCGGGCGACTTGTTGATGAGATCCCGCACCCGCCAGACGTCGGCACCGGCCGCCTCGCAGACGAGCGCCATCTCGTTCGCAAAAGCGATCTGCACGTCGCGGTACGCGTTCTCGCCCGTCTTGACGATCTCCGCCGTGAGCGCATCGCTTGCGTCCAACGTCGCCCCCGGCGCGGTGACGACGTGGCGATAGAGGCGGAGCGCGACGACGGCGGCCTCAGGCGTCGTCCCGCCGACGACACGGCTCATCGACGACAGGTTCGCCAGCAGGCGTCCCGGCATGACGCGCTCGGGGCAGTGGACCAGGAGGACGTCTCGGCCGATCTGCAGCCCGCTCGTGCGTTCGAGCGCCGGCGCGATGACGCGATCCATCGTCCCGGGCGCCAGCGTGCTTTCGATGACGACGATCGTCCCGGGCCGCAGCCGTGGGCCGATCGCTGCCAGCGCCCCCTCGAGCGCGCGATAGACGGGCTGATGCGTGACGGCGTCGACGGGCGTGTCGACGGCGACGAGGATCGCGTCGCACAACCGCAGCGCCTCCGGGTCGGTCGTCGCGACGAGTCGCTCCTCGGCGACGACGCGCGCGAGGAGTTCCGGCAGGCCCGGCTCCTCGCCCTCGAACGGCACTCGGCCGGCGTTGATCGCATCGACCTTGTCGGCGACGACGTCGACCCCGACGACGGTGTAGCCCGCGCCGGCCAGCGTGCAGGCCACGGGCGTGCCGACGAAGCCGAGGCCGACGACGGCCAGGCGCGCGGTGCGGGCGTCGAGGTGGGCGGCGAGGGGGGTGAAGGTGTCGGACACGGCTCCGGGCACGGTGTCGACGTCGAGGCTGCCGTTCACAGACCGCCCCACGCCGGATCGTCGCCACGCTCGCCCGCCTCGACGATGGCGCGGGCCAGGCGCAGGGCCGCGAGCCCGTCCTCGCCGCTCACGATGGGCGGCGTTCGATCACGCACCGCGGCGGCGAACGCCGCCAGCTCGGCAACGAGCGGCTCGCCGCCGTCGATCCGGATCGTCGTCGCGTTGCCCTCGACGACGCCCTGCAGCTGGCCGAACGACTCCCAGTGGGCATCGGCCGACGCGTTTTCGTAGAACGTGAGCGTCTGGCGCAGGTAGTCGGCCACGAACATCCCGCGCTCGCCCGTCACGCTCAGCTCACGGATCTTCGTCGGCGTCAGCCAGTTGATGTTCAGCAGTCCGATCGCGCCGCCGTCGAACCGCAGCAGCCCGACCAGCAGGTCCTCGTGCGCGGTGTGGATCCGCTGCGCCGTCTCGGCCTGGATCCGGACGACCTCGCGGCCGACGATCCAGCGGAGGATGTCGAGGTCGTGCGTCGCCAGGTCGACGACGACGCCGACGTCCCGCACCCGCGCCGGGAACGGCCCGACCCGCCGCGCCTGCACGGTGAACACGCGGCCGAGCTCGCCCGCATCGACGCGCCGCTTCAGCTCGCGCACGGCCGGGTTGAAGCGCTCGACGTGGCCGACGGTGAGGACGACATCGGCTTTGCGCGCCGCGTCGATCATCACCTGCGCCTCGGCCTCGGTGGCGGCGATCGGCTTCTCGACGAGCACGGCAATGCCGGCCGAGATGACGTCGAGCGCCACGGTCAGGTGCTGCTGCGTCGGGACGACGACGCTCACGAGGTCGGGTCGCTGGCTGGACAGGAGCGTGCGGTGGTCGTCGAACGTCGGCACGCGCAGGCGGCGCTCGACCCAGTCGCGGTTCTCGGCCACGGGGTCGGCGACGCCGACGAGGTCGACATCGTCCAAGGCGGCGTACACGCGGGCGTGGTGGCGGCCCATCGCCCCGGCGCCGATGACGGCGGCGCGCAGCGTCATCGCCCGGCTCCCGGCGGCGGCCCGGCCGTGTCCTCGGCGGGCCGACCGTCGGCGAGCGCCATGCCGCAGCCGGTGCACGGAGCATCGCCCGCCTCGAGCCGCCGGCCGCACCGGCAGACCCAGCCGATCCGCCGCGCCGGGTTGCCGACGACGAGGGCGTACGGCTCGACGTCGCGCGTCACGACGGCGCCGGCGCCGACGATGGCCCAGCGGCCGACGGCGATGCCGGTCACGACGACGGCGCCGGCGCCGATCGCTGCGCCGTCGCCGACGGACGTCTCGCCGACGAGCCAGTCGTCGGCCGCCTTCAGGCTGAAGTCGGGATTCACGGCCCGCGGCACCCGGTCGTTCGTGAAGCACGCCTGCGGGCCGATGAAGACGCCCTCGCCGACGGTCAGGCCGTGGTAGAGCAGCGCGCCGTTCTGGATCTTGCAGCGCGCACCGATGCGGACGTCGCTGTCGATGTACACGTCTTTGCCGACGATGCACCCCTCGCCGAGGACGGCGCCCTCGCGAACCTGGCTGTGGTGCCAGACCTGGCAGCCGGGGCCGAGCGCCGCGCCGGGGTGGACGATGGCGGTGTCGGCGATACGCGTGGGAGCCGACGTGCCGGACGCTGCCATCAGACGGATGCCGCGGGAGCGGCTGCGGATGTCGCACCGCCGTCGTCGACCGCGCCGACCGTGTGGATGTCGACCGTTCCGCCCGCCGCACCGACCGCTTCGCCGACGCCGGTCAGCACCGTGTCGAACTCCGCGTCCGTCATGCCCGCGAAGAGCGGCAGGTTGAGGACGCTCCGGGCCAGCCGATCCGCCTCCGCGCCGCCGACGGCCGCGACGAGGTGGCCGACGGCGCCGGGTTGCTTGCTCATCGCGCCCGGGTAGACGGTGCCGAAGCCGATGCCGCGGGCCTTGAGCGCGGCCTCGATGGTCGGCCGAACGGCGGGGTCGTGGAGCGTCACGTTCAGGTAGCCGTTCTCGACGTAGCCGGCCGGCGGGCCGACGACGTGAACGCCGAGCGCCGGCAGGAGCTCCTGGTAGCGCTCGGCCACCCTCCGCCGGTCGGAGAGCCGCACGTCAAGGTAGTCCAGACACAGGTCGAGCCACGCAGCGTCGAAGCCGCTCATCCGGCTGTTCCAGCCGACCGCGCCGTGGGCGTAGTGGTCCGTGCGGCCGTGGTTGCCGAGCATCCGCACCGTGGCGGCCAGCTCGGGCGAGGAGCACACGACGGCGCCGGCGTCGCCGCACGCGCCGAGGACCTTTGCGGGGTAGAACGAGACCGTGCTGATCAGGGCGTCGGCGTAGATCGAGCGGCCGTTCCAAGTGACGCCCCACGCCTGCGCGCCGTCCTCCACCAGGGCGATATCGCGCGTGCGGCAGAAGGCACGGAAGTCGTCGAGCCGCCGCGAGCCCCAGCCGTACAGATGGACCAGGATCGCAGCCTTGGGGCGATGGGTGTCGACGGCCCGGACAAAGGCATCGAAGTCCAACTGCAGATCGACCGGATCGATGTCGACCGTTACCGGCCGCGCGCCGACGTTCACGACGGCCTCGAACGTGGCCCAGAACGTGGCGTCCGGAATGACGACGATGTCGCCTTCCCCCACGCCGACGGCCCGAAGCGCCAGCTGCAGCGCGTCCGTCCCGTTGGCACACGCCACGACGGCCGGCGCCTGGGCGGCCTCGGCCAGCCGCGCCTCGAGCCGCGCGACGTCGGGGCCGCTGACGAAGCGGGTGTGGACGGTCACGTCGCGGACGCGGTCCAGCCAGCGGTCCAGAAAATCCGGTTCGAAGCGTTGCAGATCGATGAACGGGACGGGCATCCCGAGGACTCCTTCATGAACGAAGGGGGCGCCTTGCGCCCCACAGGACGGCCCATTATGCTACGCCGCTCTTCAGGGGGGCCACGTTCGACACCGCCACGGCGAGCGCGTCCCGCGCCATCGCCGGAGGTTCGATCGCGTCGCGATCCCCTGCTGAACCGCCGCAAGCCGCGATGAACGAGGGGAATGCCGTGAATGCGTTGCGCCGAATCGCCTTGGCGGCCGTCGCCGCCGCTGTCATGCTGGCCGCCGCGGCCGCCGGACCCGCCAGCGCCCGCCCGGACGACGTGGCGGGCGCGACACCGCCGGGTTCCTCGGTCGCTGTGCCGAACCGTCCGCCCGACGGCCCGCCGCCGGCCGTCGCGGGCGACCCGACCCGCCGCGAGTACGTCGTGTTCCTGAACGACGCCCCGCCGCTGGCGAAGTACCGCGGCGGGATCGCGGGCCTCGCCCCGACGGCGGCGGACCTGAACGGAGACGTCCACCTCGACCTCGAGACGCCTGCGGCGCTGGCGTACGCCGCCTACCTCGACGGCCGCCGCGCCGCGGCGATCGCCCGATTGAAGGTCGTCGCGCCGCAGGCCGATATCGGCTGGCAGTACCATATCGTGGCCCACGGCTTCACGGTCGGGTTGACGGCGGATGAGGCCGTGGCGGCCAAGCACATGCCGGGCTTCGACCTGGTGTTCCCGGACGAGAAGCTCGCCTACGAGATGGACTCGAGCGCCGAGGTCGTGCGGGCCACGGACGCGTGGCAGGCGGTCGGGGGCGTGGAGGAGGCTGGGCTTGGGGCACGGATCGCCGTCATGGACAGCGGAATGGACATCGAACATCCGTGGTTTCGCGACGAGGGGATGCCGTCGCCGCCGGCAGGGTATCCGTCGGCGACGCTGGTCACCTCCAACGGCGTCCTGTCCTATCCCGAGCCCGAACGCTTCGTGAACGGCAAGGTCATCGCCGCGCGGGTGTTCGTGCGGAACGGGACGACGCAGACGCTGCAGTCGCAGACGCCGCTCATCGGCTGCTCGATCCCGACGATCGGTCCGAGCAACCCGAACCCGCCGCCGGCCGGATGCGCCGGCACGAACGACCACGGCCTGCACGTCGCCGGAATCGCCAGCGGTCGACGAGGCACGTACGAACTGAAGACCGGCAGCTTGGTGATACCGACCGTCATGTCGGGCGTGGCGCCGATGGCGCACGTGCTCACGTACCGCAACATCGACCCCAGCGTCGGCGCGACCGTTGCCGGCCTCGAGCAGTCCGTGAAGGACGAGGTCGATGCGGTGAACATGTCGCAGGGCACGGTCGGCTGGCTCCTGGCGCGCCCCGAGCGCCATCCGATCTCGCTGGCGGCCGATGCGGCGGCCGATGCCGGGACGGTCTTCGTCGTCTCAGCCGGCAACGCGGGCAGCAATGGGCGCACGTCGCTGTCCGGCGGCTGGAAGTACCACCCGCGAGTGATGACCGTCGGCAACACGACGACCTCCGGTTCGCTCGACCAGAAGATCACGGTGACAGGCGCCGGCGTACCGGCCGACGCGGCGCAGATTGTCGCCGCGCCGCGGGGGGGGGAGCCCATCCAGAAGGATCTCTCCGGACCGCTCTTCCTGGCGCCGGGCGGGGGATGCAGTCAGGACACCGGCGCGTCCGGCAAGATCGTCGTCGTCGACCAGTTGGGCGCCGGCAACTGCACCGCCACGGTGCGCGCCGACAACATGCAGAAGAGCGGCGCCAAGGCGATCGTGTTCTACCGCAGCTCCGCCGCGTATGCCGGCTATTCGGACGGCGGCGGGGTCAGCAACTACGCGGCCAACCTCCCCCTCGCGTCGGCCGCGATCGGCACGACGGGCGGCCGGTCGCTGGTGGCGTGGCTGGCGGGGGGCGGCAGCGGCACGGCGACGATCTCCGGCACGATCACCCGCGGGCGGTCAGAGCCGGCCGACTTCGTCTCCGGTTCGTCCAGCCAGGGTCCGGGGCTCGACTGGCAGATCAAACCGGACATCGCGGCGCCGGGCCAGAACATCCTCGCGAGCCGGATCTATGTCGATGCCGTCGCCAAGAAGCGCCTCTATCCCGTCGCTTCGATCTCCGGCACCAGCATGGCCACGCCGCACGTCGCCGGTGCGGTCGGCGTGCTGCGGGCGGTGCATCCCGACTGGACGGTCGATCACGTGATCAGCGCGCTCGTCAACAGTTCGAGCCCGACGCTGATGGTCAGCCCACTCGACCCGAAGCCCGCCGTGCCCGCCGACGCCGGCCCCGGCCGGCTCGACGTTGCCGCGGCCCTCGACCCGGGCGCGTTCCTCTGGCCGACGACGCTGAGCTTCGGCCGCCTGGCCGAAGGGGCGACGAAGTCGATCAGCGTGAGCGTCGAGAGCGACCTCGAGGCGCCGGCGACGTGGAACGTCAGCGTCGCCCCTGTCGGCGGCAGCGGGGCGACGGTGACCGTCGAGCCGACGAGCATCACGCTCCAGCCGGGCGAGAAGGCGACGTTCAACGCCGTCCTCACCGTCCCGGCCGACGTCGCGGACAGCGAGCACTGGGGCGACGTGATCCTCGAGACGGACGCCGGCGGCACGTCGCATCGCCTGCGCCAGCAGTACTACGCCTTCGTCGATCGTCTGGCCGACCGGAAGAACGTGCTGATCGTCGACTGGGCGTACGGCAGCAAGGTGGACCACACGCGCTACTACACCGAGGCGCTCGAGGCGGCGGGCCTGACGTACGATGTCTGGATCCTCGACAGCGCGACGGCGCGCGTGAGCGACCGCCGGCTGCCGCTCCGTACGAGCCACCCGCCGCTCGCCGTGATGTCGCGCTACGATCTCGTCATTCTCAATGCGAACGAGAGCAAGACATCGATGATGTCGATCAATCTGAGCGGCCTCTACCAGTACCAGAACCTCATGCTGCGCGGCGGAAGCTTCCTCATCGCCGGCCAGGGCACGCCGAACTTCTGGCGATACCTGTCGACCGCGGGCAGGCTGCCGGACACGCCGGCGAATCGACAGACGTATCGCCACACTTGGCCCTTCCAGTGGGCCGGCGCGCCCAACCAGAACGTCGGCTGCGAGATGTGCCTGACGCGTTACTTCACCGGCTTCACGCCCGAGCTGACGGCCACGCTTTCAGGCCGCCTCCTCGTCCCGTTCCCGCAACGCCCCGTCACCGACTCGCTGGACGTCATCCTCGAACCGAACCCCGGCGCCGACGACGGCGCGCCGTTCGGCTACGCGATCGACCTCTCGACCGGCGACAACGCGCCCGAGGGCGCCGCCGGAAATCAGTACACGTTCGCCTCCGGCAGCCTCGTCACCGGCCTCAAGCCGTCCACGAGCAACACGCTGGCCACCGGCCTCGGCGACTACGACTTTGCCGAGGGGATTATCGACGACCTCGTCCCGCTCGCCCGCCCGGTCTGGCAGTACACCGGCATGATGGCCGTCGACCGCGTGAACCCGCTGTCGATGACCGAGCAGACGAAGGTCGTCGGCACGTACGTGGCGGGCCAGCAGCACCCGGGCACGGGCGTGACGTGGAACGCGATGTTCTGGGGCTTCGGATTGGAGGGCGTCGGCAAGGGGGACGACGAGCGGACGGTGACGCGGGAGCGGCTGCTGGGGGACACGTTCAACTTCCTGGCGCGGAACCTGGCCGGGATCACACTGAACGTGCTTGAGGCGAGCGCCCCTGAGTTCGAGGTCGAGCTCGCATTGCCCGCCTACGCTCGACCGCCTGAGCTGGAACGGGCTGAGGTCGATTGGGGTGATGGCGAAACGGATGTACTGATGGGCTGGAGCGACCCCTTTGGTGGCGGTCGGGTCTACCCTCGTGCGGACGACGTCACGTTCGCGCATGCCTACGCCAGACCCGGCGAATACGAAGTCGCGCTCGTACTCTATCCGCGCGCCGACGCCGCACCGATGTACATCGCCGGCACCGTGACCGTTACGGCGCCGCCCACTCCCGAGCCGCCGCGGAACCCGACGATCTACCTGCCGCTCTCGCTGCACGGGATGCTCGGTGGGGATGCGACGATGCCAACGGTTCGGCTCGAGCGCCGATAGCGTCCCTTCCCTTCGCCGACCATCCTCCCCCTCTCCCAAACTTGGGAGAGGGGGTCGGGGGGTGAGGGCCTTAGGCCGTCGCCACGCTAATACCGATACCCCTCCGCCTTGAACGGCCCCTGCGCGTCCACCCCCATGTACGACGCCTGATCCCCCGTGAGCGTTGTCAGCTTCACGCCGAGCTTGCCCAGGTGCATCCGCGCCACCATCTCGTCGAGGTGCTTGGGCAGGACGGTGAGGCTGATCGGGCGGCGGTTCTGCCAGAGGTCGAGCTGGGCGAGGACCTGGTTCGTGAAGCTGTTGGACATGACGAAGCTCGGGTGGCCGGTGGCGCAGCCGAGGTTGACGAGGCGCCCCTTGGCCAGGATGTAGATGCTCCGGCCGTCCGGGAAGGTGTACTTGTCGACGGCGCCGACCTCCTCGGGCTTGATCATCGTCGTCGTCACGCCCGGGAAGTCGTCCAGCGCCTCGACCTGGATCTCGTTGTCGAAGTGGCCGATGTTGCAGACGATGGCCTGGTCCTTCATGCGCGAGAGCTGGTCGACGGTGATCACGTCCTTGCAGCCGGTGGCCGTCACGTAGATATCGGCCGTGCCGAGCGTGTCCTCGACGGTCAGGACATCGTAGCCGGCCATCTTGGCCTGCAGGGCGCAGATCGGGTCGATCTCGGTGACGATGATCTTGGCCCCCAGGCTGCGCAGGCTCTCGGCGCAACCCTTACCGACGTCGCCGAAGCCGCAGACGACGGCCGTCTTGCCGGCGATCATCACATCCGTCGCGCGCTTGATCCCGTCGACGAGGGACTCGCGGCAGCCGTACAGGTTGTCGAACTTGCTCTTCGTGACGGAGTCGTTGACGTTGATCGCCGGGAAGAGGAGCTCGCCGCGCTCGAGCATCTGGTGCAGCCGGTGCACGCCCGTCGTCGTCTCCTCGCTGACGCCGACGATCTCGGGGATCACACGCCCCCACCAGCCCGGCAGCTCCGCGCGCAGGCGCTTGAGGGCCTTCATCAGCGCCTCTTCGTCGTTCGACCCGACGGGCTTGTCGAGGCTGCCGGGATCCTTCTCGGCGCGGTACCCCAGGTGCGCGAACAACGTCGCGTCGCCGCCGTCGTCGACGATCAGCGTCGGGCCGAGGGGCTCGCCGCCGGCCGGGTTCGGGAACTTCAGGGACTGCTCGAGGCACCACCAGTACTCGTCGAGCGTCTCGCCCTTCCACGCGAACACCGGAACGCCCGCCGCAGCGATGGCGGCTGCCGCGTGATCCTGCGTGCTGTAGATGTTGCAGCTGGACCACCGGACGTCCGCGCCGAGCTCGACGAGCGTCTCGATGAGGACGGCCGTCTGGATCGTCATGTGCAAGGAGCCCGTGACCCGCGCGCCGGCCAGCGGCTTGCTCGGCCCGTAGCGCTTGCGGCACTCCATCAGCCCCGGCATCTCGTGCTGGGCGATGTCGAGCTCCTTGCGGCCGAAGTCGGCGAGGGCGATGTCGCGGACCTTGTAGTCGTCGACGAGGGTCGGTGCGGTCATGGGGTGCGGTTTCCTTTCGCGCGGGCGAGCACGCCCGTCGTGCGGGTACAGTCGGGCAGTTGTCGTCGGATGTCGACGACGTTGTCGAGGGGACATCGCCGGGATGGCGACCGGACAACGGCCCGATGATAGCAACGGCTTCTAAGAAACTCGCCGCGTTGTGCGTTCAGTGGTCACCCAACATCGCCCCGCAGCCTTGCGCGGCAGAAGGAAGCCCTCCATGGACGACATCCCGACGACCTTTCCGAAGAACCTGGACCTCAACAGCCCCGCCCACCTGGCCCCCGACGACGCCCGCCTCACCGCCTACGCCCTCGGCCAGCTCGACGGCGACGACCTCGCGGACGGCCGCGCTGCGGTCGAGGCGGCGCTGGCGGGGGACGCGGCGCTGGCTGGGGAAGTCGACGCGATCCGCGCGATGGCGGTTGGTCTCACGGCGGCCCTGGCGGCGGAGGCGGACACGACGACCGTCGCCGGACTGACCGACGTGCAGCAGGCCGATGTGCGGCGTGCTGCCGAGCGCCGCAATCGAACGCTCGAGATCAAGCTTCCCCGCTGGTGGCCCGTCGGGCCGAGCCGCACGGCCTATCTCCTTCGCTCGTCGCTCGCCGCGGTCGCGATACTGCTGGTGGTCGTGTTGCCGTTGGGGTATGCCACCGGGATGCTGTTGACGTCGCCTCGGGGGATGGGTGCGCTGTCGCAGAACGTCGACCGCAAAGCACGGATGTCTTCTGAGGCGATCGACAGCTTGCGTGCGATGACCGGCGACGCGTCGAACAGTGCGGGTGCGGCGGCAGTGGTTCCGGGCGCCAGCTTCTCGGCGGACGCGGCGGCTCCCTTGGCTGAGGCTCCCGCCATCGCGGCCGCTCCGAACGGGCGATCCAGCGTGCGACAGTCGGCTGCCCCTACCGCCGAACACCGCGCGATGGAGATCGCGCCCGAGTCCGATGGGCTCTACGACATGGCTGCGGCCCCCGAGGACCGGAGCTCGCAGCCCATTCCCAACCTCCCCCCCGACCTCCACGCCACCGCCGTCGCCCCCATGCGCTACCCCACCCCCGAGCCCTACCCGCCCTACCCACCGAACGGCGAAGGCTACAACAACGTCGTCGACAACCCATTCCAGCGTGTCACCGACGCCCCGCTCTCGACGTTCGGCGTCGACGTCGACACCGCCAGCTACGCGAACGCGCGGCGCTTCCTGACCGGCGGGCAGCTGCCGCCGGCCGAGGCGGTGCGGATCGAGGAGTTGATCAACTACTTCCCGTACGACTACGAGCCGCCCCGCACGCGGGACGAGATGCCGTTCGCCGTCGATGTGGCCGCGCACCCCGCGCCGTGGGCGCCGGAGCACCGGCTGGTGCGGGTGGCGCTGAAGGGGCGCGAGATCGAGTCGGATCGGCGGCCGACGGCCAATCTGGTGTTCCTGATCGACGTCAGCGGGTCGATGAGCGATCCCAACAAGCTGCCGCTGGTACAGCAGTCGATGACCGACATGGTCGAGCAGCTCCGGCGGGACGACCGGGTGGCGATCGTGACGTACGCCGGCGAGGCCGGGATCGCGCTCGACTCGACGCCGGGGTCGGAGCGCGGCGCGATCATCGAGGGGATCCGGCGGCTGAACGCCGGCGGATCGACGAACGGGGCGGCCGGGATCCTGACGGCCTACGAGATCGCCCGCCGCAACTTCATGCCGGGCGGCGTGAACCGCGTGATCCTGGCCACGGACGGCGACTTCAACGTCGGGGTGACGAGCGACGACCAGCTGGTGCAGGTCATCCAGGCCGAGGCGCGGACCGGCGTGTTCCTGACCGTCCTTGGCTTCGGGATGGGCAACCTCCAGGACGGCAAGCTCGAGCAGCTGGCCGACAAGGGCAACGGCCACTACGCCTACATCGACGGCGAGCGCGAGGCCCAGAAGGCGCTCGTCGACGAGCTGGACGCGACGCTCGTCACGATCGCCAAGGACGTGAAGGTCCAGGTGGAGTTCAACCCGGCGCAGGTGGCCGGCTACCGCCTGATCGGCTACGAGAACCGCGCGATGGCGGCCGAGGACTTCGCGGACGATACGAAGGACGGCGGCGAGATCGGCGCGGGGCACACGGTGACGGCGCTGTACGAGGTGGTGCCGGTCGATCAGGAACTGCCCGGTGCCGACGGCGTCCCGCTGCGCTACCAGGGTCGTTCGGACGACGATACGACGCGCGATGCACCGCCCGCCCGGGGCGTGTCCGGCGAGCTCCTCGTCGTGAAGCTCCGCTGGAAGGCGCCGGACGGCAGCGCGAGCACCGAGCGCGACGTCCCGTTCGTCGACCGCGGCGAGGGCGCGCGGGGCGCCGACCAGGACTGGCGGTTCGCTGCATCCGTCGCGGCCTTCGGTATGCTGTTGCGCCGGTCGCCCTACAGCGGCGACGCGGATTGGCGGATGGTCCTCGACCTGGCGGAGGGCGGCCTCGGCCGCGATGAAGGCGGCTGGCGCCGTGAGTTCATCGACCTTGTTCGACACGCGCAGACGCTTTCAGGAGGCGACCGATGACCACCGACGCCAAGCCGGCCTCCGAAGACGCGGGCGCAGCCGCGACGACAACTGGAGCCCATGGGACCCATGGGACCCATGCGTCCCATGCGTCCCTTCCGCCCGACGCGAGCCCCTCATCCACCACCACCGACGCCGAGTGGATCACGGCCGTCATGGACGAACACGCCGACGCCCTCATCCGCTACACCGCCCGCCTCACGCCCGACCTCGACACGGCGCGCGACGTCGTCCAGGACGCCTTTCTCCGCTTGTGCAAGGCCGACCGTGAAGCCGTCGGCGAACGCGTGGACCTCTGGCTCTTCACCGTCTGCCGCAACCGGGCGTTCGACCTCTACCGAAAGGACCGCCGCATGACTCCCCTCACCGATGCCGCCACACGCACCCGTCCCAGCGCCGACCCCGGCCCCGAGGCTGCCGCGCTGAACCTCGATGCCCGGGGCCGCCTGTTGGCGCTGCTCGCGACGCTCTCCGACCGCCAGCAGGAGGTCGTCCGTCTGAAGTTCCAGCACGAGCTGAGCTACGCCGAGATCGCCCAGGTCACCGGGTTGTCGGTGGCCAACGTCGGCTACCTGCTGCACATGGCCCTCAAGCGCCTGCGCGAGGTCGCGGCCGGCGAGGGCGAGGACGGCGGCGCGGCGGCGTCACCCACCGGCCGGCCGGCGACGGCGGCCGGCGCGGCGAACGGAGGTTGACGATGACGACCCGACGAACGCCCGGCCCCCCGCCCGCGTCACCGTTCGACGACCCGCGGATCACCGCCTTCGCGCTGGGCGAGCTGCCCGACGCCGACCGCGCCGCCCTCGCCGCCGACCTGGCGCGCGACGCGGCCCTGACCGCCGAGGTCGACGCCGTCCGGGCGATCGCCGACAACCTGGCGGTCGCGTTCTTCCACGAGGCGGCCGCGCCGGTCGGCGGCTTGACGGAGCGGCAGCGCTTCATGGTCCGGAACGCCGCCCGGCGCAACAACGGCCGGCGATGGAACGCACTCGTTGAACGCGCCCATAGCTGGCCCGCGCTCGCGTTGTTGGCGGCCGCGATCACGCTGTTCTTCCTCTTCAGCCAGAGTGTCGGCAGCGCGGCTGTGGCGACCCAGGGGTGGTTCGCAAAGGTCCGGGACGGGGGCAACATCTCCACCCTGACGAGCCGTACCATCGCCGACGAGTCGCGCTACGGCGAGTCGCCCACGCTGTGGAAGATGATGACCGGCCGCGGCTCGAGCGATGGTGCGCCGGCGCCGTCCTACCCCGCCTCGGTTGGATCGGCACCCGTCCAGCCGGCTGCGATGGCAGACCGGACTGACTCCCTGAGCACCAACTCGCCGGCTCAGGCCCTGAACGTCCAGAACACCCCGGCACCACCGCTTCCGCGCACGGGCGGCGGAAAAGATCCGGCCGCCGACGCTCCGCTCGTCGCCCCCGTTTCCGACCCCAACCGCAAGATCATCAAGGACGCCGTCCTCGCCATCGAGGTCGGCGACACGATCGCCGCGCTCAGTCGCATCGACACGATCGCCGTCCAGTCCGGCGGCTACATCCTCGAGACGCTGTCCGACCAGGGCGTCGACAGCGGGCGACCCGGCGCCACCGTGAAGTTCGCCGTGCCGGTCGATAGCTTCGAGGAGGCGCTCGGACGGCTTCGCGCGATCGGAACGGTGGTGCACGAGCAGACGAGCGGCGTCGACGTGACGACGGAGTTCACGGACATCCAGAGCCGGATCGCGAACCTCGAGGCCACGCAGGCGCGCGTGCGGGAGTTCCTGGCGCAGGCGAAGACCGTCGAGGAAGCGCTGAACGTGAACGCGCGCCTGACGGAGATCGAGGGCCAACTGGCCCAGCTGAAGGGCCGCTCCACCCACCTCGCGGGCCGCGCCGCCTACTCCACCCTCACCGTCACCCTCATGGGCCCCGTCCCGCCGACCCGCACGCCGACGATCACCCCGACGCCTGCCCCCACCGCGACGCCGACGCCCGGCACGGCGTGGAGCCCGGCGCCGATTGCGAAGGATGCGTTCGCGACGCTCGGCGGACTGATGAAGGGGCTGGCGGCGGTGGCGATCTGGCTCATCGTCGTCGGGTTGCCGATCGGGTTGATCTTGGTGGCGGGGTGGTGGGGGGTGCGGGGGATTGTCGGAGGACGTCGTTCCTGACCAGGCATGGGCATCGCGATCCACGGTTCGTGTAGGGGCACGGCATGCCGTGCCCATCGCCCGACCTCGCGGTTAGCGTCCGTCCATCATCAGGTCCCCGGCGTACGTATGGACGCCCGCGTAGGGGCGGGTCTCAGACCCGCCCCTACCGACGGAATACATGTTGCCCGGGGTGGTCGATAGGTCGTACGACAACGGCGGTTCGTACAACAACACCTCCGCCCCGCCCGGCGCGAAATCGATCCGCTGTGCGGGCGAATACACGACCCGCCAGCCGTCCGTCCGACCGTCCGCGGGCACCTCACCACCGCCGACCGGCCGCGCCGACCACATCGTCCGGCCGAGGTTGTACGACACCGGCTGGTCGCTCGGGTTCACGACGACCATGCCGCGTTCGTAGCGCCGGACGTACAGGGCGGGCGACAGGCCGTCGGTCCGCTCGAGCAGCGCGTCCACGTTTTCCGGCGGCTCGTCGACATACCGGCCGAGGTCGATCTCGTACTCCGGCCACCAGTCCACGTAGCTGCTCGTTTCGAGGTTGAGGTAGCTCCGACGGCCCTTGACGAGCAGGTACGTCGCGAGCGTGAACATCCGGTCGTCGACGTCGCGGGGGCTCCCGTCGCCCGTCGGATAGGCTTGGGCGATGATCACCTTGCCGCGCGTCGTCAGCCCGAGCACGCGGTCCATCTGCAGCCGCCAGTCGCCTTCTGCGTAGCGCCGATCGGGCGCCCAGGACGCGAAGCCCTCGATCATCACGCCGTCCGCGGCGGCGTACGTCGTCCGGTCGCGCGTCGTCACCCAGTTGCCAGCGTTGGGCAGTAGAAGGTAGCGGTCGCCGAAGCGCTCCTTGACGTAGGCCAGCCAGTCGTCGATCCGTCGCGTCCAATCCGCCTCGAACGCCGCGTCGATGGCGGGTAGGTTGGGGCGCCAGTGGTCGCCGCCGAAGTAGTTCGGGACCGAGACCGAGTCGGCGAACAGCGCATCGTCGTCGTTCGCCTCCAACTGGCGCAGCACCTCGTCCGTCCACCACCGGCGGTAGTCGTCGTTCGCGACGTCCATCAGGTACCAGCCGAACGCGCAGAAGTAGATACGGTCGGCGTTCGCGTACGGGAAGAACCACGGCGGGCGCACCGCCGCGTCGCCCGGCCACTCCTGCACCCAGCGGTCGCCGTCGACGATCTGGATGAAGCCGCCCGTCGGCGCGCAGTCGCCCTCCGCGACGCGGTAGCCGAGGCCGGTGCCGAGGCGGTAGTGGAGGATCAGGAAGTTCGGCGCGAGGGTCCGCAGCCGGTCCGCGTCCCGCCGCGTCATCTTCTGCGTGCCGACGTAGTGCGATGCCGCGAAGCGGACCTGCGCATCGCTCAGGTTGCCGAGGCCGACGAGCTGGTCGTTGAAGACGTGGATGCCGTCGGCCGTGTCGGGCCACGGGCGGGCACCGCCGGCGGGCAACGTCGGCACGGTCGTGGGCGCGGGAAGCGACGTGGGCGACGGTCCATCCGTGGTCGGCGACGACGTGACCGTCGGCGTGGTGGAGTGCGCAGGAATCGGCGTGATCGGCGTGTGCGTGGACGTCGCGGTCGGCGGCAGGCCGGTGGGTACCGAGACGCGGGGCAGCGGGCCGTCGAGGGCGATCGGCAGGTGGATGGGCGGCAGCGTGGGTGGCGGGGTGTCGAGGGCGCGGGCGTGGGACGGGGCGGCGGTCGAAGCGCGAGCGACGGCGAGCACGGCGGACGCGATCACACCGACGACTGCGAGGACTGCGACGTCCCGCCGCAACACGCTCACATCGCCGCCGCCGCCGCCAACTCGTCGGGCGTCAGCCGATACGCCTGCCCGAAGCCGGCGTTCAGGAGCCCGCCCGTCGGAGTGAGACGCACGAGATCGAAATCGCCCAGCTGGAACATCATCTGGTGCTTCGGCAGGACCGCGAGATACGTCGCCTTGGCCGCCTCATACGCCGGCGACGCCTTGTCGATCACCGCCGCCGTGCAGTCGAGCGCGACGCGCTTGCGCATGAGGACCTCGACCCGAGGGTCGTCCGGCTCGAATACGAGCAGGCTGCAGCGCGGGTCGGCGCGCAGGTGGCGCTTGTGGGCGGCGAGGTCGGACAGGTGGAGCAGGAAGCCGTCGAAACCGCTCTCCGGCACGCACGCGACCATCGACACGCTCGGGCGGCCGTCGCTTAGGGTGGCGAGGGCGGCTTGGCGGTGGTCGCGGATGAGGCGGGCGAGGGTGACGGCGGCGTCGGCGTCGAAGGGGCGCATCACGTCTTTGGGCGGGTCGGACATGGGGGGAGTATATCGCATCGTCGGCGACGGCCGGAGGCTCTCATGCCATGATCGTGAGGCGACGCGATTGTCACCGTCCCGTCCGCCAGCCGTCCGGCAACGTACGCTGACAAGGGATACGATGAGCCATCACATCGTCGAGACGCCGGCACGGTGTCGCGCCAGCGGCGGTTCAGGCCCGATCATCGATGGGCCGGCCGTAGTTGGCACCGGAGCGGCGCCCCATCAAGGAGGCCCACAATGACTGTTCTCACCCGCCGCTCTCGTTGCAGTGCCCTCCGGCCTGCGGTCGCTATGGCCCTGATCATCATGGTCACTTTCCTAGCGCCTCCGTCGAGAACGGTCCGTGCTCAGGCCATCACACGGACGGCCGATGTGCCGGTTGACACGTGGCAGGATCGCCCGTGGACGAAGACCGCCGGTCATCTCAACTGGCCTGCCGACGTGACATCCCTCCCGGACGGGCGCACCGTCATCCTCGATACGAACGTCGGCGTCGCGGGTGCAAACGAAGCCGTCCACGTGTTCGCCCCGTCCGGTCTTGCGGAGAGCGTCGTTTCCCTTCCCGATGCCGTATCCAACGTCCGACTGCACTCTTACCAACGGATCGACGGTTCACCCGACGGCACTCTGGCCATCTTGGCTGAGCGCTGGGGTGGCGGCTCGACGATCGTTGTGACCGACATTCAGGGGCACGTCGTCCGCGATCTTCCGTTGCCACAGAAGCCGAATCTCAACTACAACGATGTCGCCGTGGCAGCCGACGGCCGGTTCTTCGCGAGCGCAGTCGCCACCGACGGAATGGACGAGGAGGGTCCGAAGGAGACCGCATCCATCGTCGTCCTCACTCCCGACGGCGCCGTCGAGCGAGAGGTCGATGTCTCGCAGCAGTTCGCGGTCGATCATGGTGTTCCGGGCCACGGCCACATACTCGTGACGGGCATTGACGTAGCGTCGGACGGGCGCCTGTTTGCCGTGCTCCACGTTCGCGGCTGTGGCTGACGAGCGGAGCCAGCGCCGCGCGTGCCGCGGCCTACCCAGCCAAGCCTCCGAGCTGACTCCCGCCGCCCCCACACCCTAGCCGGCCGGTTACCAACAGTCGAGGGCGTGGCCACGTTCTCGCCCGAACTCGAGCTCGTCGACCTGCTCCCGTTCGAGAACCTGAGCGGAGTGGTGGCCGGCGTCGACGAGGCGTACGTGTTCGGCGACGGCGTCGTCAAGCACGTCACCAGCGCCGGCCTCGTCGATGTGTGGGCCGTCGGGTATCTGAACACTGCGAACCCGCGCGACGGGATCGCCGCCAAGGCCTCGTATGCCAACCTGGCGTTACCGCAGCCGGGCCGCATCGTCGCCACTAGCAGCCAGTGTTGGTTCTTAGGGGCGATGAGCGTCGACCTCGGCAACCCCGGTTCGCCCGCGATCGTGATCGCCGGCTCGGATCGACAACGCCTCGAAGGACCCGTCTATGCGCAGCGGGTGGCCGCCGGCGAATCGGTTTGGGTGATGCAGGGCGACTATACGTACAGAACCGGTCGACAAGCGGAGTTGCGCATGCTGTCGCCCTGGCCGTCCGGATTTGGCGGCACACAGCGTTGGTCGCTCGACGGGCAGATCATAGGGCAGCACAACTACTGTGGTGCCCTCGACGGCATCGACGTGACACTGGACGGTGACACGCTCTACCAGGTGACCGGCGAATCGGTGTACCGGCACGATGGGATGAACCCGCCGCGCTGGCGCTGGAACCGAACGGGCGCAGAGCTTCGCGCCGGCGATGCTGCCGGACAACAGCTTGCGCTGCTCGATGCTGCGGCAGAGACCATCCTCCTCCTCGATCCAGACGGTTCGACGCGCCATGAGTGGTCGTACCTCGCCCTGGGCGAGAACACCGTCGCGGTGGACCTTGCCCTCGGAACCGACCGGATCTGGTTGGCCGATGCCGGCACCGCAGCACTGATCAGCGCGCGGTTGGACGGCGAGCCTCTGGCCCGCATCGAGCTGGCGGAGTCGCCGGCGGGGGTTGCCGTCGGACCGGATGGCGACGTATTCGTCCTGAGCCACAAGGGGCAGGTGTACCGCTTCGCCCCGAACGGTGAACGCAAGGCTGTGTGGCGGTTGCCGCTCGACGCACCCGAGTCGGGTTCCGCGAGCGGATCTGGGCGTCTGACGGCATCCGACATCGACGTCGGTACGGACGGACGGGTCTACGTTCCGTTTTCTCGCCTCAGCGAGGACGGTCTCGATAACGACCGTTCGCCTGGCGAAATTCTGCAGTCCGGCGTATGGGTGTTCGAGCCCCGGGTGCAGCCGCCGCCGGGCGACGACGACCCGGGTGCGGCGGAGCACCCGTCGGCGTGTACGGTCCGAACGGCGAAGCTGGCCACGCCCGGCCGCGTGCAGCTGGGCCAGACCGTCGGCGTCGTGCTCCGGATGGATGGCACGTGCCCGGGCACCCGTGGCCCGCATCAAGTCGTGTTCGTGGTCGACACGTCGGGGTCGATGAGAGGGACTTCCTCCAACAGCCGATTGTGGGGGGACATACAGTCCACCCTTGTCGCGCTGATCGAGGGACTGGATCCGCGCATCGGGCAGGCGGCAGTGGTCAGCTTTGCGGACAGGGGCGTCCTCGATGCGCCGCTCACCGACCGGTTGTCGAGCCTGCGCGCCGCGGTGCTCCGCCTTGCGCCGGGTGGGGCGACGAACTTCGCCGCCGGGATCGACGACGCCGTCCGCGAGCTCACCGGTCCGCGCCGGTCCCCGGCGGCACGCGCCTCGATCGTCCTCGTCACGGACGGCGTGCCGAACGACGACCCGCGCGCGGCCATCCAGGCTGCGCATCAGGCGGGGATCCACGTGGAAGGGCTCATCTATCCGACGCTCGTCCCCCGCGCCGAGCTCGAGCCGGGCCTCCAGGACCTCCTCGGCGCAGAGACCTCCCTCCGCTTCAACCTTCGAGCAGACCAGGTGGAGCCCCTTTCGGACGCATTGAGCGACTGGCGGAGCACGCCCGGCCTGTTCGAGCGTGTGACGATCCGGGACGCGGTCCCGGCGAACATGCGCTTGGTCCCCGACTCCGTGGCGCCCAAGGCCGAACTGCGCGGCGGAACGCTCACCTGGGACCTGGGGGCCATCGCCGCGGCCGACGGGGTCACGCTGCGCTACCGACTCCAGCCACTGGAGACAGGCGTGCACCCGACGAACCTCTGGGCGACGGCGGCGTACGAGGATGCCCTCGGCACGGCGGGACAATCGGTGTTCCCGGTGCCGCGCGTCGAGGTCGTTCCCCCACAGCCGAGCCCCACGCCGATGCATGTCGTCGTGCACCTGCCGATCGCACTCCGCGAGTCGCCGGTGGCTCGGACGCGCCGCACGGACGTCGTGCTCGTCATCGATGCATCCCAGAGCATGGCCGGGGCCAAGCTGGATGCGGCCAAGGCGGCAGCCGACCGATTCCTCGACCTCTTGCCGGTGCCCGAGAACCGCATCGGCCTCATCGCGTTCAATGAAGCCATCGTCGACGCCCTTCCGCCGACGGAGGACACGGACGCCATCCGGCGGCGGATCAACTCCGTGACCAGCGGCCCCGGCACTCGGATCGACCTGGCGCTGGCAGCTGCTGCACGGCTGCTGACGGCGGCGCGCGCGGCGTCCGATCGAGAGCCGGTCGTCGTCCTCCTGACGGACGGCCGGCAATCGGAGAACCCGGCGGCGGCGGTGGCGGCGGCCACCCAGCTGCGCGGGGAGGGCATCGAGATCTGGGCCATCGGGCTCGGCGGCGATGTCGATGCGGCGTCCCTGGCGGCGATGGCGGGGGACCAAGGAAGGGTCCGGCTCGCGCCCCAGCCGACCGACCTCGCGGAAATCTACGCCGTCATCGCCCGCATCCTGCCTTGCCGTGCGGACGACTACTGGGCCCGTCGGTGCGGATGACGTCCTTGGCTGGGCTGCTGGGCCGGCTATACTCCCCCCATGAACCCCGTCGACGAAGTCCGCGCCCGCATCGACATCGTCGAGCTCATCGGTGAGCGCGTGCCGCTCAAGAAGGCGGGGCGGACGTTCAAGGCGTGCTGCCCGTTCCACCAGGAGCGGACGCCCAGCTTCGTCGTGTTCCCGGAGAGCGGCTCGTGGCGCTGTTTCGGCGCCTGCGGCACGGGCGGCGATGCGTTCGACTTCATCATGCGCACCGAGAACCTGCCGTTTCGCGACGCGCTCGAATTCCTCGCCCGCCGCGTCGGGGTCGACCTCTCGCCGGCGACGCCGGAAGCCAAGGCCCAGGTGGAGCGATCGAAACGGCTGCGCGATGCCGTCCTGGCGGCGGCCGAGCACTGGCACGGCCTCCTCCTGCGCGCGCCCGAGGCCGAGGCGGCCCGCGTCTACCTGAGCGGTCGCGGCTTCGGCACGGATATCGCCAAGTCCTTCCGACTGGGCTTCGCGCCCGACAGCTGGGATGCCACCGGCAACCACCTCCGTTCGATGGGTTTCCATGACGACGATCTGCTCGCCGCCGGCCTGCTGCGCGAGCGCGACGGCGGCGGCCACTACGACTACTTCCGCAACCGCGTCGTCATCCCGATTCACAACGTCCGCGGCGAGCCCGTGGGCTTCGGCGCGCGGGCGCTGGATGCGGACAGTCAGCCGAAGTACCTGAACAGCCCGCAGACGCCGATCTTCGACAAGGGCCGCACGCTCTTCGCCCTCGACCGTGCCCGCCAGACCATCCGCGACACCGAGGAGGCCGTCGTCGTCGAGGGCTACACGGACGTGATCCGTGCCCATGCCGCCGGCTTCACCAACGTCGTCGCCAGCCTCGGCACCGCGCTGACGGAGCACCACGTGGCGCTCCTGAAGCGCTTCGCCAAGCGGATCGTCCTGGCGCTGGACGCCGACGCCGCCGGTCAGGCCGCCACCGTGCGCGGCCTCGACGTCATCCGCGAGGCCGCCGCCGGCGACGTCGTGCCTGTGCCGACGGCGCGCGGCGCGGTCCGCTTCGCCAGCACGCTGGAGGTCGACCTGCGCGTCGCCGTGCTGCCGGCGGGCAAAGATCCGGACGACGTGATCCGCGACGACCCCGAAGGCTGGCGCAGCCTGATCGCCGGCGCCGCGCCTGTCCTGGGCTACCTGCTGGATGCGCTGACCGCCGACCTGGACCTGAACGACCCGAGCGCCAAGCAGACCGCCGCCGAGCGCCTTATCCCGGTCATCGCCGACATCCCGGACCCGATCGTCCGCAGCGCCTGGATGGCCCGCCTGGCCGACAAGCTGCGCGTGGACGAGCGGGCGCTGGCGGCGCGGATGACCCAGGTGGCCCGCGCGCGGACCACCCGGCCCGCGCCGCGGCGGTTCGACGGGCCGGCGGCCGCGGGGGATGGCGCCGCGCCGGCGAGTCCTGTGGCCGCCGACGGCGGCGGAATCGATGCGCACGGCCATCATGCGCCGCACGACCGGACGGACCCTGCGCATGCGAACGCCGCCGTTCGGCCACCCGCCGCCCCGCCCGACAACCACGCCACCCGCATCCTCGGCTTCCTCCTTGCCGCGCCGAGCCGCCTGGCCGCGCTGAACGAAGCGCTGCGCGCGGTCGACGAGGCGGTGCTCGGCAGCGAGGACTTCCTCGATCCGCTGCAGGGCGACCTCTTCGAAGCCGTCCGTTATGCCGCGCACGGCACGCCGCCGCCCGATGCCCCGGCCGAGCAGCGCCTCGACGCGCTGCCCGAGGCCCACGCCCGGTTGGCCGACACGCTGCGGCGGCGCGCGGTGAGTGGCCCCTCCGCCGCTGAGCCAACGGTCGTGCAGAGTCTGTGGCGGCTCGTCCTCCGACTGCGCGAAGGGGCCATCGTTCAGGAGCTGGAGGCATTGCGCTTCGAGCAGACCGAAGCGCGGCTCGAAGCCGACGCGGATGGACCCGAAGTCGCGCCGACGAGCGTCCGTGTCCGTGAACTCGACCAGCGTGTGTATCAGCTGACGGCGATCAACCGGCGGCTCTCGCGCCTGTTGGTGTCCGACGGGGCGGTGATGGGGAAGCGGGATCGCGGGTTCGGCTAGTACACCACCACCGGACATGCTCGGAGTGGCCACCAGAGTACGGAACCCGGAGACTCTGCCGTGGTGGGGTGCGCGGGCGACCAACGACGGGTGTGGAGCCCATGGCGTCACCGGCAGCCGTCGATCCTGCATGTCGGACGCTCACGGGGTGCTCATCGTACGTCGGTACGATTTCGGCGCGCGCCCGCGCACGTCTGCCGGGCGGCCATGAACAAGAGAGGTTCTGCCGTGCAACGACCCCACCCGTGGTTGCTGGTACTGGCGATGGCCGTGGCTGCCGGCTGCAGCGCACCCGCCGCGGTGCCGACGACCGATGAACCGGCCACCGGCGCGCAGGCTCCGGCATCGACCGATTCGCCCGTCGACGCCGCCGTGAGCGCACTGCCCACCGCCGGCGACATCGCCGCGCCCGGGACGGCCGAGCAGTCGGCGCAGCCGGCCCGCGACCCAAACCGCGGCTTCACGCCGAGCGACCCCGCCGCCGTTACCCTGGCCGCCGGCCGACCGCAACTCGTCGAGTTCTTCGCCCACTGGTGAGTGTCGTGCCAAGCCATGAAGCCCGTCGTGCACGGGCTCGAGGATCGGTACGAGGGTCGGATCGACTTCGTCTACCTGGACATCGACGACGACGCGACGGCGCCGCTGAAGGAGCAGCTCGGATTCAGGGGGCAGCCGCAGTTCTTCCTCGTGGACGCGGCCGGCAACACCGTGCAGTCCTGGCGCGGGCGGACCGACGAGGCCGAGTTCGTGGAGGCGTTCGACGGGGTCCTCGGGCAATGACGAGGTTGGCGGGGGCTTGATCCTGTCCGAATGAAGCCCGGACCGCCCCGATGGCTTCGAGGCGGTCCGGGCTTCGCTTTGTGGGGAGCGCCGGCGCTAGCCCGACATCACGTCGGGGCCTGCCACGCGATGGATCAGCTGCCCTTCCCCGCCTTGACGTCGTACTGCGATCGCACCGGTGCCTCGACCGAGCCGTCGGCCATCATCGACGAGGGCTTATCCATGTGGCTCGCCAGCCGGCGATGGTCGTCCAGATGCGCAAAGAGGGTCGGGGCGTCGGTGTCGACTTCGACCTCGGAGTGGTGATGACGGGGATAGCGATCACGATTGCTGTCTGTGCGCAGCCGTTGAGTGCCTGCGGGTCCCGTGCTCATAAAGGGCGCTGCGCAAGCGTGTCTGCAGCACTCCCATCACTCGTGCGGCGCAAAGACCTGGAAGACGAGCGGGAAGGTCAACAGAACCCCGATGGCGATGAGCACCATGCAGATGGTGGCCATGCGTCCGAAGTTCACGTCCTTGTCCTTCCACAGGAAGTGTAGGACGGCCCAGCTCAGGAAAAAGGCAATCGTCGCGCCGATCGTCTTGCCCGATAGCGCTCCGACGCCCGCGTTCAATGTGAGGGCGGTCTTGAGCGCCGCGCTGGCCTCGGCACCGGCCGTCAGCAGCCCGAGGGTCGTCGAGCCGATACCGGCGGCAACGATTGCGGCGGCCGCTGCGCCGTCCGTCATGGGATCGGTGGTCTCCAACATGGAATCGCCTCCTGGCTTCACTTGATGGGTGCCGACTTGGTGATCAAGGCGCCGAACAGGCCGGCGATCGCGGCCAGTGCGAACCCCAATACGAAGAGCGTGATCACGGTCTTGCGCATGCGCTCGCGGGCGGATAGCCGGTCACCGTAGTGCCACACGATGAAGGCGACCGCCGTAATGATGAACGGCGCGATCCAGGCGACGTGCTCCTTCCATTCCATGCCGAACTCGTGCCATTTGGCCGTGGCCTCGCTGGCCAACAGCAGGGAGCGCGGGTAGGTCGACAGATCAGTGGTGCCCTCGGGCGGAGCGGCCCGATACCATGGGTACACGATCCAGGTGCCCGTGATCACCGTCAGCCAGCACACGACCGCCATAAGGCTGACGCCCCAATCCAGCCGCCGAATCCGATCCCGCATGCCAGCGGCCGTCACGAACTCGGGCCGGAGGCTCCACAGGCCGGCCAGGCCGCCGGCGAACGCCAACAGGAACAGAGAGCCCAGGATCATCCCATGCACAAGCGTCCAGAACTCGCGGTTGGTCAGGCTCATCCACGTCCTCCTCGTGACGGTCTCGTGCCGGCCGCAGCAGAATCATCGCCGCCCGAGACAATATGTCCGTGGGCAGGCAGCGTCAATCCCCGACCCGAACGCATCCCCTTGAAGAAGTGCGCCCCGGTTCTCCAAGAATGAACCCGCGTTTCTTGAAGAACCGGGGCGCGATTCTTCAAGAACGGATCCGCATTCCTTTCGGCTTGCCCGGCCATGGCAGTCCTATACCGTCCACCGCAGCCCACCGCTACAGCCGCGCGCGCCGCAACAACAACGCATTGCTCACGACAGTAATCGAGCTCGCCGACATCGCCAGCGCCCCGAACTCGGGTCGCAGGAGGATCCCGAGCGGGCGGTAGAGGAGCCCGGCGGCGATCGGGATGGCAATGACGTTGTAGATCGCGGCCCAGAACAGGTTCTGGCGCATCTTGCGCACCGTGGCTTTCGAAAGTCGAATCGCCATCAGGATGTCCGCCGGGTCGGAGTGCATCAGGACGATGTCGCCGGCCTCGACCGCCACGTCCGTCCCGGCGCCGATCGCGATGCCGAGGTCGGCCTGCGCCAGCGCCGGCGCGTCGTTCACGCCGTCGCCGACCATCGCCACGAACGTGCCCTCGGCCTGCAGTCGCTCGACCTCGCCGGCCTTGTCCGCCGGGAGCACCTCGGCCAGGACGCGCGTGATGCCGACGTGGCGGGCGACCGCCTCGGCCGTGTGCCGGTTGTCGCCGGTCATCATGACGACATCGATGCCGAGGGCCTGCAGGCCCTGCACGGCAGCCTGCGCCGTTGGACGGATCGGATCGGCGGCAGCGACGACGCCGGCGGGCTGCCCGTCGACGGCGACGAGCATGAGCGTCTTGCCCTCCGCCAAGAGCCGGTCCGCCGCTTCGCGCAGGCCAGCCAGGGGAACACCGTTCTGTTCCAGGAGCCGCTGCGTGCCCACCAGAACATCGCGACCGCCCACCATCGCCCGCACGCCAAGACCCGCGATGGACGCGAACGCCTCGACATCGGTCGGCACGGCGAGCCCGCGGCGCTCCGCCTCGTCGAGGATCGCCTTGGCCAACGGGTGGCCGCTGCGCACCTCGGCGGCCGCTTCCAGCCGCAACAGCTCATCCTCGGAGATGCCCTCCATCGCCACGACGTCCGTCACCCGCGGTCGCCCTTCGGTCAGCGTGCCCGTCTTGTCGATGATGACGGCCTGGATACGGGCCGCCAGCTCGAGCGACACCGCCTCCTTGAACAGGACGCCGCGCTTGGCGCCCATGTCGGTGGCCACCATGACGGCCGTCGGTGTCGCCAGCCCGAGCGCGTCGGGGCAGGCGATGACGATGGCCGAGACGGCGAACGTCAGGGCGAGCAGCAGCGGCTCACGGGCGACGAAGTACCAGACCGCGAACGTGGCCACGCCCGAGCCGACGGCCAGCAGCACGAGGTAATGTGCCGCCCGATCCGCCAGCCGCTGGGCCGGCGCCTTCGAACTCTGCGCGCGCTCGACCATCGCCACGATCTGTGCCAGCGCGGTCTCGCCGCCGACCTTCGTCGCGCGGTAGCGCAACGAGCCCGACTGGCCGATCGTGCCCGCGATCACCGCGTCGCCCGCGGCTTTGGCGACGGGCAGGGACTCGCCCGTGATCATCGACTCGTCGATCGCCGTCGCGCCGTCGAGGACGACCCCGTCGACGGCCACCTTGTCGCCCGGCCGCAGGACTAGGACGTCGCCGACCACCACGTCGTCGACCGCCACGGTCACGAGCTGCCCGCCGCGCTCGACGACCGCCTGCTGTGGCGCGAGGTCGAGGAGCGCGCGCACGGCGTCCGAGCTGCCGCGGCGGGCGCGCATCTCCATCCAGTGGCCGAACAGGAGGAACACGGCCAGCATGACCGCGGCTTCGTAGAACGTCTCCTGCCCGGGTGCGAAGAGCGTCAGGCCCAAGCTGAAGACGTAGCTGACGAGGATGCCGAGCGATACGAGGACGCTCATGTTCAGGACGCCCGAGCGGATGGAGCGCCACGCGCCGGTGTGGAACACCGAGCTGCACCAGAGTGCAACCGGGGTTGCGAACAGGAGCGTGATCCAATCGCTTCGCACTCCAAAGGGCGTCGGCAGACGCACGCCGAGCATGTGGCCGGCCATCGGCGTGTAGAGCACGGCCGGGATGCCGAGCGCGAGCGCGATCCAGAAGCGGCGGCGCATGTCGGCTTCCATCGTCGCCGCCATGCGGGGATCGGACATGTCGTGATGGGCGTGCGCTGCGTGTGGGTCGTGCCCAGCGTTCATCGTCGTCTCCACCGTCGGATGCAGCCGTGTGGTTGACAGTCGCGGCCGCGATTGGCTAGAGTTCTACCGTGTTAATAGCCCCCCCTGGGGGGAGGGGTCAAACCGACTACCAGCCGCTCCGCGCCGCATCGCGGTGGACGGAACGACGGAACGACTGCCGCGAGGCCAACACCCTCATGTCCTTGCTTCCCGCCGCACCGGACGATCATCGCCCGCATCCCGAAACTCGCGCGCGCCGCACTTGGCGTGCTGCCAGTGCGCTGGCGGCGACGTGCGCGACACTCGCGCTCGCTGGCTGCACGTCGCGGCCGACCGCCGCCCCCGCAGCTTCCGCCACCCCCGCAACCCCCGCTGCGTCCGTCGGCCCCGCCCCCACCCGCGTCGTGGCCCCCGCCGCCGGCGCCCTCGGCCCGATCGTCTTCGACCCGAACCAGATGGCCGACTTCCCGTGCCACGGCATGGGCACGACGCTCATGGGCACGTGCTCGGACGAGGATCTGGCGATCCTGGCGGACATCGTGCGCGCCAAAGGCGGCAAGGGGATCGTCGAGCTGCCGAAGGCGGGCGACGGCGCTGCCGGCGCGGCGTCGACAGGCGGTGCGGCGGCGACGAGCGCGGGTGCGGCGGCGTCGAACGGTGTCCGCGACCTGGGCGACGGCATCACGTTCGACCCGAACGCGATGAAGACCGCCGCGTGTCACGCGATGTTCGGGATCATCATGGGCCGCTGCAGCGAGGCGGACATTCAGCGGCTGGCAGGCGAGATCCGTGCATTGGGCGGGGCGGCCGGCGACGCGGCGACGCGGACGGCCGACCGGCCGACGATCCTGCCCGGCAGCCAGGTCCCCGGCATCGCCCGCGAGGCGCAGCAGCCGGTGACGACGCTCGACCTGACCGACGGCGCCCGACTGGCGATGGCCGCCACGGTCATCACGCGCACGATCGGCGGCCGCCCGTACCCGGGCTACGGCTACAACGGCGAGGTCGGCGGGCCGATCCTGCGGGTGGCGCAGGGCAGCCGCGTGACGGTGGACTTCACGAACCGCATCGACATGCCGACGACCGTCCACTGGCACGGCCTGCGCCACGCGAACAAGGACGACGGCGTGCCGGGCGTGACGCAGCCGGCCGTGCGGCCGGGCGGTTCGTACACCTACACCCTCGCCTTCCCGGATCCGGGCGTCTACTGGTACCACCCGCACGTCCGCGAGGACATCCAGCAGGACGGCGGGATGTACGGCGTCCTCGTCGTCACGCCGACCGACCCGGACTACTTCAACCCGGTCGACCGCGAGGAGGTCGTCGTCCTCGACGACCTCCTGATCGAGGACGGCCGGCTCGTCCCGTTCGGCGGCCCCGAGGCCAGCTTCACCGTCATGGGCCGCTTCGGCAACACGATGCTCGTCAACGGCCGCGACGACTACCGGCTCGACGTCCGGCAGGGCGAGGTCGTGCGCTTCTTCGTCGTGAACACGGCCAACGTCCGGCCGTTCAGCTTCGGCTTCGACGGCGCGCGGATGAAGCGCGTCGGCGGCGATCTCGGGAAGTTCACTGCGGACGTCTATCTCGACCGCGTCCTGATCGCCCCGGCCGAGCGGGCGATCGTCGAGGTCCTGTTCGATCGGGCGGGCACGGCGACGCTCGTGCACGAGACGCCGGATCGCACGATCAAGCTCGGAACGGTGGCGGTGGCGCCGGCGAAGGCGACGCTCGGCTCCGCGGCGCGCCGCGCGTTCGATGCCGAGCGCGTGAACACCGAGATCGTGACCGACATGCGCGCGTACCTCGGGTATGCGTTCGCCGCGCCGGACGTCGAGCTCGAACTCGACATCGACATGCCGAGCCTGCTCACGGCGGCAGACGCGGGATCGGACGCCGTCGCCGCCGACGCTGCCGACGACAGCGAGGTGGACACGGAGGTGGACGCCGAATCGGACGCGGACGAACACGGAGACGTCGACGATGGCCACGGGGATGTCGACGATGGGCACGGCGACGCGGGACACAGCGTGGAGTGGGAGGACGACATGCTGGCGGCCAACCGCCAGTCCACGGCGGCCGAAACGCGTTGGGTGCTGCGCGATGCGGCCAGCGGCGCGGAGAACGAGGCGCTGGCCTACAGCTTCACCGTCGGCGACGTCGTCAAGATCCGGATCCGCAACTTGCCCGACAGCGTCCACCCGATGCAGCACCCGATCCACATCCACGGCCAGCGCTTCGTCGTCGTCGCCCGCAACTCTCAGCCGAACCGCGACCTCGTCTGGAAGGACACCGTCCTCGTGCCGATCGGCGAGACCGTCGACCTCGTGATGGACGTGACGAACCCCGGCGCCTGGATGGTCCACTGCCACATCGCCGAGCACCTCGAGACCGGGATGATGTTCCAGTTCAACGTGACGGCGGCGGACGGGACGATGCCGGAGGTGTACGGCGACCGCATGTCGCACGGGGCGGAAGGCGACCGGTAGATCGGCCGCCCGCCGCTTCGTGCGACGTGCGATCGATCAGGGCTGCGTCGGCGCCGCGGACCGTGCCGTGCGGATCTCGCCGGCCAAGCGCTGGACGTCGTCCTCGGTGCACTGTCCCATGATCGTTT
>Ga0138256_10000109_pt1 | contig 96563 bp, 69 predicted proteins | sample KNB2016incub_MG_FD_105486 | JGI IMG/M metagenome (GOLD analysis project Ga0138256, IMG submission 105486) | Active sludge microbial communities from wastewater in Klosterneuburg, Austria - KNB2014incub_MG | ecosystem: Engineered > WWTP > Activated sludge > Unclassified | place: Austria... | reverse complement strand
GCTGATGGCCTTCGGCCATTGCGCCCGCCTTCGCGGGCGCTTCAAACTTCGGGGTGCCCGCGACGGCGGGCACCATGGCGACCCGATAGGGGCGCCTCTAGCCGGCCAGCTTTAGCTGCCGGAACTGGGTTTGCAAACACGCCCTAGTACCCCACCACTGTAGAGACCAGGGGCTCCCCACTCTGGTGGCCACCGGAGCACGCCTCGTGCACGATCTCACCGTATCATCCGGACCGCGGTGGACGTCGAACAACGCGGTGCACCGCATGCCGCCGCCGTCCGGCGGGGGCGCGGTGCCTCCGGCCGCGCCGCTCTGCCCGACCGCAGCCGTCCGAACGCACGCGTCCGAACGCATGGGCTGAGATCGCCGTGCCGAACCCTTCCGCCACTCTTCGAAAACCCGCCGCCACGGCGGCCGCCTTGTTGGTCGCCGTCGCCGCGGCGCTGGTCGTGGCGCGCCATGCCGCGGGCGTGGCGCCGCACGGCGCGTCCCTGACGGCTTCGCCGTTCCTCGTCGCCAAGGCGGCGACGGGAAGCGCGCTGACCGAGACGCCACCGACGCTGTCCGCAGCGCTCGCCGTGCCGCCCGCGGTCGCCCCCGGCGGAACGCTGTCGGTTGTGGCCCATGTGGCGAATCGCGGCGCGGCGACGGCGTCCGACGTTGTGCTGACCATGACGTGGCCCACGACGCTCACCCTGCTCGGCGCCACGGCGCCGGTCAGCGGGTCCCCCGGCCGCCTGCAGGCCACGCTCGGGTCGCTTGCCGGCTTCACGACGGCCACGCTCGCGGTCACCGTGGCGGTGCCGTCCGATGCGCTGCCCGGCAGCCGTATTCACGTCGCCCTCAAGGCCGGCGCCGACGGTATCGCCGGGGCCGATGTCGTGCCGGCCGAAGCGTCGAGCCGCGTCGTGCCGTCCGATCTGCGCGTCGACATCGCCACCGAGGCGCGCGACGCCCGGCCGAGCGAGGTCGTTACCTGGACGGTGCTGGCCGCCAACGTCGCGGCGGCTGCGGCCGAGGATGCGGCCGTCGAGATCTCGCTCGGGAACGATCTCGTGTTCCTCACCGACACGCTGCCGGCCGCAGCCGGTCGCAGCGTCGACGGCGGGACGGTGCGTTGGCGATTCGCTCGGCTGGGCGGGGTGACAGGGCAGTACTTCGACCTCGTGACCCGCGTGCGCCCCGACGCGTCGGCCGGTGCCGCGCTGGCGCCGCGCGCGTCGATCACGGCGGCCACGGGCATCACGCGTGCGTTCGACGACGTTGCCCTGGCGCAGCCGGTGCCGGTCGTCGTGCCGGATCTCTGGCTCTCGGCGCTCGGGCCGCTCGCCGCGGCGCGCGGCAGCGCGCTCTCGTGGCAGATGCGCTGGGGCAACCGGGCCGGCGGCCGGGCGAAGGACATCGTCGTGACCGCCACCCTGCCGTCCGGCGTCTCGCTCGTGCGAAGCGTGCCGCCCGCCACCGTCGAGGGCCGAACGCTGCGTTGGGAACGTGGCGCTGCCGACCCGGAAGGCGAGGCGCCGATCGAGACCGTTCGCATCGACGTCGAAGTGTTGCCCGACACGCCGGCGCGCATGCTGCGCTTCGATGCGGCGATCCGGTCGCTCGGTCGGGACGCCGCGCCTGCCGACAACAGTGGGACGGTGCACACGGACGTCCGCCCCGGCCCGACGGCCCGGGTGGCGTTGTCCGTGCCGGAGACGCTCGGCGTCGGCTTGTCGCGGGCGATCGAGGCGCGGGTGCTGGACGCCGCCGGAGAGCCGGTCGCCGACGGCACGGTCGTGCGACTGGCGACGTCGCTTGGCTTGGTGACGCCCGACGAAGGCGTGACACGCGCGGGCATCGTGACGGCATCGTTCCGGGCCGGCGACACGCCGGGCACGGCGAGCGTGACGGCGCAGGTCGGGCCGCTCAGCACGTCGGCCGTCATCCGGGTCCTCGCGGCATCGCTGCGGCTTGGATCCACGATCGCCGGGCCGCGCGGGGCGACATCCCTTCACCAGACGCATCCCGGCGACATCCTGAGCTGGGTGCTCGGTATCCACAACGATTCCGAGTCGCCGGCGCGGGGCCTCCGGCTCATGGCGGAACTGCCGGACAGCTTGGCGCTCGAGGGCGTGTCCGCCACCCGGCCGATCACCTCCGACGGCGCGTCGATCCGCTCGGGCGGCAACGTCCTCCGCAGCTGGCTGCTGGACGACCTCGAACCGGGCGGAGCGCTGACGGTGACGCTCCGGCCGCGCGTCGTGGCCGACGGGGCCTGGTCCGGCTCCGACCTTCTGTTCGCCCGCGCCGAGGTCACGACGACGACGGCCGTGGCGCTGGCGCGCGACTTGGTGGGCATCGAGCAGCTGCGCGTGTTCGCCGCCGACCTGCGTGCGCATGTCCGGCTGGATTCCGGCGCCAGCATCCTCCGGCCGGGCGGCTGGGCGGTGTATGACATCGGCTTCTCCAACGGCCAAACCCAGACCGAGGTGGCCGCGGCGGTCCTGACGAGCACGCTGCCCGTCGGCACGCGCTTCGATCACTGGCAGGCGGACTTCGGCACCGTCGTGCACGAGCGGATGCCCTTCAAACCGACCGATCGCGTTCTGGAGTGGGCGATCGATCAGTCCCTGGCCGCGCCCGGCGCGCTGCGGCTCTGGCTCAGGATCGATGCTGACGCGGTCCCGGCCAGCGCGCTCGTACACGGCGTGGCGATCGGCAGCCCGGTGCCGGACATCGATGCCGGCAACGACGCGCGCTTCGACAGCACGTTCATCGCCGGTATCGACCTGCGCACCGCCATCACCGGACCGGCCGAAGCCGAGCCCGGGGCGCCGGCCAGCTACCGCATCGATGTCGGGAACGCCGCCCCGCACGATGCCGCAACGCTCCTCACGCTCACGGCCGAGCTCCCGTCGGGCACGACGCTGCTCCGCGCCGACGACCCCGGCCAGGTCACGGCGCCCGGCCGCGTCCGGTGGGACTTCGAGCACTTGGCGTCCGGCGCGAGCCGCAGCGTGTCCTTCGACGTGCGCCTTCCCGACGACGTGCCCGTCGGCACCGTTCTCACGCTGCGCGCCGACGCGTTGGCGGCCGAACCAGAAGGCACGCCGGCCGACAACACCGGCGTGTGGACCACCCGGATCGTGTCCGGTCCGGCTGCCGCGGTGGCGGTCGACGCCGCTCCACCGGAGATCGTGGCATGCGCCGTGGACGCCACGCGGGTGACGGCCGCCGTCTCCGACGCGGCCGGCCGCCCGGTGACGGACGGCACACGGATCGAGTGGCGGACGACGGCCGGGCGACTGGACCGCAGCGACGGCGTCACATCCGGCGGCGTCGCGACGGCTACGCTCATCGGCGGCCCGCCGCTCGGCGCGGCGATCGTGACGGCGCGGGTCGGGCCGGCGCAGGGGCAGGCCGTCGTCCGGCTGATCGCCGGCGCGCCGGTCGGCGTTGCGCTGAGCGCTTCGCCCGGTCGCGTGGCGGTTGGCGGAGTGATCGACCTCGTCGCCGTCGTGATCGACGGCTGCGGCAATCCCGTGGCGGACGGCTGGCCGGTCACGTTCACCGCCGAGCGCGGGACATTCGACGGCGGCGGTCGAGCCGCGATCGTGGCGACGATCGGGGGTTCGGCACGGGCGCGGTTGTTCGTCGGCCAGGCGCCCGGGCGTCTGGCCGTCGCGGCCGAGCTCGGCGCCGTGTTCGGCGAGGCCGTCGTCGACGTCGTCCCGCCGACGGCGCTGCCGCCGCCGCCGCGCCACACCGTCTGGCTGCCGTACGCCGTCAAGCCGCGGCCGTTGGCGCGGCGGTCAGAGTGAGGCTGCCGGCAGCCGGAGCGTGACGCACGTGCCGAGTCCGACGGCGGTTTCGATGGCGATCGTCCCGCCGTGCGCCTCGACGATCTCGCGCGCGATCGCCAGCCCGAGGCCGCTGTTGCCCGCGGCGCGGGACGCGTCGGCGCGAAAGAAGCGCTCGAATGCGCGCGCCGCCACGTCGGGGGACATTCCCGGCCCGGCATCGGCGATCGAGATCGCCACGATCCGTCCCGGCGGCTCGGTGTGCGCGGCGGACTCGCGCGCGGCCGTGACGCGGACCGTGCTGCCGCGCGGTGCGTAGCGCAGCGCGTTGTCGAGGACGTTGGCCAGCGCCCGCGACAGCCAGGCGCCGTCGGCGCGCACCGCCAGCGTCCGGCCGTCGCCTCCGCGGACATCGACGTGGACGGCCACGTTGCGGGCGCGCGCGGTGCCGGCGTTGGCGGCGACCGCCCCGTCCACCAGGTCGTCGACCGCCACGGCGGCCAGCTCGAGCCCGCCTTCCTGGCCTTCGAGGCGCGCCAGCACGAGCAGCTCCTCGACGAGGTCCGCCATCCTGGCGGCCGAGGTGCGGATCGTGGTGAGCGCCTGCTCCCGCTGCGCGTCGGTTCGGGCCGTGCCGTCGAGCAGCGCCTCGGCGAAGCCGCGCACCGTCGTCAGGGGCGTGCGGAGGTCGTGGCCGACATTGGCCACGAACTCGCGCTGCCGGCGATGGGCGTCGCCGACATCGGCGGCCATCCGGTTGAACGCGCGCGCCAATCGAGCGACCTCGTCCTGCCCGCTGCCCTCGGGGACGCGGGCGCTGTAGTCGCCGGCGGCAAGGCGGGCGCTGGCCGCCGTCATCGCCTCCACCGGCCGGGTGATGCCGCGGGCGAGCTGCCAGCTGACGAGCCCGGCCAGGAGGAGTGCGATCGTGCCGACGACCGCCGAGCTCGGCAGCATCGTCCGCCACAGCCCGTGGATCTCGCGCGACGGGCGCGCCACGATGAGCCACCGCTCGGGCATGTCCGCCGGCAGGTCCGTGAGCCGTGCGGCCACGTAGGCGACGCGCACGCCGTCCGCGAGCCGCGCAAGGCCGACGTGCGGCCGCCCCGCATCGCCGATGGGCACGGGCTCGAATCGCGTCGTCCGGAACCCGATCGGCGTGCGTCGCGGCGCGGCGACGACGTCGCCGGCCCGGTCGACGAGCAGCACCTGGGCGAGCTGCGGCCGCCCGATCGGGACTTGGCGCACCACCTGGGTCAATACGGCCGAAGCGTCGCCGACCGGGTCCTCGCGGAGTGCGATGCCGACCCGCCGCGCCAGCTGCTCGGCCAACTGGGCCATCTCCGACTGTCCGCGGTTCCGTCCCTGCAGGTCGAACAGCACGAGCGAAGCGCCGCTGGCCAGCATGACGGTCAGCAGCACGAGCACGGCGTAGCCGGCCAGGAGTCGCGATCGGAGCGTGCGCATGGTGGGCAGTCTAGCGCCTGGGTGTTACCGAACTGTGACGACGAGGCGGCGTGCGCGAGGGGACGTGCCTGCCGCTGCGGGATGCCGGGCCCGCTCCATCGCACCGCGATCGGAGCGTCCGGCGTCGGCCCTACGGGGCGTCGTTCCCGGACGGCGCTTGTGCGATCAGCTTGTAGCCGATGCCCCAAACCGTCTCGATCGTCACGGACCGCGACGTCGCAAGGTCCTTGCGCACGTGCGCCACGTGGACGTCGATCGTACGGCTGTCGCCCAGGAAGTCGTAGCCCCAGACGCGGTCGAGCAGCTGATCGCGCGACAGGACGAGCCCCTCGTGCTGGGCCAGGTAGTGGAGCAGGTCGAACTCGCGCGCCCGCAGCGATGCCGGCTCGCCGGCCACCGTCACCAGCCTCCGCGCCGGATCGATCGTCACATCGCCGACCGTCACGACCGCGTCCGGGCTGGTGGTCGCGGCGGATGCCTCGGCCGGCGACGTGCGACGGAGCACGGCCTTCACGCGCGCGACGAGCTCGCGGCCATGGAAGGGCTTGACGACGTAGTCGTCGGCACCGAGCTCAAGGCCGACGACACGATCGATCGGATCGCCGCGTGCGGTCAGCATGATGATCGGGAGGGTGCTCTCATTGCGGATCTGACGGGTGATCTCCCAGCCGTCCATGCCGGGCAGCATGATGTCCAGGATGACGAGGTCGGGCGGGTCGTCGCGCAGCGACTGGATCGCCTCCGAACCGCTCGTCGCGCGCCGGACATTGAAGCCCTCGTTGTGCAGATAGAGCTCCGCCAAGTCGATGATCTGGGCCTCGTCATCGACGATCAGGACCGTCGGTGGCGGCGCCCCGTTCACGGCCACGAAACGGTCGTCGAAACGCCGGCGACGATCTCGACGACCTCGGCCCGTGCGCGCCAGTCCCGGTCGCGCCCATCGTCCGCCCGAGCGATCGCCCAGCGGCCCGCCGGCAGCGGCAGGGCGAAGTGACCGCTGCCGTCCGCGAGCGCGCTCGGTCCCGGCGCTGTCGTCGGGTCCGTGCCCTCCGGCACGGCGCGGACCAAGGCGTGCGCGCCGGCCTCGCCGACGAGAAGGCCGTCGCCGTCGCCGGATGCCGCCAGCCGCCAGTCCGCGCTTGCCGTCTGCCCGACGGCCAACTCGACGTCCTGCGCGCCCTCGGGTCGATCGGCGTTCGGCCACCACTGCGGCCGGTGCCCCGGCGCTTCGGCATACACGTGCCACGCACCCGGGGCGAGGGTCAACGTGTAGCGCCCGCTGGCATCGGCGGTGAACGTCTCGATCCAACTGCCGCCGATCGGTCCGTCGTCGCGGCGATACGCTGCAACGCGCACTTGGGCGCGGCCGCCGCCGTCGTCGCCGATGATGTGGCCGACGACGGTGCTGGCCGCCGGTGTGGCCGTGGGCGGCGGGAGCGTCGGCTCGGGCGTCGCGGTGGCGGGTGGCTTGGCCGGCGGCTTCCGCGGCTTCCGACCCTCCCCGCCGGTCTCCGCAGGGCGCGGCGGCGAGGGCGGCGGATAGGCGGTCGACGGCGATTGCGGGGCGGGGTAGCCGCCCGGATCGCCGCTCGGCGGCGCGGCTTGTCCCGGACCGGTGACCGCGCCGGTGGCGACGGCCGTGCCGGGCCGCGGCGATCCCGTCCGCGCGCCGGCGGCACCCGTCGCACCGCCCGGCCCGCTGCGCAGGCCGTCGGGCCAGCGCTGGACGGCGTCGATGCCCGTGTCGATGCCGGCGCCGTCGAATTCCGAAGCGGCGAGGACGTCGGGGCCGCTGCCGGCATGCGCCAGCCGCGCCTCGGCGTCCATCCCGTCGCGGTCCAGCCGGAGTCGGGCGGCACCGTCGCGCAGCCGGGCGACGGGTGTCGGGTCGGTCGCGGCGGCGATCGGCGGCTGGGTGGTCTGCTGGCGCAACGCGGCGAAGAAGACGCCGCCGAGCGGGCCGTGCGCCGTCGGCCACAGGGCGAGGACGATCATCGCCGCCACGGCCGCGGCGCCGATGACCCAGGCGGGCACCGGGCTCGGTGCACCTGCCACGTCGATGGGCTCGGCGGCCAGGCGGCGAAGCGTGGCGCGGCCGATGCGGTCAAGAGGGGTCGGTCCATCGCCAAAGGCGGCAGGCGTGCGGATGGCCGCCAGCACGCCGTCCAGCGGCGGCAGACCTCCGGCCCGCGCGGCGGCGTCGTCGCGGACCGCGGTCGCCAGGCGGCGCCAGCCCTCGAACGCCTCGGCGGCGGCCGGATCGTGCGCCAGCGACGCGGCCACGCGCGCGGCCTCGACCGCGTCGGTTCGGCCGGCCAGCACGTCGATCCACGGCAGGTCGAGGCGGTCAGCCATCGTGGCGGTCCTCGTCGAGCAACTTGCGCAGCGTTGCCTTGGCGCGGTGAAGGCGGCTCTTGACGGTCCCTTCGGGGACATCGAGGACGGCCGCCGCTTCGACGACGGAGAGACCCTGGTAGAAGACGAGCTCGAGGGCGGCCCGCTGCACGTCGGGCAGACGGCTCAGCGCGGCGTGCATGTCCAGGCGGCTGCCGACGCCTGCTGACCCGTCCGCGGCGCCGGCGAGGCGCGGCTCGAGGGCAACGATCGTGGCCCGCCGGCGCCGACGGGCGTTGATCGCGCGGTTGTGGGCGATCGTCAGGAGCCAGGTGAGAACCTTGCTCTCGCCGCGGAAGGCCGCCGACGCGTGCCATGCCGCCAGGAACACGTCTTGGACGACCTCCTCGGCCAAGCCTTCGTCCGCCAGCTGGCCGCGCAGATAGGACAGGACCCGCCCCCCGTACAGCCGGTAGAGCGCTTCGAGCGCGCTCGGCTCACCCTGTGCCATCGCCCGCAGGTAGGCGAGGCCCGGATCGGATTCACGTTTGCCGAGTGTTGGGAAGGGAACGGCGAGCGTGGTCATGGGGTCCCTCAGCGCGTGGACGATGTGGCGATATCCGTCTGGGACACGGTTTGCATGCGCAAGGTTGCACCGATTTCGTCGGCGGATCAACTTCGTCGGCTGATCAACTGCGGCCGGGCGCGCGCTACTTCCGGTGGGCGACGGGCAGGAAGACGGCCGCCGGGGGCGGGGGAGCGATGACGAGCCGGCTCTCGAGCCGGTGGCCGTCCGTCAAGGGGATTGTTGCCCGGACGCTGCGGACGTCGGTGAACGTCCAGCGGCTGCGCGGCGGAGGCGCGGCGATCGTGAACGCACCGACCTCGTCGGCGGTCAGGTCGTACCACTCCGTGCGCTCGTAGGCACTGCCGCGCGGGTCGAGGCCGAGAAGAACCTGCACATCGCGGTTCGGGCGGGCCGTGCCCATCAAGCCGCGCGCCACGTCGAAGTCGAACGCCAGCGTCTCGACGACGAGTGAGCCGAAACCGCCGCCGGCGCCCACCGACAGCCGATCCCCGTCCCGCAATCGCACGGGCGCGCCGTCCGCCGCGAACGCGACAGTCCAGGTCCCATCCGACGTCACGGCGCCTTCCGCTGCGGCCCGCAGCCGGCCGTCCGGCGCGTGGAGCGTGGCCGTCAGCGGTGCGCCGGGCTGCGCGACGCCGAGCGCATCGGCGGTGTCCGGCCGCGCCGTGATCCCGACCTCGGCCAGCGGCCGGAAGACGCGGTGCCCGCCCGGGGCCACCACGACGACGGCGAACCGGCGGTCGACGCCCCACCACCGACGCGGGTCCGGCACCGGCGCGCTGAACCGCCCGGCTGCGTCGGCGTTGCCCGCCCAGTCCGACCACTGGAGGCCGCTGTCGCCTTCTGCGGTACAGTCACCCTGCCAAGCGGCGAGCATGAGCGTGGCCGATGGCGTCGTCGTACCGGTGACCACGTCGTGCGCCCAGTCGACCGTGAGGTCGAGGCGGGGCACGGCGAGCGTGGCCGGCCACCCGCCGAGGTCGGCGCTGACGGCATCGCCGGCCCCGATCGGTCGCGGCGTCCCGCCGGGGCCGGTGATTTCGGCGCGGAAGCGTCCGATATCCGTCGATGCGGCCACGGCGCTGCCGGCGCCGACCGGCCCGTTGGCCGAAAGGCGCACCGCCGTGTGCGGCAGGGCGTTGCCGCATGCGACCGGGCTGCCGAGCCGCAGCTCGAGCCGCGGCACGGTGCGGGTACGGCGCGCCTCGTGGCCGGACGGCAGCGAGAGCATGGCGTAGGCCGACCAGCCGCCCTCCAGTCGGAAGTCCCGGTTGGACCAGTCGAGCCGCCAGCGCCCGTCCGCACCCGTCACGAGCTCGGTCGACTCGGGCGACGGATCGGACGGCCCGTCGGACCCCATCTCGACCGCCAGCGATCCGCCGGCGCTGAACCGACCGCTGACGTGATCCCGTTCGACCGGCAGGTCGAGCGTGAGGTCCGGTACGGCCATCGTGACCCGTGGCTCGATGTAGCGCGCGCCCGGCGCGGAGAGGACGATGACGTCGCCGACGGTGGGCCGGTCGCGGTCGCGGGCGGTGCCGACGAGGGACGCCTCGAACGTTCCGTATCGATCGGTCGTGATCTGCCGCCGAACGACCGTCCGCCCCTCGCGTTCGAGCAGGAGCGTGACGGCGAGGTCGGGCTCGGCCGAACCGAACAGCGATCCGGAGTCGAGATCGAGCACCAGGCCCGGCACGTGGACGTCGTGCCAGACGCGGTGCCGCCCGACGTGCACCTCCAGCGTGACCGACGCGTTGTAGACGAGGTCGATCTGCGGGGCGAGGTCGAATGCGAAGGCGCCGTCCACTTCCGCCATGCCCGTGGCCCGGTACTCCGCGCCGCTCGGCGTCCACACCGAGAGGTCGAGCGGCGCGTCCGGGCTCGTCCGCCCGGTCACGCGATCGTCCCCGACGTGGCTGGCCGCCTCGATCGGCGGGAATTCCAGCGATGCGGTCGACCCGCCGACAGCCACTTCCAGCGTGTCGCCGGCCTCCGTCGGGACTTCCTTGCCCAGCGGGTCGGTGATGTCGCTGAACCAGTGAGGGAAGCCGTCGCCCCACGGTGCGGACTCGGCCGCGACGTGGCGCTGGACGATCACGTCGCCTGCCGCGTCGCGAAGCGTGAGCGCGATGTCCTCGCCCGGCGGACCGAAGCCGGCGACGAAGCCGACGCCGAGGCCGGCGAGGATCCGAACCGGCGCCCAGGTACGGACGATGAAGTGACCATCGGGCCGTGCGAGGACGGCCTCGCCCCACAGCTGCGGCTCGATGTCGATCGGTGGGTGATCCGGACCGCCGGCCGCTCCGAAGTCGATCGCCCAGCGGCCGTCGAGGCCGGCCTGCACAGCGCGCCGCTCGGCGAGCCGGAAGTCGTACACGTCGCCGACCGCATCGTCGTCCGCCGGCCGCATGACGGTCAGCGTCAACGCCGCGCCGGGCGGCGCTGTACCGGTCACGGACTCGGTATCCGGATCCGTCGAGGTCGTGACGTCGACGATCCCGACGACCACCGGATCGCCGTCGTCGAACTCGACCTCGACGCTCATCCCAGCCGCCAACCTGCGGGATGTGCCGGTCGGCGTCCCGTCCGGCCGTCGGTCAAGGAACGAGATCCGGAACAGGCCGCTCTCGTCTGCCGCGTCGGACCACGTGCCCAGCCGCGTGGTGCCGCTGCGCAGCGTCACCGTGACCGGACGGCCCGGCACGGCGACGCCGCCGAGGTGACGCGCGCCGACACGCGCCCGCACCTGCGGCACCACGCCGAGGACCCCCGTGGCGCAGCCGCCCGGATCCGACCAGACGACGACCGCCCGCCAGCCGGGGCCGAGCGCCGTCGGCGCCGTGGCGGAAAACGTGCCGTCCGCGCCGGGTGTGACGGCGAGGTCGCTCTCCTCGCCGAGCGGGCCGTACAGCCGGGCGGACAACGATCCGCTCGTGTGCCCGGAGCCGCGAACGCGGCCGTCGCGGTCGAGGCCGTCGACGGCCAGCGCCGGCAGCGTCGACGTCGTCACGCGCTGCGGCGCGAGGCCCGCGGAGCGGTGCAGGACGAGGGCGTCGCCGGCCTCGGGCGCCGGACCGTCTTCCTCCTCGTCCTCCGAGTCGGCGGCATACAGGTAGGCCAACGGGATCTGCGATCCTGGATCGATCTCGAGTGCCCGGCCACGCAATAGGATGCGTGTCCGACCGTCCGGTGCCAAGACGCTCAGCGTGACCGTCGTGCCGAGCGTTGCGGTGGCGACCGCCCAGTCCGCCGCCGGCGGCAGCCAGACCTGCGTTGCTGCGGCGTGCGCGACGAACGTGTCGCCGTCGGTGCTCTGCAGCGCAAGCGAGGCGACGTCGCCCGGGCGCACATCCGCATCGGCGGCGAGATCGATGCGCACTGCACCGTCCGGTCCGGCGGTCGCGCGCCGCTCGACGGACGGCGGGATGTCCGACCGGGCGCTGCCGGGCGAGGCGGCGATTCTCGCGCCGAAGAAGTCGAGGGCGGCGTTCGGCCGGAGCCGAAGGGCCAGCACGACGGTCGCCCCGGCAGGCGCCCGGCCGACGACGGCGTCCAACTTCGCATCGAGATCCGCCGCGAGCGCAGGAACGGTGACGTCCCACACGTCGTCCACACCGTCGGCCTTGAAGCGCACGACGTCGCCCGCCTCGATCGCCTGCACCCCTTCGTCGTCGGACGTCAACTGGGCCGTCACCCGCCCCCGGGCGTCGCTCTCCGCCCATGCCGTTGCCTTGACGATCCCGCCCGATCGCAGCTCGACGGTCACCGCCGTCGCGGGGAGGGTGCGCCACGCGAAGGCATTGCCGCCGACGGTGAGCGTGACGGGGGCGCGCGTCGCGACGTCCTGGGCCGGCGCGGCGGCGCGGCGTGCGGAGGGCCATGCGGTTTGCCGTTCACCCGCGATGGCGCGCCGGCCTTCCGCCCCCGATGCCCCCGATGCCCCCGATGCCCCCGATGCACCCGCTCCACCCGCTCCACCCGATGCACCCGATCCACCCGGTGCGCCCGATCCCGCGGAACCGTCGCTCCGTGCACGCGCACCCGTCATCGCGAGGTCGACGGGCGGCCGCGCGGAGACGATCGTGGGCACGAGCAGCGTTGCCAACAGCCCGGCGGCGACGAACGCGGGGCGATGGAGCCGCTGCGCGGCGATGCGGGCCCCGGTCGACAGCGGTCGTGGCGTGCGTGCGTGCATCGTCGTGCCTCCGGTTTCATCGCGTGCGCATGCCGCGTGGGTCCGCGCACGGTTGGATCGCGCTCGACCCGGCGCGGCGCGCCGGACGATCGCTAGGCGTTCCGCCAACGCGTGATCTCGGCGCGCAGCGGATCGCCCGGCGGCAGCACGTCGAGCGCCGCCTGCCAGTCATCCGCCGCGCCGCCCACGTTGCCGTCGAGCTGACGGGCGCGGCCGCGCCAGGCCAGCGCCGCGCCGTCGCTCGGGTTGAGGTCGACGGCGGCATCCAGGTCGGAAAGGGCTTCGGCCGCTGTCTCGAGGTCGAGGGCGCACCGGGCGCGCAGCACGTACGCGGCGGCCAGCTCTTCGTCGAAGTCGATCGCCCAGCGTGCGTCACGCCATGCCAGGTTCGTCCGGCCGGCGGCGAGGTGCTGCTCGGCCCGCGCCAGGTAGAGGGGCGCAGGTTCGTCGCTGTCCTGGATCGCCCGGTCGAGGCGATCACGCGCGGCGTGCGCGCGGCCGAGGGCGGACTCGGCCCGCGCCGCGAAGGCGCTGGCGTCCGGATCGAGCGGGTCTTCGGCGAGGGCGGCTGTTGCCCGCGCGAGTGCCTGCTCGGCATCGCCGAGCCGGAGATGGCCCTCGGCGGCGGCCAGGAGCGTCTCGATGTCCGTTGGCTCGACGGCCAGCGCCGCGGTGTAGTCCGCCACGGCGCCGGCGACATCGCCGCTCTCCCAGCGCGCGTCGCCGCGCAGCCGCATGCCCTCGACGTGGTCGGGGGCGAGCTCGAGGAGATGTTCGAGCGCACGCAGCCCGTCGGCCAGCTCGCGGCGGGCGATGCGAACGTCCGCCAGCGTCTCCCAACACGCGACATCGTTCGGCGCGCGCTGCACGGCGGCCAATGCGTCCGCGAGCGCGTCGTCGAACAGGTCGAGGGCCAGCGCACCGGCGGCGCGCCCGGCCAGCAGGCGGCCGTCGGTGGGGGACAACCCGAGGCCCTCCTCGAAAGCTGCCGTGGCGCGCGTCGGCTCGTCGGCGTCGAGGAGCGCTTCACCGAGGTGGAGGAACACCGTCGGGTCGACGGAGCCGCGCTCGGCGACGGCGTCCCAGGCGTCGGCCGCATCGGCGGCGCGGTCGCGGATCTCCTCGAGCTCGGCAAGGCGCCACAGCGGCGCAACGGCCGTTTCGTCGAGTTCGCCGGCGTAGCGGAGCTCATCGCACGCGGCGGCCAGCCGGCCCAGCGCGGCCAGCGCGAGGCCGCGGACGAAGTACGTGGCCGCCACGTCGGGCGTTGCCTCGGCCAGCGCGTCGAGGTCGTCGAGGGCGGCTTCGGCTCCCGCAGCGGCGGCATAGGCGGCCACCTCGTCGGACAGCGCGGGCGGGGGGGCGCCGTGCAGGGCGACGGCGGCGCGTTCGGCCAGTCGGCGGACGGCGTCGGACGGAGCCGGGTTCATGCGGGGCCACCTGTCGGGGGTGCGCTGACATGCGCGGTCGAGTGCAGCGGGGCGGCCCGTTCCATCAACCGCGAGCGGCGGCGTCGATCCGGGGCCGGATGAGGTCGATGATCTCCTCGGGCGTCGGCTGGCGGCCGATCGCCTTCTTCGAGAAGACGAGGTCGCCGTCGAGCCAGACGTCGTGCACGCCGCCAGAGCCCGGGATGAGCGTGTAGCTGCCGATGTCCAGGCCGAACTCGGTGAAGACGGCCTCCGCCACACGGGCGGCGATGGGGGCGTAGTTTCAAGGGATGCAGAACGTGACCCGGATGTGCAACGGTGGTCTCCTCATGACGCGGGTTCGATGGGCTTGCCGACGCCGGGCGCCGACAGGTCGCCAATCGTAGCACGCGGACTTGGTCTGAACCGCGCCAGGATCGCCCGGTCCTCGGTCGTCAGCCAGCCGAGCCGAACGAGCGCGACCGCGTACGCGGCGAGCCCGACGGGCGCCGCCAGCCAGCCCGGAACGCCGACGGCGGCGCTGCCGGCCAGAACGAGCGCCAAGCCGCTGGCGGACAGGAGCGGCTGCCAGGCGAGCGCCAGCACGGGCGGCGCTCCGAGGTCGCGCAGCCCCCACAGGAACGGCGCCAGCAGCACGAACTCGGAGAGAATCGTCACGACGGCCGCGCCGGTGTAGCTGTAGCGCGGGATCACGATGAGGTTGGCAGAGATGTTGAACGCCGCGGCGGCGGCGAAGCTCCACGTGATCCAGCGCTGGCGGTTGAGGGCGATGAGGACGTACTGCGTCACGCCGTTGATGAACGAGAACGGCAGGAACCAGATGAGCACCTGGAGTGCCCGGGCGCCGTTCGGCAGGTAGTCCCGGCCCGCGAGCAGGGCGATGAGCGGTTCCGCGAGGAACGTCGTCAGCGTGGCTGCCGGCAGCGCGAGCGCGATCAGCCAGCGCACGGTGTTCTCGTAGGCCGAGCGCAGGCCGCCGCGGTCGTTCTCGGCGCGGCGGCTCATCAGCGGGAACAGGGCCATCACGAGGTACGGCGGGACGATGAGGAACGCCTCGACCCACTTGTATGCCGCGGAGTACCAGCCGACCGCCTGTTCCCCCTGCAGCGGTGCAAGCAGGAGGACATCGATCTTGAAGAACAGCGTCTGGAGCAGGCTGTTGAGCATGAGCGGCAGCGATGCGACGATCATCCAACGCGCCAGCTGCGCGCTCGGTCGGCCGAACCAGGCCACGCCGGATGCACGCAGCAACCGTGCCAGCAGGAGGAACGTGACCGCGTTCACTGCGATCGAGACGGCGGCCATGCCGACGAACCCGTAGCCGCCGGTCAGCGCCAGCGCCCCGAGCGACATCGAGAGCAGCGCCGAGACGATCATCACCGCCGCCGGCGCCACCATCCGCTCGGTGCCCTGGAAGGCGCTCGTCAGTGCCGCGTTCAAGTGGCCCGGCACGAGCGCCACGACGAGCAGGCCGATCGCCGTCGCCGCTGCCGGGTCGACCGGCCGTCCTGCGGCGGCCATGCCGAAGCCGATGAGGCCAAGAACGGGCAGCGCCGCCAACGTCAGCCCGAACCGGACGGCGACGCTGGTGCTGACGATCCGCGCCGACTCGGCCGGGCGCCGTGCGATCTCGCGCGCCACGAGCACGCCGAGGCCGAAGTTCGTGACGATCTCGACGAGGCCGTACACCGTGATCGCGTAGTAGTAGAGGCCGGCGTCGTCGGGTCCGAGTACCCGCATGAACAGCGCCGCGTAGACGAACTGCAGCACCTTCGTCACGAGGGCCGCGCCGATCGGCCCGGCGGCGTTGACGGTGATCCGCCCGACCGCGTCGTCCTCGCCGACGCGGACGTAGCGGGCCCAGGCGGCGTACACGACCAGAAGGAACAACAACACGAGGCCGATGAACGAAGCGTAGAGCCCGAGCTTGAGCGACATCGGGAGGTAGCGCAGTTCGACCGTCGATCGGCCCGGCGGGATCGGCACGGCGCGGAGCATCCCGTCGGCCCGGTAGACCGGCACCTCGACGGCGCTGTCCGGCACGGCGCCGGCGGGGGTCACGAAGGCGCGCCAGCCCGGGAACCAGCCTTCGTTGACGACGAGCAGCGTGTCGGCGCGGGGCGTGAACACATCGAAGCTGAGGTGGGTGGGCGAGTGCTCGGTGATGCCGATGTCCTTGCGCACGGCCTGACGGCCGGGCTCGAGATCGCCCCAGATGTCGGTCTCGGGTTCCTCCTCGAGCAGCACCGTCGTGCCGGGGTCGAATCGCTGCAGCGCGCTGCGCAGCGCGTCCCCTTCGGCGACCTCGACGATCTTCACCATCCAGGCCCGCGGCATCGCGAGCCGGTTCTCGTACACCTTGACGTCGCCATCGTCGATCAGCGCCAGATTCGGGCTCGTGATCTCGTCACGGCTGACGACGTAGCGACCGCCCATCGCCGCCAGTGCCGGGCTGTCGAGGGCATCCGGATCGTGCACGTTGCCGATGCGGTTGAAGACCAGCATCGACGCCTGGTCCTCGATGGCCGACCACGTCCGGACGATCCAGCGCGGGATGATCGAGTCGTAGCCCCGCAGATCCTGGATGCCGAATCGCTGGCCGGTGTTCGGCCAGAGGACGCGCCCTTCGCCGAACCCCACGACGCGGCCCCACTTCACGGCGCCGACCTCGGACAGGAAGCGCACCGCACGCGGTCGGACATCGGCGAGCGCCGGATCGACGGCCGGGTTGAAGCCGTACCCGATCAGCGCCAGGTCGAGCGCCACCGCGGCGACGGCGAGCGCGATCCCGCGCCGGCGCACGGCCGGCGCCTCCGTCCGCGCCAGGACGACGACCGCCAAGCCGCTGATCGTCAGGAACAGCGCGAGGTGCAGCACCGACCAGAAGAGGTAGCTGCCGAACACGTCGGCCCCGGCGAAGTGGGCCGCGATCGTGCGCGCCAGGTCGTCGTCCCGGGCGACGGCGCGTGCCACGAGGGACGACCACCGGTGCGGCAGGGCCCAGGCGAGGGCGAGGATGATCGCACCCCATGCCCCGAAGCCGAGAGCGAGGCCGCCGGCCACGCGTCCGACGGCGCGGGCGCGCGGGCCGGCCGTCGATCGGGCGAGGGCGTCGAAGCCGATGGCCGCCAGGACGAGGACGCAGAGGTCGAGCACGAAGACCCAGCGGAACGGCGTGTGCAGCTGGTCGAAGCCGGGCAGCGCGAAGAGGACGCGATAGAGGGGCGTGCCGAATGCGCACGCCGCCGCGGCGACGGCCAGGCCAAGCCAGAATCGGGCGCCCGATCGCCAAGCCGCGACGAGCCCGACGGGTGCGAGCAGCCACGGCAGCACGCCGATGTAGGCGGCGGCCTCGACGTAGTTCTTGGCGCCCCAACCGCCCCCCCAGAACGCGTCGCCGTCCAGCGACACGCGCCGGAGGTCGTCGAGGGACAGGACGGCGTGGTGCGCCGGGTTGCCGAAGAAATCGGGCACGAAGAACGTTGCCAGCTGGCGGATGCCGAACGCCCAGCCGATCGCGTCCGCGTAGCGCGTGCCGGTGCGATGGCTCGTGCCGGCCAGCTCGTAGAACGGGACGAGCTGGCCGCCGGCCACGAGCAGGCCGACGGCGCCGGCCGCGGCCAGCCACAGGAGTGCGGATGCGCCGGCGCGCACGCCGCCGGTGCGACCGATGCCGACAGCCTGCGAGACGGCAAACGCGGCGGCGACGAGTCCGGCGTAATAGAGGATTTCGGCGTGCCCGGCGAGCGCCGTTGCGGCGGTGGCGAGGGCCGTCACGACGAGCCAGAACGCCGCGCGGCCCGTCGGCAGGTTCCAGTGGCCGCCGCCGTTGCCGCCGCCGTGTCCGCGTGCGCCGAGCGCCCGCGCGGCGCCGGCGACGCCGGTCAGGATGAGCGGCGTGAACGCCATGCCCACCTGGATCATCGGGAAGACGGCGTTGGCCACGAACAACGTCGACGCGGACCACGCCACGGCAAGGAATGCGGACGCGGCTCGCCCGAGACCGATCTGGCGGCCGAGGGCGAAAGCGAACAGCCCGGCCAGCCAGAGGGTGAGGACGGCGTGCCAGCCGAACGCCCGATCGACCCCGAGCCAGGCGAACAGGAGCGTCGGCGGGTAGAGCAGGCTGTGCTGGCCGGCCGCGAAGAACGGCAGCCCGCCGAGCACGAACGGGTTCCACAGCGGCGCCTGACCCCGGCTCAGCGCGTCGACGGCAAACTGCTTCCAGACGACGTTCTGAAACACGAGGTCGGCCAGCAAGCCGTTCTGCGGCCGGAGGATACCGCGCGCGGCGAGGGCATCGCGGAACACCGGATCGGCGGTCAGCGCATCATACGGTACGAGCGTGAGGCCGCCGACGGTCTGGCGCCAGAAGAGGAAGAGCGGGACGACCAGGAGCAGCGCCGCCGGCCACGCTGCGACGATCGTCCGCCTGAGCCGGGGCCCGAACCGACTGCCGAGCGCGGAGACTAGGCGCTGGGCAGACGTCATCCGCGGCGCACGGCCACGGCATGGCCGGGTGAGCCGGCGGAGGTGCACTTGGGCGCGCGGCCGGAGGCGGACGCCAACGCGGGCGACCAGACGGCTTCGCGGACGACAGCTTCACGTTCCATGGGGCGACTAGGATAACTCTGCCCCTCGGCCGTACGCCAATGCGGACCCGCGTGACGATCCGGCGAATGCCGTCCGACGCTAAGCCGTCCGACGCTAAGCCGTTCGCCGCCGAGCCGCGGGCTCGCCGGCGCCGCGACGGACGATCGTCAACACCGGGCCGATGATCTCGACGTCGACGGCCGCGACGATGAGCGGCGGCACCGTGCGGTTCTCGGGCTGCAGGCGGAGGTGCCGATCACCGGATCGGTGCATGCGGAGAAGCTGGACCGCGTCCGTGCCCCGCATGCAAAGCGCCGCCAGCGCGCCTTCGGCCACCGCACCCCCCTTGGCGACGAGCACGGCGTCGCCGGGCTGGACGAGGGCATCCGGCCAACCGTGCTCAGGCGCATCGAGGCGCGTGACCGCGCCGGCGGCGCCGAGTCCCGCCCAGAGCGCGCCGGCCGCCGCAACGGCGTCCAGTGCGGGCGGCGGAGCGAACGGTGTCGTGTCGGCAAGCGACCGGGAACGGCGCTCGGCCCGGCGTCCGAGCGGGAGTGCCAGCGGCAGCTGCGCCGAGCGCGTGCGCACCACGGAGCGCGGCCGACGCTGGGCCGACGGGGCGGCGCCGGCGCGGCGGGTGACGGGGCTGTCGGCGAGGAGCTCGAGCGCGGTCGGAAGGACGTTCATGGCAGTGCTCCACGGTTCAGACGCTTCGCGGCGTCGATCGTAGAACAAATATACTAGAACATATGTGCCATGTCAAGCGCGTCGCCGGCCGAATCACCCATCAAGAAGCGGCGCCTCTCAGGGGAGAGGCGCCGTCAGGGGGCGAATCACGTTCCGGCCGACGGGGCTCAGGCGCGCGCGGCGGCGGCCTTGTTGAACGCCAGCATCAGGCGCGACTTGCGCCGAGCGGCGTTGTTGGCGTGGATCACGCCCTTCGAGGCGGCGCGGTCGAGCGCCTCGCAAGCCAGGCGCACGGCCGCCTGGGCCTCATCATGCTGCCCGAGGTCGAGGTGCATCCGGGCGCGCTTCACGAACGTGCGCGCGCGGGTGCGGTACCAGCGGTTGCGCGCGTGGCGCTTCGTCGCCTGACGGGCGGCCTTCTCAGCGGATGCGGTGTTCGCCACGGATGTTCTCCTCGGCCGCGCAGGCGGCGCTCACTCGACGGCGGCCCGGCTCGCGCCGCGCATCGTCGTTCAACGAAGGATGACGATTGAAAGATTGGATCACGGCGCGCACGTGCCGGATGCCGACCCGCGATTCTGCGCTGCCGAACCGCGAACGGCGATGATAGGCATCATCGCTCGGGGGAGCAAGTTTGAGGGCCAGTCCCCCGCCACCGGACACGCTCGGACTGGCCACCAGAGCACCAGAGTATACGGAACCCGGAGATCCTGCCGTGGCGGGGTACTGGCCCTCAAAGGTGGCCGGTCGGTCGCCCTTCGGCGGTCCGGCCGGCCGCGGCAAGGGCCGTCGGCGTGAACTGGGTGTGGTAGAGGTCGGCGTAGCGACCGTCGGCCGCGAGCAGCGAGGCGTGGGAACCGCGCTCCACCAGGCGGCCGCCTTCGACGACGAGGATCAGGTCGGCCGCTTGCACGGTGGAAAGACGGTGGGCGATGACGAGGTTCGTGCGGCCGCGCATGACGCGCGCGAGCGCTTCCTGCACGAGCGCCTCGTTCTCGGTGTCGAGGTGGCTCGTCGCCTCGTCGAGGACGAGCACCGCCGGGTTCTTGAGGATGACCCGCGCCAGGGCGAGGCGCTGCTTCTCGCCGCCCGAGAGGCGGTAGCCGCGCTCGCCCACGACGGTGTCGTAGCCGTGCTCGAGGTCGAGGATGCGGGTGTGGATGTTGGCGGCGCGGCAGGCGGCCTCGAGCGCCGCGTCGTCCGCGTCCGGCGCGGCGAAGAGAAGGTTCGCGCGGATCGTGTCGTGAAACAGGTAGCTCTCCTGGGTCACGACACCGACGTGGCGGGCGACGCTGGCGAGCGTCACGTCTCGCAGGTCGTGGCCGTCGAGCGTCACGCGGCCCGAGGTCGGGTCGTACAGGCGAGCCATCAGGTAACTGATCGTCGTCTTCCCGGCGCCGCTCGGGCCCACGAGGGCGACGGTCTGGCCGTGACGCATCGTGAAGTCGATGCCCGCCAAGGACCAAGTCGTGCCGCCGGGCTGGGCGGCACCGGACGACGGGTAGGCGAAGGCGACCCCTTCGAATCGGACGTCGCCCGTTACGCGCTCGAGGTCGAGGGCGCCCGGGCGCTCGTCGATCTCGGGCACGAGGTCGAGGTACTCGAACAGCCGCTCGAAGCTGACGAGCGAGCTGACGAACTCCACCTGGATGTTCGACAGGCTCGTGATCGGCCCGAACAGTCGGTTGAGGTAGGCGGCGAAGGCGACGATCAGGCCGGGGCTGATCTCCCCGGCCAGCACGAGGTGGCCGCCTGCCCAGTACATGACGGCCGTGCCGACCGCTGTTGCGATCCCGAGGCCGAAGAAGAACCAGCGGCTGACGACGGCCCGCCGGATGCCGATGTCGCGCACCGCCGCCGCGCGCTCGGCGTAGCGCCCGATGCTGTCCGCCTGACGTCCGAACACGCGGATCAGAAGAGCTCCGCTGACGTTGACGGTCTCGAGGAGCTGGCTGGACATCGCGGCGTTCAACTCGCTGTTCTCGCGCCGGATCTGGCGCAGCACGAGCCCGATCCGCTTTGCGGGCAGGACGAACAGCGGCACGACGGCCACCGCCAGCAGCGTCAGTCGCCACTCGAGCCGCAGCATGATCGCCAGCGTCGTGCTGAGGGTCAGGACGCTCGAGAGGACGTTCGGCACGGTGTTCACCACGGCGTTCTGCGCGCCGACGACGTCGTTCTCGAGGCGGGACGTGATCTCGCCGGTCCGGGTGGCCGTGAAGAACCGCAGGCCAAGGCGCTGGAGATGGCTGTACGCCGCCACGCGGAGGTCGAAGATCAAGCCCTCGCCGACCGTGGCGTTCTGGTGGCGCTGCCAGGCGCCGAGCAGGCTCGAGGCGATCGGCACGGCCAGCAAGCCGAGAGCGAGCTGGTTCAGGCGCCCGGGGGTCAGCGAGATCCGACCGGTGGCCTCGTTCAAGGCCAGGCTGTCGATCAGGCGGGCATACAGCAGCGGCGGCACGAGCTCGACGAGGGAGATGATCAGCAGGAGCGCGAGCATGAGCGCGACGCGACGCCGGTACGGCCAGACCCACCCCGCGACACGGCGCAGCAGTGCCGCGTCCACCTTAGGTTGTGGGCGGGACGGATCGTGTTGGATGAAGCTCGACCACCCTGAGCCGTGCATGTGCATCCGGCAACGATAGCGCAGGCCGATCGTTTCTCATCTATGATTGCCGGCCGTTCCCGTTCGTTTCGACCTCGTGAGCCGCCGCCCGAACGTCGGCGTGACGGCACCCGAAATCGAGCCCGCACTCCTGCCCCTGAAAGCGCTGACCGGCATGCCTTTGCTCAAGATCGAGACTCGACCCAAGGCGAAAGCCTCGGACCGCCGGCCCGAGCCGCGCCAGTCCGGCGCGCGCCCGCCGGACGCCGGCCCCACCGGCGGCGGCCTGCTGCCGATCATCGCCGGCGGCAGCCTGGCGCTGCTGCTGCTGGCCGGCGTGGCCGCGGTGCTGTTGCGGCGCCAGCCGGACGCGGCCGTGCCGCCGGCGCAGGTCCCGGCGAACGGCACCGCGGCAGCGATGCCCGGCGCCGCGCCCGCTGTCGGCGCCGGCGTCGTGCCGACGATGCCGCCGCTGGCTGCGCTGGCCAACGTCCCGCCGCTCAACCCCGACTTCCCGCGTGAGTCGATGGTCGCCAACATCGACGGCGTGCCGTTTCTGATGGCCGATCTCGAGATCGCCGTCCGCGTGGCGCGCACGATCGCCACGCTCTCGGCCGACCCCGTGCCGAACTACGACGACGCGCCGGGGATGCGGGCTTTCCAGGTCAAGCTGCTGCGGCGACAGATCGACGCGATCCTGTTGGAGAACGCGGCGCGGTCGCTGCCCGACAAGCCGCCGCCGCTGTCCGCACAGGAGCTGATCGACAGCCTCCTGACCCGCCAAAGTGCGGCACGGCAACAGCTCGATGATGCGATGGCGGCGAACGGCGTCGCCGAGGCGAACGTCGTGGCCTTCCTGCAACGGGCCGGCGACATCGACCTGTTCATCCAGTCCGAGATCCTCAAGGACCTGCCGCAGGAGGAGCGCCAGAATGCCGAGCGGCGCGACGCGTTGGTTCGCGACTGGCTCGACCGGGCGTGGGAGACGCAGAGCGTCCAGATCTACTTCTACGATCCGGACAGCGTTCTGCCGGCGGAGGAACGTGGCGCCGAACCGGCGACGCAGCCATGAGCGCCGAGGAACACGACGAGGCCGCGGTGGCCGACGCACGGGACGGCAGCCCTGCCTCGTCCCGCACCCGGCCGCTGATCTACGTCCTCACCGCCGCAGCGATGCTCGGCGTCGGCTTCGCTTCGGGGCGGGTCGTTGCCCGCTTGCGGGCGCCTGCGCCGGCAGCACCGGCAGCGCCGGTCAGCGGGCCGGACGGCGAGGCGACGCTCGCGGCGATGCTCGGCGCGCTGAAGGGGGCCGACGCACCGGCCGGCGCCGATGGCCGGGCGGGCATGCCGACCGCCGCCGTTCCGCCCGCGGCCGGATCCGACACGGGCGGGCTTTCCGTCGGCGTCGTAGAGCCGGGCATGGCCAACCTCGGCGATCTGGCGCCCACCTTCCGACTGAGCGGGCCGGCGCCGGAGACGACCGTCGACCTGGCCGACTACGCCGGCAAGGCGGTGCTCCTCAACTTCTGGGCGACGTGGTGCGTGCCGTGTCGGCACGAAATGCCGTTTCTGCAGGCTCTCCACGAGGCGCACGCCGACGCGGGCGATCTGGCGGTGGTGGCGGTCGATGTCGACGAGCCGGCCGAACTCGTCGCGCCCTACCTGGCCGAGCTCGGCCTGACGTTCCCGGTCGGGCTCGACGTGGATGGGCAGGTGGCCGACACGTACCGGATCGGCACGTATCCGACGACGTACCTTCTGGGCCGGGACGGCCGGATCATGTCGATCAAGCGCGGCGCGTACGGCAGTCCGTACGAGCTGGAGCAGGCGGCGTCGTTGATGCTTCGGCCGTAGTCGTTCGCAGGCGCCTTGCCGTTCGCCGTGCGTCGACCCGTCGACGCACGGGGGTCGAGGCGCCGCTTCTCTTCCTGTTCGCGACGTGGGGGTGAATGGGGCCCGGTGGCCTCCCCGGTCTTCAAAATCGGTGAGCGGCGGTGTGTAGCCGGCGCTGGTGGGTTCGACTCCCATGCATCCCCGACCGACGCATCCCTGATGCGGCACGCGGGCCTTCCGATCGTCGGAAGGCCCGCGTGCACATTCATCCCCCCGTAGGGGCGACGCATGCGTCGCCCGGCAAGCCACCGCCCCACTTGGACGCCTGGCTAAAATGGACCCTTCGCGCCGTGCCGAGGAGCACCACATGGCCGTCGTCGCTCAGCCCGCCACGACCGAGTTCGCGCTCACGCGCCCCTATCGAACGGACCGTCGATCCGCCGGGCGCTGGGTGCTGTCGCACGTCCTGCGCCACGGCTGGCTGATCCCGATCGTCCTCGTCGGGGCGCTCGGCAATGCCGTGCTGGCCGGCGTCGTGCCGAAGCTGGTCGGCGAGGCGTACGGTGCCTTGTCGGGCGCCGCGGCGAGCACGGCATCGGGCGTGCCGGGCGGGGCGTCGGCGGGCGGCGGCTCGGCGTGGGATCCGGCGATGGCCACGATCATCCGGCTGGCGTGGCTGCTCATCGCTTCGCAGACCGTGCGGGCCGTGCTGCAGCTCGGGCGCAACGCCGGGAGCGAGGCGTTCGGCCAGCGGCTCGAGCGGGACGTGCGCGACGAGCTCTACGCCAGCTTGCTCGGCAAGAGCATGACGTTTCACGGCCGGCAACCCGTCGGCGACACGATGGCCCGCGCGACGAACGATGTGCGCGAGCTGAACCTCATGTTCAACCCCGGCCTCAACCTCGTCATCGGCTCCGGGTTCTTCCTCGTCATGCCGGCCTTGTTCGGCTACGCGATCCACCCGCAGCTCGCGATCGTCCCGACGCTGTTCGTGCTCTCCTACATCCTGGCCCTGCGGGCGTACCTGCGTCAGCTCGCGCCCGTGACGCGCGAGGCGCGCGAGACGTTCGGCCGGCTGAACAGCCGGTTGGCCGAGGCGATCGACGGGATCGAGGTCGTGAAGAGCGCCGCACAGGAGGGGGCCGAGGTCGAGCGGTTCACGGCGAACGCACGGGCCTACCGCGATGCCATCGTGCGCCAGGGCGAACAGGAAGCGCGCTTCCTGCCGCTCCTGCTCATGGGCCTGGCGATCACGTTCGGCTTCGCGCACGTGGCGTGGCTGGCTCGCCAGCCGGGCAGCGGCGTGGCGATCAAGGACATCGTGGCCTACACCGGCTATCTGGGCCTGTTCGGCTTCCCGACGTTCGTCTCGCTCTTCGCCTACAGCCAGGTCAGCCTCGGAATGGCCTCGGCCCGCCGGATCCTCGAGTTGATCAATCGCAGCACGGACCTCGATCAGAACAGCGGCGGGCATGCCGCGGACATCGTCGGCGAGATCGTCTTCGAGGGCGTTCGGTTCGGCTACGACGCGGCATCGCCCGTGCTGCGCGACGTGAGCTTCCGCGTGGCACCCGGCCAAACCGTCGCGATCGTCGGCCAGACGGGCGCCGGCAAGACGACGCTCGCCCGGTTGATCAACCGCACGTACGACGTCGACGCCGGCCGCGTCACGGTCGACGGCGTCGATGTGCGCGAGTGGTCGCTCGAGCGGCTCAGGCGGCAGATCGCGATCATCGAGCAGGCGCCGTTCCTCTTCAGTCGGTCCGTGGCCGAGAATATCGCCTTCGGCTGCCCGGACGCGACGCGCGCCGAGATCGAGGCAGCGGCACGCGAGGCGCAGGCCCACGGCTTCATCGAGCGTCTGCCCGAAGGCTACGACACCGTCATCGGCGAGCGCGGCGTCACGCTGTCCGGCGGCCAGCGACAGCGACTGGCGATCGCCCGTGCCCTGATCACGGACCCGCGCATCCTCGTCCTCGACGACTCGACGAGCGCGATCGACTCCGCGACCGAGGACCGGATCCAACGCGCGATGCGCCGCGCCGCCCACGGCCGGACGACGGTCCTCATCACCCACCGGCTCTCGCAGATCCGGTGGGCGGACGTCGTCGTCGTCCTCCGCGGCGGCACGGTCGAGGCCGTCGGCCGGCACGACGAGCTGCTGGCCACGTGCCCACCCTACCGCCGGATCTTCGTCCGGCTCGCGCCGGGTGACGTCGACGACGTGACGGGCGAAGGCGCGGGGGTGGCGCCATGATGTTCAACAACCTCGACGTCGAGGCCTACGACCGGCAGTACGGCGATGCCGCCCTCATCCGGCGCGCGGCGGTCTACTTCCGGCCGCACCGCGCGCAGCTCGTCCTCGTCGCGGTCGGCGTCCTCGTGATCTCGGCGCTGTCGGCCGGGGTGCCGCTCGTGCTGACGTTTGCCGTCAATCGCTTCGGCGTGGCCGGGGCGGCGGCCGTGCCGGAGAGCGTCGTCCGGGGCCTCATCGCCTTCCTGTTCGTCAGCTGGGTCCTCATCTGGGCCGGCAACTTCGTCCGGCGCAGGGCGCTGGCGCGCACGATCGGCGACATCGTCCTCGCGCTGCGGCGGGATGCGTTCAAGGCCGCCGCCGGGCACGACCTCTCGTTCTACGACCGCTTCGCGTCGGGCCGGATCGTCAGCCGGATCACGTCGGACACGTCGGACATCGCCCAGAGCGTGACGCTCGTCGGCGACCTGCTCTCACAGGTCATCGAAGTGGTGATCCTGGCGGTCATCGCGACGACGTACTCGTGGCGGCTGATGCTCTGGACGCTCCTCACGGTGCCGGTGCTCTTTGTCTTCACGTGGGGCTTCCGGTCGATCGCCCGCAGCGTCACCCGGCAGGGATCGCGGGCGATGGGCGAGGTGAACGCGAAGACCTTCGAGACCATCGCCGGCATCGCCGTGGCCAAGAACTTTCGGCGCGAGCAGACGGTGTACGACGAGTTCGCGGCCGTGAACCGGACGAGCTACCGCCTGAACTTCACGCGCGGCTTCACGCTGGCGATGGTCTTCCCGGTGCTGAATCTGCTGATCGGCGTCGGAACGGCCCTCATCGTCTGGCGCGGCGCGATCGAGGTGCGGGAAGGGTTGCTGACGCTCTCCGCGTGGTTCCTGTTCGCGCAGATGATGGACCGGATCTGGTTCCCGATCATCAACATCTCGTCGTTCTGGAGCCAGGTGCAGGTCGGGTTCGCCGCGGTCGAGCGCGTGTTCGCCCTGATCGACGCCGAGCCGACCGTGAAGCAGACGGCGTCCGAACCGGTGCCGCACCTCGACGGCGACATCACGTTCGAGCACGTGCGATTCGGCTACGGCGAGAGCGAGCCCGTGCTGCCGGACTTCAACCTCCACATTCGCGCCGGCGAGAGCGTCGCGCTCGTGGGCCACACCGGTGCCGGCAAGTCGTCCATCGCCCGGCTGGTCGAGCGCTTCTACGAGTTCCAGGCGGGCACGATCCGCATCGACGGCCGCGACGTGCGCACGTTCGATCTGACGGCGTACCGCCGCCACCTCGGCATCGTCCCGCAGATGCCGTTCCTGTTCAACGGCACCGTTGCCGACAACATCCGCTACGCCCGACCCGAGGCGACGGACGCCGAGATCGAGGCGCTTGCCATGCGGATCGGCGACGGGGAATGGCTGACGGCGCTGCCCAACGGCCTTGCGACGGACGTCGGCGAACGCGGCGACCGGCTGAGCGTCGGGCAGCGGCAGCTCGTGAGCCTGATGCGGGTCATCGTCCAGGGCCCGGCCATCTTCATCCTCGACGAGGCGACGGCGTCCATCGATCCGTTCACCGAAGCCCAGATCCAGGAAGCGCTCGAGCTGATCCTGGCCGAGGCGACATCGATCGTCATCGCCCACCGGTTGAGCACGGTCCAGGCGGCGGACCGGATCCTGGTTCTCGAGAGCGGCCGGATCATCGAGGAGGGCGACCACGCGGCGCTCATGCGCGGCGGCGGACACTACGCCGAGCTGTACGACACGTACTTTCGGCATCAGTCGCTGGACTACGTGGTGCCGGATGAGGAAGGGGGGGCGGGGGCGTCGGGGGCCGGGAGAGTCAACGGCTGAAGCCGTCGCTCTCTTCTCTCTTCAATCGTCGCGTCCCCGCCTTGCAGACATAACACAACGCCCCTATCATCCCGCCCGCTCGCTCACGCGACGATCCCTTCGTCGGACGGCGGCGCCGTCAGCCAGGCGACCGCTTCTTCGAAACCCCACACCAGGAGGGACCCATGGCCCGATGGCGAATCGGACATGTCGTGCTGCCGCTGGCGCTGCTCGCCGTGCTGGCCGGCTGCGACGCGCTGCCGACGGACGAAGGCGACGACGGCGGGTCGGCCGCCACCGAACAGGCCGGCGATGCCGGCGATGGGGCGGAGGCCCCCGGCCCCGGACGCGGCGACACGAAGCGCGCGATGACCGAGACCCAGGGCGCCGGGACCGAGGACGCCGACGCGGCCGACCGCAGCGCCGGCATGGCGATGACGTCGGACGAGATGGCGGCTCGCGAGGCGAGCGAGAACGCCCCACCCGGACCGGCGAACATGCTCACGGACGACGAGGTCGCGCGCGCGTCCGATCTGGCGGTTGCCTCCACCGTCGTGCAGGACGTCGTGGCCGCGGCCGTCGACCGCAGCGCGGTGCAGGCGGGCACGTCGGACACGGACCTCGATGCGGCGTCGGCCGAGGACCGCGTGGCGGCATTGGCCGAGCGGCCGAGCTACCGGGTGCTGTACACCCAACGGCTGAACGAGAAGGGCGCCACGGCGCGCGCCGCCGAGGTCGGGATCTACCGCTACGACACGGGCGAGGCCGTGTACGCCAAGGTCGACCTGGCGAGCGGCGACGTGAGCGCGCTCGAAGCCCCGTTGGGCGCCGGGCTGCCGCTCGTGCGCGAGGAGATCGACGAGGCGGCGATGGTCGCGCGGCAGGACGCGGCGGTCATCGAGAAGCTCGAGGCGGCCGGCCTCGACGCGGCGACGGCCACCGCCAACGGCCTGATCACACGTGCCGAGGACGGCCCGTGCGCCGCGCACCGCTGCGTGCGCCTGTTCTTCGGCACCGTCAAGGCGCCGCTGCCGACGTTTGCCGTCGTCGTCGACCTCGTGACGCTGCAGGTCGTCGAGGTCGCCGACATGCCCGCGGCCGAGGTGGCCGGGACGGCCCATTCGGACGCGGATGCGCCCGTCGACGCGTCGTCGGCCGGTGCGGCGGACGATGCGGCGGACAATGCGGCGGACAATGGGTATGCTGCGCCGGAAGATGCACCCACAACCGATCCGACAGCCGATCCGATGGAAGGAAACCAGCCGTGAGCGCAGATGGGGACGTTGTGAGGTTCGAACATCCGCGCCATCGAGTTCGGCTGGCGGGGATCGCCGCCGGGCTGGCCGTCCTGTCGACCGTGGTCTTCGGCCGTCCCGCCGCGGTGTCCGCTCAGGCCAACGCGTACTGCGGCGGCCAGAACCTGGCCGAGGGTGCGAACTGGTCGATCTGCTGGGAGATCCGGGCGAACGAGGGCTTGGCGATCACGCAGGCGTTCTACAAGAGTCCGGACGGCTGGCAGCACGTGATGAGCGACGGTACGGTCGCCCAGATCTTCGTCCCGTACGAGACCGGCACGCCGCGCTACCACGACGTGGCGTACGGGCTCGGCGCGGCAATGCAGCCGCTGAACCAGCCGATCGACTGTGCGCACGGCTCGCTCCTGCAGGGCGGCAAGGTGTGCCGCGAGATCATGGACAGCGGGATCGCTTCGCGCTTCTGCGCCGGCAACTGCGCCGGACGGCGGGGCAAGGCGCTGCGGCTGCTCGTGAGCAGCCAGATGGGCGCGTACAACTACCTGACCAGCTGGATGTTCCACGACGACGGGACGATCCACCCCCAGGTGGGCCTCGCCGGCGCGCTGCAGTTCGGAAACACGGCGCACCTCCACAACATCTACTGGCGCCTGGACATCGACATCGAGGATCCCGAGGGCGACAGCGTCGAGGAGTTCTACCGCGTCGCCCCGGTCACCGGCGGCGGCGCCACGGGCGCGAACGGCTGGAACACGCTGCTGGGCGAGACCTATCGCCCGACCGACCTGACGACGTTTCGCAAGTGGCGGGTGGTGGACCACAACCGCGGCAACAGCCAGGGACTGGCGATGAGCTACGAGCTGATCCCGAGCCCCGGCGACGGCCAGCTGCGCGCCAAACCCAACGAGGGATTCTCGCGCGGCGAGTTCTGGGTCACGAAGCAGAAGCCCGGCGAGCGCTTCGTCAGCACGGACGACGCCGACATCCTGAGCACGTACATCACGGGCGACAACGTGATCAACGACGATATCGTCATCTGGTACGCCGTGCACGCCTACCACGAGGTCCGCAGCGAGGATGCGCCGTACATGCCCGTGGAGTGGGTCGGGTTCCACATGCGGCCGCGGGACTTCATGGGGCGGGGGCCGTAAGGGCGGTTCGCCGAGCGTTGGCAAGGCGCTCCATGGCCCCACACGCACAGGCATTCGACCGTGCCTGATCACATCATCGTCGAAGACTCGGCCTGCCCGCGCTGCCACAGCCCGCTCGTGACGCTCGAAGGGGATGCGTCGGACGACCGGATCACGCGGGGCAGGATCCGCAGGTCGGGCCGGTTTGTGCGCTGGGTCGGCATCGTCGGATCGATCATCGTGGCCGGCACGACCTACCAGATCGTCCGGCTCCTGCGCGACGGAGGGAGCCTCGACGAGTGGCGGCCCGCTCTCGAAGGCATGGTCCTCATCCCGATCGTGGTCGTTCCGACCGTGATTGCGGCGGTGCGGTTGTGGGACTACGTGCACACGAGGCGTACCGGCCGTCTTGCGATGTGCCATGCCTGCGGGCATCGGTGGCCCTTGCTCTGAGCGTGGAGGACGCCGGCTGGCTTCAGAACCCGAGCAACCCCCGCATCCGCCCCGCAATCTCCCCCACCGTCGGCACGACCCCCTCCATCAGCGCCAGGCTGTACGGCACCGGGCAGTCCGGCGACCCAATGCGCGTGACGGGCGCATCCAGCACGTCGAACGCCTCCTGCGCCACGACCGCCGCGATCTCACCGCCGAAGCCGGCCGTGAGGTTGTCCTCGTGGACGATCAGGCAGCGCCCGGTGCGGCGCACGCTCTCCAGCACCGCCTCGCGGTCCCACGGGATGATCGTGCGCAGATCGAGGATGTCGACGGACGCATCCGGGACGCCGTGGCGATCACCGCCGGCCGCTTCGGCCTCCCGATCGAGCGCCTCGGCCGCTTCCAGACACCGGTGCACCATCGCCCCCCACGTCACGACCGTCAGATCGTCCCCCGCCCGCACCCGGTTCGCGACGCCGAACGGAATCGCGTAGTCGTCGCCCGGATAGGGTCGACGGGCTTGGGCGCCGAAATACAACGCACGATGCTCCAGGAAGTAAACCGGGTCGTCGCCGCGCAGCGCGGTGCGCAGAAGGCCGACGGCGTCCTCGGCGTTGGAGGGCATGACGACGCGCCAGCCGAAGCTGTGGGCGAAGACGCTCTCGCCGGAGATGCTGTGCCACGGATCGCCTGTGGCCGGGCTGAACCCGACGGGCATCCGGACGATGATCGGCGCCGCGAAGCGCCCGTTCGTCCGCCACCGGACCGTGCCGCAGTCGTTCAGCTGCTCGGTCGCCGGGTCGGCGTACTTGCGGAACTGGATCTCGGGCACCGGGACGAGCCCGGCGTACGCCAGGCCGACCGCTCGGCCGATGATCCCCTCCTCCGTCAGCGCCGTGTCGAACACGCGCGCCGGCCCGTACTTCAGCTGCATGTCGCGCGTCAGCCCGTGCACGCCGCCCTTGACGCCGACGTCCTCGCCGAAGACGACGAGGCGGGGCTGCGCCGTCAGCTCGGCCTCGAGCGCGAGGCGGATCGCATCGACCATGTTGATCCGGACGGGCTCGGGCGGCTGGGGTGACGTCGCCCAGTCGGCGGCCAGCCCGACGCCCTCGGGACGCGTGCCGCCGACGACCTGCACGATATCGCGATCGCCGACCGTCGTCGCGGCTGAGACCAACAAACCTCGTTCGATCTCGGCATCCGACATCTCGCCCGTGCGGCGAATCCCGCCGACCGACGAGAACACCCGCGTCGCCGCCGTCGCCGGATCGCCGTCCGGTTGTGCCTCCGCCCGCAGCCGCGCCGCCGCGACGTCGGTTTCGACCCGGCTGACGAGATCGTCCCAGGCGGACGCGTCCAATCGGCTCGGTACGAGGAACGCCTTGAGCCGCGGCAGCGGATCGCGCGCCTCCTCGGCCTGGCGGGTGGCGTCGTCCTTGTAGGATTGGTTGTCCTGAATGGAGTGCCCGCACAGCCGCGGCACGGCCAGCCGGAGCAGGCACGGTCCGGCGCCCGAGCGGACGTGTGCGACGGCCCGGTCGATCAGGCCGGCCGCCAGAGCGGGATCCGTGCCGTCGCCGTCGAGGATGAGGACGCCCTCGTAGCTGGCCAGGTTGGACGCGATGTTCGCGCCCGGCGTCTGAAACGTCGAGGGCACGCTGATCGCGTAGCCGTTGTCCTCGATGAGCATCAGGAGCGGCAGCCGGCCGGTGGCGGCCATGTTCAGCGCCGCCCAGAAGCCCGGTGTCGCGCAGCTGCCGTCGCCGCCGAGCACCACCGCGATCGCGCCGCTCCACTCGGCCTCGCCGAGAATCTCGGAGCGGTAGCGGATCCCGTGCGCCCAGCCGACCGCCGGCGTGTACTGCGCGCCGACGTCGCCGCTCATCGGCAGCACGGTCTGGCGACCGCGCGGCGGCAACGAGAACACGACGCCGATGTCGCGGCCGCCGCTCGGCGAGCCGGCGCGGGCCATCGTCGCCGCCATCGCCTCCTCGGGCTCGAGGCCGGCGGTCAGCATGAACGGGCGGGAGCGGTAGTACACCGTGGCGGCGTCGTGCGGGTGGTCGAGCCAGAGGCCGAGCAGCGCCTGGGCAAGCTCGTGGCCGCGCGCCGAGAACTGGTACTTCACGAGCCCGCTCGGCGCCAGCTCCCGCTCCTCGACGGCGTCGATCGCCCGCGACGTGAGCACCGTCCGGGCGACGGCCGGCCAGTCCACGCGGTCGACGGCGGCGGAGCGGTCGGGGCCGGCCGGGGCGGCGGACGGCGGGGCGGCGGACGGCGGGGCGGTCGGCGGGGCGGTCGGCGGGGCAGTGAACATCGCGGCACTCCGGCGCGGCAGCGGGGCGGGGCAAAGGTGGCTGAGGATAGCACAGCCGTAGAGGCTGTTCTTGACGCCGCGACCTGCGTGGTATACTTCCCAACGGCCCCGCTTCACGCCCAGGGCCTTCATCCGCGTGCCGACGCCATCCATCGTTTGGATGAACCACCGTATCGACGAACGAGGTGGGACATGGTCCAGAATTCGGTCAAGGGTCATCCGTTCGATCTGCGCCGGAGCTGGCTCGCGCTGCCGCTCGTTGCGGCCGCCCTGCTCGTCTTCTTCCAGGCGCAGGCCACATCGGCTTCGGCGCCCGGCGAGCGGATCCTGCCGGAAGAGCAGGCCGTCGTCGACCTCGTGAATGCCGAGCGCAAGAAGGCCGGCCAGAAGCCGCTCATCGTGAACTACTCGCTGCAGGAAGCGGCGTGGGCGCACAACGAGCACATGGTCGCCAGGAAGTGCTTCTCGCACACCGGGTGCGGCGACGGCGCGCCGGGCGACCGCGTGAAGAAGACGGGCTACATGGCCATCACGGTCGGCGAGAACATCGCACAGGGCCAGCCCGACGCAGCGGCGGTGATGGACAGTTGGATGAACTCCAGCGGCCACCGCAAGAACATTCTGTCGAACCGGTACACGGACATCGGCGTCGCGTACAGCCCGCAGCCCATCGACTTCAGCCCGGTCTGGACCCAGGTGTTCGCTGCGCCGCAGCCCGACTACCGCACCGTGACGCCGCCCCGCGCGCCGCAGCCGACGGCGAAGCCGCAGGAGTGCAAGATCGCCGAGGACGTGAACGCCGACCGGATCGTCAACCGCCTCGACGTCGAGGCCGTGAGCGATCGGTTCCTCGACACGCCGGGCGCTGCCACGTGGGACCCGCGCTACGACGTCGTCCCGAACGGGATGGTCGATCTGTACGATGTCTTCGGCGTCGTGAAGGCAATGGGCGCGAGCTGCCCGTAGGCCCGACGCAGGTCAGCGCCGTCGTGGTGCCCTCCATCCTCGTCCACGGCGGCGCCGGCCACCACGCGCCGTCCAGCGTGCCGGCCAAGCGCGCCGCTGCCCGAGCGGCGGCCGACGCCGGCTGGCACGTCCTGCAGCACGGCGGCTCGGCCCTCGACGCCGTCGAGGCCGCCGTCCGTCTCCTCGAGGACGATCCGCTGTTCGATGCCGGCTACGGCAGCTACCTGAACCGTGACGGCGAAGTCGAGCTCGACGCGATCCTCGTGGACGGCGAGACGCTCCGCTTCGGCGCCGTGGCCGCGGTGCACGGCGTGAAGAACCCGATCACGCTGGCCCGCCGGGTGATGGACGCGTGCCCGCACCACCTCCTCGTCGGCGACGGCGCGCGCCGTTTCGCCCGCGCGTGCGGCCTGACGGTGCCCGGCCTTGCGCTCATCGCACCCGACGTGCACGCCCGCTGGCTGGCCGACCGCGCCGGTACCGCCGGTACCGCCGGTACCGCCGCTTCCGAGTCGGACGAATACGACCACTTCCGCTCGCCCGATGGGCTGCCGGGCGATGTGGCGGAGGCCATGCGCGGGCCCGCACTGCCCGGCGACACCGTGGGAGCCGTCGCGCGCGATACGGCCGGACACTTCGCCGCCGCCACATCGACCGGCGGGATGCGGGACAAGTGGCCCGGTCGCGTCGGCGACTCGCCGATCATCGGCAGCGGGGCGTGGGCGGACGACCGGGGCGGCGCCGTGTCGTGCACCGGGCACGGCGAGCTGATCATGCGCGTCTGTCTGGCCCACCACACCGGCTTGTCGATGTGCCAGGGCGCCACCGCCGAAGATGCCGCGCCGGCGGCTGTCCGCTACCTGGCCGACCGCACCGGCGGCCAGGCGGGACTGATCGTGCTCGATGCGACCGGCCGCCCGGGCTGGGCGCGCAACACGCACGCCATGCCGGTCGCCTGGCGCAGCAGCGATGGGGCCGGCGACGACCTCTGACGCGGCCGATGCTGCGGTAACTGACCCTAACGCGACGCCGCGAACGCCGTTATCGCCCCCCGAATCGACCCGCACGCCGGCGGCGCACCCGCACCGCAGCGCAAGGGTCGTTCCATTGGGCGATCTTCATTCGGTCATATCGGAGCCGCGGCCGTGCGCGGCGTCCGTCCGTGAGGTGGAATGATGGGGCGTTTCGGCCGAGCAATCCTGGTGGGTCCGCTGTTCGTGATCGGTCTTGCCGCCGGCCTGCTGCCGGCCTTTCTCGGTCGCCAACCGTCCTCCGGCGCAACGCAGCAGGCCGGTTGGACGATCCTCGACGACGACGGCCCGGCGAATTGCCCGCCGTCCGACGCCGGACGCGACGTGAACACCGCCTGGTACCGCGTTGGGCGCGACCAGCTGGCGCTGCGCGTCTGCCTTGCCGGCGCGCCCGGCTGGCCGTCCGCCGGCGGCACCGTCGCGGACGCGCGCTACAAGTGGCGGATCGAGACGGATCGCGGCTCGTTCCTGCTCATGCTCGAAGACCGCGACGTCGCGGCCGGCGGTGCGGCGGACTCGGACGGCATGGGCGAGCTGACGCTGCTCGACGACCCGAACGGCAACGGCCGATTCAGCGACGACTGGGCATCGAGCGACCCGCCGGCGTACCTGAACAACGCGATCGGCAGTCCCGCTTGGCGGCGCATCCGCGCGACTTCCGGCGGGGCCGGCCAGTCGGCCAGCGGCCGCGGGCTGTCGTTCACCCTCGGCGTCGGTACGTGCGGCCCCGTCGTGGACATGACCGTCGATCTCGCGCTCATCGGCAACCCGAGCCAGGTCTGCGCCCAATGGGGCACGGACGACGAGGCGCGCAGCCTCGACGGCTCGGCCGCCTGCGACAGCGGGGCGCGCCGCTGCTTTGCCGTGAACGACGTGCCGACGAGCACGCCGGTGGTCATCGCACCGACGGCCACCAAGGTGCCGCCGACGCGCACGCCGACGCTGGACCCGCCGACGCGCACGCCGACGCTGGACCCGCCGACGGCCGTCCCGCCGGCGACGGCCGAGCCGACGGACACGGATGTCCCGCCGACGACCACCCGCACCGCCACCCGCACCGCCACGCCCGAGCCCACGGACGTCCCGCCGACGGTCGTCCCGCCGGCGACGGCCGAGCCGACGGACACGGATGTGCCGCCGACGGCCACCCGCACCGCCACCCGCACCGCCACGCCCGAGCCCACGGACGTCCCGCCGACGCCCACGGACGATCCGCCGACGGCCACGCGCACCGCAACACCCGCGCCGACGGACACGGACGTGCCGCCCACGGCGACGCACACGGCCGTGCCGCCGACGAAGACGAGCGTGCCGACCGTCACGCAAGCGCCGGTCGAGCCACCCGCCACCGTTCCACCGACGTCGACGCCGGGCAGCGCGATCGATACGCCGACCGTCAAGGCGCCGTCCGCGACGGTCGCCGTTCCCACCCTCGAGCCGACGCCGACGTCGCCCGTACCGTCGCCGACCGGTCTGCCGTCGGGCACGGCGGCGGCGTCGGCCACGTCGCCCCTGCCCACCCCCAACGTTGCCACCGCCACGCGCACCGCGACCGCGGCACCGGTGCCCGTCGTGAGCGCGACGGCGACGACCGGGGGCGGCACGTCGCCGGGCGCGACGCCGACACGGCGGCCTGGGACGGGATCGATGGACGTGCAGACGGTGGCTTTCCGATCGCCGTCGACGCAGGGCCTGCCGGGGCCGTTCCCGGCCACGGTGTATGCCGTGCTCCTCACGCCGTGGGGCACGCCGGCCATGCCGCCCGTCTCGATGCGGCTTCTGCAGGGCAGCAATGGCTACGCGCACTTCTACAATCTCGAACCCGGACAGTACCGTGTCTGGATGGACGTGCCCGTCGGCTGGAACCCGATCCCGGGGACGGGACCGAGCCAGTACCTCTGGATCCAGCCGAACGGTCCGAACTGCCAGGCGCTGTTCCAGTACCAGGCGTGCAGCTACTGCCCGAACGGTGGCCCCGGTGGCCTGCCGCCCGTCCCGCCCGGTCCGCCGACGCTCGAGCCGCCCGGCGGCTTCCCGACGCCGCCCGCGCCGCCGACCTTCATCCCGCCGCCACCGACGCCGCGGCCGATCTACAACCAGAGCCCCGATCGGCCGAACATCGGCGCGTACGCCGCCCTCCCGATCCTGGGCTACCTGGGCAACGATCAGGTCTGCGACGCCTGGATCGAGGCACAGAACGTCGGCGACCGGCCGGCCAAGGTGCTCGTCCTGGTTTGGGGCGCGCCGGGCTTCTGCCCGCCGCAATGCGCCGGGCCGCTGAAGGTGGAGTGCTCCGGTCTGCTGGCTCCCGGCAGCACGTGGAACTTCCTCGGCGCGCAGCTGCCGTCGAGCGCCAAGAGCGGCATGGCGTTCTCGGCGAACACGGACATGATCCAGGGTCCGCACGGCCAGGACTACTATGCGGACGCGCTGTGCGAGACGCTGTTCGAGACCGTGGTCGGCAACTGCCACGAGTACCGCCGCTTCTTCCAGGCGTTCACCGAGGGCGGCTTCTGGAACGGCTTCAACTTCCACTCCCCGCCGTGCCAGCCGATCGCCGTCGAGGTCCTGCGCAAGTGCCCGGGCGACCTGCGGCCGGAGGTGAACGTGGCGGCCAGCTACGAGGGTGTCGCCGGCGAGTGGCTCGGCAAGTACGACAGCGTGTACGGCGGCTACGCGTTCTTCGCGCCGTCGCTGTATGCGGCGCAGGGCGGCTTCAACAGCATCCTCTACATCCAGAACGCCGGCCTCGAGTGCTCGTCCATCGAGATCTGGTTCAAGGCGCAGGACGATTGCCTGCGCAGCCGGATCTGCGACATCGCGACGCTCGCGCCCGGCGAGACGTACCAGTTCGACGTCGGCGGCTGCATGCCGGCCGGCTGGTACGGCTCCAGCTGGGTGCGATCCACCCAGCCGCTGGCGATCGCCGTCGACCACGTGGGCAACGACGTCCTGATGACCTACAACGGCACCCCGAGCGAGCTGAACTACGTCTTCAACGGCGAGCCGGCCTACACCGTCGGCAGCCAGGTGGCCTACGGGCCGCTCGTCTACTCCGAGTACCAGGGCTGGGACACGGCGGTCATCGTCCAGAACGAGTCCAAGGTGGCCGCCGCCAAGGTGAAGGTCTACTTCCAGGACCGCTCGGGGGGGATCATCACGACGGTGGCCGACTGGGTCTGCGCGGGCGGATCGCAGACGTTCTTCCTGCCGGTGATCGCCGATCTGCCCGGCCACTGGGTCGGCAGCATCCGCGCCGAGAGCCAGGACTGGTTCTCGCCGGGCGCGCCGAACGTGCGGGCGCCGAACATCGTCGGCGTGGCGCAGCTCGTGAAGTACTCCGACGCGACGCGCACGTCGGCGAACGAGGCGATCGCCTACAACCTGTTCCCGGAGCAGCTGGCGTACGACTGGCAGCTCGGCAGCGGTCCGGGCGGAACGTACTCGGGGATCGGCCGGATCGGGATCCCGAGCTTCCTGAAGGACTACAAGCGCACCGGCGTCACGACCGAGATCGCGATCGCGAACATCGTCCCCAAGCCCGGCTTCACGAACTTCGCGATCTTCATCTACGACCAGAACGGGCTGATCGACTATCTGTGCGAGATGCTGTCCGAGAAAGAGGTCGAGTACATCAACCTACAGAGCTGGGGCTTCATCAACAGCGGCTTCAAGGGATCGGCGATCATCAGCGCCACGTTCTGGGAGCACGACGTCTTCGACCCGCGCGGCGGCTTCACGCGGAACGTCGTCGGTCTGGCGGCGGTCAAGGTGGAGCGCGTCGGCACGGTCCTGGACGCGCCGATCCCGGGCGATGAAGCCTCGGGCAACATGGGCTTCCCGATCCCCGGCGCGTTCGCGTTCGCGGGGCCGTATGCGCCGGGATGCCCGGGGCAACCGGCCGCACCGCCGCCGTCAGGCGGGCCGGCGCCGACGCCGGGGGGGCCGCCGCCGCCACCGTTCCCGTAGCGAACGGGCGGCGCTCACCCCCATCCCCCGCTCCACACGATCAACCCCAACCCCACGGCGGCCGTCAGCGCGTACTCCATCACCACCCGCCGCGTCAGCCGACCGGCGAGGTGCTGCTGGGCGACGCCGCAGAAAACGTAGAATGCGACGAGCAGGATCCCGCCGCCGCGCAGCGCCGAGAGGCCCTGCAGGTTGAGCCCCCAGGTGATCTCGCCGAGGATGAGCGCCACGACCCCGGCGTGCACCCACGTGTTCTCCAGCTGCTCCTCGCTGGACCGCAGGATCTCCAGCGCCAGCGGGAACGTGACCAGGCAAACGGCCGGCACGCTGATCAGCGAGCGCTGATGAAGGCCGTGAATCGCGGCATACAACGCAAGGGCGGCGCCGTACGTCATGAAGTTCAGGCCGAGGCGGGCGGTGCGATAGTGGATGTCGTCCAGCTGGATCGTGTGGCGCTCGGCGACGATGACGAGCGTGAGCAGCCCGCCGAGGAGGATCACGCTGGCCACCCACTGCGCCACCCAATCACTCGATGCGGCGTGCAGCCGGGGGATCGCCACGGCGGCGGCCAGCGTCACGAGACACGGGAGGATCCAGAACGTGGCGGCGAAGCGCGCGTCGACGTCGGCATGGCCGGACTCGACGCGGACGATCGCGTCCATTCCGACCGCCGTCATCGCGACGACGAGTGCGCCGATCAGCCAGACCCCGTCGACGGCGATCCCGAGCGGCGAGCCGAGGATGTTCAGCGAGAGCCTGAGCGGCGGGATCGTGGCCAGCGACGCCACGGCGATGCCGGCCAGCACAAGGCTGATCAGCACGACGCTCCGGTCGCCGGGGGGGGATTCGGCATCCATGGGCGCAAAGTGTACGGCGCGGCCCCGTGATCGCCTAGTACACCACCACTGGACACGCTCGGGGTTGCCACCAGAGTGCGGAACCCGGAGATTCTGCAGTAGTGGTGTACTAGCGCGAACCGACGACGCTCTCCCACGGCGGGATCTGCCGCGCGAACGGATCCTGTGCCACGGTGTAGAACGGGCCGCCCATCCGCGCAAGGGCTTCGATCTTGGCCTGATCGACCCGGTAGCCGTCGTCCAGCAGGTCGGACCGGATGTGCCACTGCACGATCCGGCCGACGAACAGCGTCGAGGCCCGCGGTTCGTCGCCGAGCGTGAGCGCATGCAGGACGACGCACTCGATGTGGATCGGCGAGGCGGCGACGCGGGGCGGGCGAACCTTCACCGACGGCAACGTCTCGAGGCCCAGGACGTCCGTCTCGCTGATGTCGTGCGGGAAGTCGGCCGCGCTGACGTTCACGGCGTCGACGAGCGCAGCGGTGGCGATGTTCACGACGAACTCGCCGGTGGCGAGGATGTTCGCGCGCGTGTCCTTGGGCTTGCCGGCCCGGCTGCCGATCGAGATCGCGACGGCAGGAAGGTAGGAGTGGCAGGCCATGAAGTAGCTGAACGGCGCCAGGTTCACCCGACCGTCGCCGTCCACGGACGTCGTCCAGGCGATCGGGCGCGGGACGATCGTGCCGATCGTCAGCTTGTGGGTGTCCGCCGGGTCGAGCGCGGCAGGGTCGATGGCGATGTGCATGGGCGTGCGGCTCCTTGCTACGCGTGTTCGGCGCCGGGGGCACGGCTGTCGCCCGGGCCGATGATGCGCGCGCCTGCCGCAGGGGAGTTGTCCAGGGACGACTCGACATAAGGTAGGCGGGCGAGCGCGGCAGCGACGGCCGGTGCGACATGTCCTTCGCAGATCAGGTGCACGTTCGGCCCGGCGTCGAGCGTGAACCAGACGTCCAGCCCGTCCGCACGCCAGCGGCGCACGTGGTGCATCAGCTCGACCGTCGCGCCGTCCCAGTACAGGACGGCGGGGCGGCTCGTCATCGCCACGGCATGCAGCTCGAGCGCCTCGGCCTCGATCTGCTCGCCCAGCGCCGCGACGTCGCGCGCTGCGATCGCCGCTTCGACGGCCGCCAGGCGCGCTGGCAGCCGGGCAATGCGCTCGGCGAACAGCGGGCTCGACGCGGCCAGCGCGTGCCCGCCGCCCGAACCGACGGCCTTGTGCGCCCGGCTGACGATCGCGACGACGTCGTGGAGGTCCCAGTGCGTGGCAGGGGCGATGGACGCGGCGAACGAGTTGTCGTCCGTCGCGGCCGCGTACCAGCGCACGAACCCGTCCGGGATGGACCGCGCCGCCGAGCCGCTCCCGCGCCGCGCCACCGTCGAAAGCGCGCGCTCGTCGAGTGCGAGCCCGAGCGCTGCCGCGGCCGCGACGCTGAGCGCCGCGAACGCCGAGGCGGACGAGGCGATGCCGGTGCCCATGGGAAAGCTGTTGCTGCTAACGACAGCGGCACGATCGGTGGTGCCTGCGAGGCCGCGCAGGCTGTCGAGGTGGTGCGTGACGCGGGCGTTCGCGACGGCGTCGGCGGCGTGCTGCGGGTTGTACGCGCGGCCGTCGATGGTCAGCGAGTCGGTGTGGAGTGCCGTGTCGAACGTCACGGTCGTCGTCGTGTGCGCGGCGCTGAGGTTCATCGAGATGCTGTCGTTGAACGGCAGGCGCGCGGCGTCGTCCAGGTTGCCCCAGTACTTTACGAACGCGATGTTCGACGGGGCGCGGGCGGTGGCCGTGGACGGGGACGTGGCGGGGTTGGGCATGGCGGGGGATGATAGCAGCGTGATTGGCGTGCGGGCCTGGGTGGGTGGGGTGAGGTCAGAGGGAGGTGCTGAGCCGGCGGGCGGGGAGGGTTGGGGTCGGGGCTCTTTGGGTTCGTGCACTTTGTTCGCAGGGGCCGCTTGGCCCCTGCACCCCGGCCAGGGGGCGCAGCGCCCCCCTGGACCCCCCGCATCAGGTTTGGCCCGTATGCCGCCGCGGGTTGTCGTCGGCGCGTAGATGGGAGCGGACGCCCGGATCCTGTCGAACGAGCACGGGAGTCCAAGGCACTGTCCTCGATGACTATTTTGGCGCGCACTGCGCGGGACAGTTCAATTCTCGTGGCGTGCCGCACTTCGATCCGCCAGACCTCTTCCGGGCGCGAGTCCGCGTGCTTGAACGACCGGAAATTCCGATGCGGGGGGTCCAGGGGGGCGCTGCGCCCCCTGGCCGGGGTGCAGGGGCCAGGCGGCCCCTGCGAACAAAATGCACGAACCCAAAATGCCCCGACCCCAACCCACCCCGCCCGCCGGCTCAGCACCCCCCACCCGTCCGCCAACGCCCGCCCGCGCGCGCACAACACACACTGCTCGCCGGCACCGCGACCAAGCTATCCCCCAACCACCGTCCCCCCCGCGTCAGCCGCACCCCTCAACGCCGCCCCGACCGCCCCCACGCGCAGCCCGGACACGATCCGCACCGTCACCCCCGGCCGCCGCGCCACAAGTGCCAGCGCCGCCCCGACCTTGCTGGCCATCCCGCCCGTGACGTCGGTCGCACCGGCCCGGGCGCCGCCGAGCGACAGGTCGGCCAGGCTCGGGTCGCCGGGGGACAGCCGGTCGAAGCGGCGTGCGTTCGGGTCGTCGGTCGGGTCGCGGTCGTACACGCCGTCGACGTCCGTCGCGAACACCAGGTGCACCGCGTCGAGCGCCTCGGCAAGGGCCACCAGAAGTGGTTCGGTGGAGGCGATCCCGCCGCCCAGCGAGCGATCGAGCGCGGCGTCGCCGTACGTCACCGGCACCACGCCGAGCGCCAGGAGCTCGCCCACGAGGTCCGCGCGCACGGCGACGATCCGGCCGGCGTCCAGCGTCGCCAGCGCCCCGCCGGGCACACCGACCGCGGGCAGGCCCGCCTCGAGCAGCGCATCGACCACATGGCGGTGCAGCCGGGCCGCGGACGCCGCCACCACGGCAAACGCATCCGGATCGCCCGGCCGGTCGAGAAAGCGCGTTCGCCGTGCGGCCACATGGGCGAAGCTGCCGCTGCCGTGGGCGATGACGAGCCGACGGGCGCCGCCGTTCGATGCCCGCCAGCCGGCCACCTCGGATGCCACGCGCGACAGCACGTTCGAGCGCACCGCCTCCACGCCGTCCTTGTCCGTCAGGAGCGCGCCACCGAGCTTGAGGAGCACCGGCCGATGTGCGCTCATCCGCGGCCCGGCGCCGTCGCCGCCTCGCCGTCCGCGTCGAGGACCGCCCGGCACGTCCACGGTGCGCCGGCGTGCCGGCATGCCGCGGCGATGTGCGCCGCGTCCTGCGGCGGACAGGCGGCCACGATCACACCACCGCCTCCGCTGCCCGCCAGCTTCGCGCCGAACGCCCCGGCCCGCGCTGCCGCGTCCGCCAGTCGGTCGAGGTCCGGCGTCGAGACGCCCAGCCGCCGGAGACCGTCGTGCGCCGCGGTCATCGCCCGGCCGAGGGCCGCGCCGTCGCCCTCGGCCAGCGCCGCCGCGCCGCGGACCGTCAGATCGCCCAACTCCGACAGCACCGCGTCGATGCCCGCCGGGTCGGCCGTCCGCGCGGCGCGCACCGCCTCTACCATCGCCCGCGTGCTGCTGAAGCGACCGCTGTCGGCCACGACGAGCCCGAGCGTCCGCCCGACCGGCGCGCGCCGGATCGCGCCGGCCTCGAACCAGATCGGCCGCCCGATCGCGACGCAGGCATTGTCGATCCCGCTCGGCCGACCGTGGACGATCCGCTCGCTCTCCATCGCGAGCTCGGACACCGCCGCGTCGTCCAGCGCGGCGCCGGCGGCAGCGGCGACGGCGCGGACGAGCGCCACGGCCACGGCCGCGCTCGACCCCATGCCGCGCCCCGGCGGGATCGTGCTCTGCACCGCGATGCGCCAGCTCGGCAGGTCCTCGACGTTCAGTCGGGCGAACGTGGCCCGAACGGCCACCGCCATCGGCACGTCGTCGCCCGCCAGCGCCACGTCAACGTCCGCCCGTCCGTCCGGCCACCGCGAGGCGATGGACAGCCCCGCGCCGTCGCCCGGCCACACCGTCGCCTCGACGCCAACGGCGGTGATCGGCGCGGCGAGCGCGGGGTGACCGTAGACGACGGCATGCTCGCCGAGGAGGATGACCTTGGCGGGGGCGGCGGCGCGGGCGAGGGGGGGCGGGGAGGCCACCGTCATGTCGGGTCCACGGGCGACTCATCGTCCATTGCATCCGCGCGCGTGGTCCGCGCTTCTGCTTCTCGCGTCGCGCCAAGCGTCTCTCTCAATAGCCGAATGTCCTCAGCCAGCGCATCCAGCCTCGTCAGGACCTCATCCTCTTCGTTCCGCTGACGGCGCTTGGTCAGGTACGCCGCCAGCTCCGCCGTCAGGAGGGACGAATAGCCTATTCCGAGCAGCATGACCACCGTTCCGACCAAGCGTCCGGCTGTTGACTTGGGAATGATGTCCCCGTAGCCGACGGTGGTTACGGTCACAATCGACCACCAGAGCGCATCGCCCAATTGAAACTTGCCCTCGGGTTGCAGTTCGACAAGGTAAAGCGAAGCTCCACCCACAGTCACCACTGCTGCCGTCGCGAGCGTGACGTACGGCAGTGCTTCCGGTCGAACGAGTCGATCAAGCCCATGCACGGCACGGCCTGCGGCCAACACCAACCGACCGAGTCGACCCAGTCGGCCGAGTCGCGCAAGGCGCCCGAGCCGGGCCAGACGAACAACGCGCGCGCCAGCAGCCGCGGGGCCGAACACGGGGACGCTGAACAGGAGAATCGCCACGGCAAGCCACGAAGTCGGTCGCTTCAGCCAGCGCGGCCCGTATAGCCCGAGCTTGGCAACAACGTCGACCAGGAAGACAATCCAGATGGTCCAGTTGACGACGAGGGCCGCAGCTACCACAGCGGGCGAGCGCGCAAGCAGTTCGACGGCGATGAGCGGCAGGACTGCGATTGCGGCGATCGTGGCAGCCACGTCCGTGCGCGGTTCGATCTGCTTCCATGCCATGGTGATCAACTCTCAGCCAGAACAATGACCCGATCCTCCGCCGCGAAGACGACAGGCTGCGCGCGGTTTGGGTTAAGCACGACGCCGTGCCGCTGTCCCGCATCATGTGCAGCAGCGCCGATGCGAAAGCCAATGGCGGTCTCGCCGTGCTGAAGTGCGCTCGACACGAGCGTGTTGAATGTCACGGGCTCGCCCAATAGGATGTAGTCGCTCACAGGCTTAAGGTAGATCTCCGATCCCTCCGGGTCGAAGAGGTCCGAAAACACGGCATCGAGTTCCGGGTTCTCGGCGAGCTGCACGAGGAGCAGGCCGATGAGGCGATCGCTCACGATGAAGTCGTCGGCTCGCGTGATCTTGGCCAGGTCGCGGTTACGAACATCGAGCATCTCGGAGACGATCGGCACGTCGGTGCCGGATCGATCGACAATGTCACGCAGGTGAAGGAGCGTGATGAGGGTGCGCGCATCTGCGAGCTCCGGGTCTTCGATGGCGTCGCTGGCCAGAACGATGATGTGACTGCACTGCGGTGCGTCGAGCGACTCCAGCACTTCGCGCCGCGTGATGTCGGCCGTGCGATGTTCGACCTTGAGGACCGAGAGTCCGCCGGCGCGTCGCTCAGCGTCCGCTGCATCAGCAGAACGAGCGACGATGACGGCAGTCGAACCCGGCGCCACGTAAGCGTCCAGCTCGTGGAGGATTCGCGGGGCCCGGGCGTTCCAACCCAGGATCAACGTTCGCTCGGCCGCAACGTGCGCGTGCGGATGTTCGACGATCGCGTGTGGCGCGATGTCCGAGGGAAGGCCACCTGCTCGGATCGCGTCCTCGTCGTTCGCGATCACGACGAGTCGATCGTCAGCCGCCATGGTGAATGAACTGGGTGGGTTCAGCCTAAGCACACCCGCAGCCGTGCGAACCCCGATCGCAACTCCCGCGCGAAGCTCCAACGCTTGCTCGCCGAACGTAAGGCTGCGGCACTGGCCAGGCATCGCGAAATAGATCTCGTCGCCGTCGAAGTCCAACAACTCCTGGATGACGATCGACAGTCCGCTCTGGCGGCACGCCTGTGCGGTGATCCGCGCGATCAGGTCATTGCTGAGCACCAACCGCGCGTTGGCCGGCGCCGCCAGCCGGGCCGCATGGGCGTTGTCCGGATCTCGCACGGCGAAGACCACGATCGGCCCGCGAGCGGCAGCGCCGAGTGCATGTCGAAGGGACAGGAGCGACTTCATCGTCATCATGTCCGCGTCGACACCGTCGGACGGAAGCACGATCACGGCTCGTGCGGCAACGACGTTGGCGATCGCCAGATCCGCGGCCTCCAGGGATGAGCCGCTTCGGCAGATGAAGCGCGTCGACTTCGCATCCAGTCGCTCCCGGATCGTGTCCTCCATCGTCACCTTGTCCTCCGGCGCCAGAACGACGACCACGGCGTCGCGGAGGCTCTCGTTGGCAGTCACGAGCTCCGCCAGCACCGCCAGAACCTTCGGCGACCAGCCGAGGACAACCGTGTGACCGCTCTCCAGTACACGCGAGCGGCCCTTGCGCAGCTCGTCGATCCGTTCGCTCACGGCCGTGGTGAGTACGCCGATCAGCGTACTGAAGATGAACAGGCCGACGATCCCGACGAGCAGCATGACGAGCCGGTACGCCCGGCCACTGTCGCCGCCGAGTGCCGACGGATCAAATGCATGCATCAACCCTTGCCAAACGGCCTCTCCGAAGCTGGGTGCGTCCGAGCCATCGCCTGGTCGAATGCCGAATGCAGTCACGATGGCCGCCGCCCCCAGCGCCGTCACGACGGTCGCCGTCGCAAGCGCTCCGACCAGGGCCGGCGTCCCTCGCGCCATGAAGTTGTCGAACCGATAGCGCAGTCGCTCCGACCACGTGGCATAGGGCATGACGGTGGCCCCTTGGAGGAGGATTGTCGGCTCTCGCCGGCGGGTGAGCAGCCGCAGCAGTATCGCAACTCCGACGTTTGCCGGCAAGCGCGTGACCGACGTCGCCCACGCTCGTACAACCTGGACGGCAGTGCCATCGTAGTGATATCATGTTGATAGCCCGCTCTTGCACACAGGAGGTCTTCGATGATCCGCGAGATTCGCCGCACGCCCCTTGCCGGGATCCCCATGCTCGTCGCGTTGCCCTTGGCCATCATCCTGACGGGATTGGCGATGATCTGGGCGTTCAGCGGCGGTCAGATCGTCGTTGGTTTGATCCTCACGGCCGCCGTCATCGTCGAGTGCATCATGCTCGGCGGCTTCTTCATGGTGGCCCCGAACGAAGCGCAGGTGCTTCAGCTCTTCGGCCGCTACGTCGGCACGGCCCGCGAGCCCGGCCTGCGCTGGGCGAACCCGTTCTACGGCAAGCGCAAGGTCTCGGTCCGGGTTCGGAACTTCGAGACCCCCAAGCTCAAGGTGAACGACAACCACAGCAACCCGATCGAGATCGCCGCCGTCGTCGTCTGGCGCGTCGTGGACACCGCCGAAGCGATGTTCGAGGTGGACGACTACAAGAACTACGTCGGCGTGCAGAGCGAGTCGGCCCTGCGCAGCCTGGCCACGGGCTACCCGTACGACGCGCACGACTCCAGCCAGCAGTCGCTGTCGGGCAACACGGCCGAGGTCTCCGAGAAGCTCAAGGACGAGATCCAGGAGCGCCTCGGCAAGGCCGGCGTCGAGGTCATCGAGGCCCGCATCAGCCACCTGGCCTACGCCCAGGAGATCGCCGCCGCCATGCTGCAGCGCCAGCAGGCCAGCGCGATCGTGGCCGCGCGCTACAAGATCGTCGAGGGCGCGGTCGGGATGGTGGAGCACGCGCTCGAGATGCTCTCCAAGGGCAAGATCGTCGAGCTGGACGACGAGCGCAAGGCGGCGATGGTCAGCAATCTCCTGGTGGTGCTGTGCAGCGACCGGCATGCGCAGCCGGTCGTGAACACGGGGACGCTGCACAACTGACCGGCGGTCCCTCAGGGGGAGAGCCCGACGCCCGCCACGCCGACCGGAAGGAAGCGCCACCGATGGCCGAACGAAAGACATTCCCCCTCCGGATGGACCCCGTCGTCTTCGCCGCCCTCCAGCGCTGGGCGGACGACGAGCTGCGCAGCCTGAACGGGCAGATCGAGTACGTGCTGCGGGATGCGCTGCGCCGGGCCGGCCGGCTTGCGCCGCGCGACCTGCCGCCGGACGACGATGCCCCCGCCGGCGGGGCGTGACGCCAAGTTGCCGCAAGGTGCGCGCAAGATCACGGTGATGTACACGCGGATCACGGTGAAGTACACGCAGATCCCCGTGATCTTGCGCGCACTTCACCGTGATCCGCCGACGGGGAACGATCGGCGCACAGGATCGCCCTGGGTTCCCGGCCGGGTGGACCGATTGGACCGGGCCGGCGACGGGCCTATACTGCGCTCCTCCTCTCTGCGCCCTCGTGACATCACCGAATCGGGCGAACTTGGCCGAAAGTCGTGTGCCCCGCCGGAAGCGTGCGGTGGCCACGGCCGCCGCAGTGCTGGCGGCCGCGACGCTCACCGCCGTTGCTCGTATGCCTGCCGACGGCGCCCGCCGCGCCGCCGCGCCCACAGCCCGCCAAGCCGTCATCGCGGCACCCGACCACCTGGCGATCCCCAACGGCACCGCCGCGCCGAGCCTCGACGGTCGCTGTGACGACGCCGCTTACGCCGAAACCGTGCGCCGGACCTTGTGGCTCGGGGCGACGTTCCCCGATACGGCGGTCGAGGTCCGCATCGCCCGCATTCCCGGTCACGTCTTCGTCTGCCTGGCCGGCCTGACCGCCGATGCCGGAACGTTCGCCGCAGTCTACGTCGACCCCGACCAGAGCCGTGACGCGCTGGCCCAGGCCGCAGACACGATGGTGTCCGTTTTTCAGCCGGGGACGACGCCCGCAATCACGACGCGGCGCGGCAACGGTGCCGGCGACTACACCGCCTTCACCGCACCCGCGAACGCCGTCGCCGGCGCCAGCGCGTCGAGCGCGCCGGGCCGCTGGGACGCCGAGATCCGCCTCGCCGTGACGTTCCTCGGCGGCGACGGCCACGGCATCGGCCTGGCCGCCGCCGAGATGTGGGCCGGGGGCGTTCCCGGCAACGACAAGCTCTGGCCGACCGATGCCCTCTGGAACGAGCCCCGCGGCTGGGCGGCCGCGCTGCTGGACATCCGCGCCCGCCGCGCCGTCGGCAGCGCCGATGCCGATGCGTTCGTCCGCCGCACCTACGACACGGGCGACACCGCCACCTTCGGCGCGCAGCCCAACTTGATCGTCGGCTCGCGGTCGATGGGCGACTTCTACTTCACGTGGCGCAGCCTCTTGCGCGTCGCCCGCCCGGCCCTGCCCCCCGGCAGCACGCTCGTCGCCGCGACGCTCGAGCTCCGGCAGACCAGCGGCGACAACCCGGACGGCCAAGCCGTCTCGATCGAAGCGTGCCGCGCCGCCACCGATTGGACCGAGCCGAGCGTCCACTGGAACAACCAGCCCAACGTCGCCACCCCGTGCGTCGTCGCCTCCGTCGGCCGCGCCGCGAACGCCTGGGTGCAGTGGGACGTCACGACGTTCGCCGAAGCGTGGTACGGCGGGCAGACCGACCGCGGCGTCCGGCTGCGGCGCACGGGCGACGAGAACGAGGCGCAGCGCCGGCGGGACTTCGCCAGCCGCGAGGACGCTGATCCATCGCGTCGGCCCCGGCTCGTGATCCAGTACGTGATCCCGACGACCCCCACCGCGACGGCGACCACGCGTCCGCCGACCACCCGCCCGCCGACCACACCCGCCCCGACGACCGCCGTGCCGACGACGCCGCCGCCCACGACGCGCGTCCCGACCACGCCGCCCCCGGCCACGACGCCGGCGCCGACGACCGCCGTTCCATCGCCGACGTTCGCCGTACCCGACACGCCGACGCCGACCGTCGTCACGCCCGACACGCCGACTTCGACGCCGACCGTCGTCCTGCCGGGCCCGACGGACCTCACGTGCACCGCCGTCGCGGGCACGATCCCGGCCATCACCCTCGAGTGGGCCGATCACTCGTTCGAGGACGCCTTCCACGTCGAGCGATCGGACGCGGGCGGCGCGTGGCGGCAGATCGCCTCCGTCGGGTTCAACACGACGACCTATGTGGACCGCGACATCGTCACGAACACGTCGTACGCATACCGCGTCTTCGCCTACTTCGACGCCTCCGCCCGGCGGTCCGAGCCGAGCAACACGACGATCTGCTCCGTCGGCACCCCGAAGACGCCGCCGCGCAACCTACGCTGCGTCGCCCGCGACGTCGATACCGGCGCGCGCTGGAGCATGGATCTGTCGTGGCTGAACGACGTCGCCTACGATGAATACGCCGTCGAACGCGCGCTCGACGGCGGCGGCTTCGTGCCGCTGGACGGCACGACCGCGCACCCCGGACGGACCGCGATCGATCCCGACGTGCCGGCCATGCGCCGTGCAACGTATCGCGTGCGCGGCCATCAGCGCGCGGCGGACGCCTTTTCGGACTACAGCGATGTCGCAGAGTGCTCGACGTTCGCCCGGCCGAGCGACGCGCCGGTGCTGCGGTGTCAGGGCATCGAGCTCGCCGCGAAAGTGCCGCCGGTCAACTGGGGGATCCACTTCTGGTGGCAGCGCCTCGCCGGCACGGCCGGCGACATCCACGTCGAGCACGAGTCGGGCGGCGCGTGGGGCGAGATCGGCGCGTTCGACATGGCCACCTCGGCCGACTACGTGCTCGGCGACCGCGAGCCCGCCTTCCGCCACGGGGACGTCGTGCGGCTGCGGGCGCGCGCCCACCGGCACGGGCCGGAGCCGCAGTTCTCGGCCTACTCGGAGCCCGTCGCCTGCGCGGCCGGCTTCGATCGCAAGCCGGTCGTCATCGTCCCAGGCTACGGCGGCAGCCAGCTCACGTCGTGTTACGACCAGTCGTTCGGCGGCACGGACTACGACGCGTTCGAGGACGTCTGGCTGCCGCAAGGCATCGATGTCACCGACATCCTGGACGGCTACTTCGACTTCCTCGGCCTCGGCGAGGACGGCGAGACGCCGCCGATCGCGCGCGACGGCCGTCCGGCGTGCCTCAGCGTGCGGACGGACCACGACGGCCGCGACGGCGCGATGATGCGCCTCAGGCTCTCGTGGCTCGTCAAGTCGATCGTCGACGACGACATCCTCGAGGGCATGCACGACCATCTCAAGGACCTGGGCTACCGCGACGGCGTCGACCTGTTCTTCCTGCCCTACGACTTCCGGCGCGGCGTCGGGTACGGCACGGACATCCTGCATGCCGGGATCGAGGCGATCAAAGACCGGACGGGCGCCGACCAGGTCGACATCGTCGCCCACAGCATGGGCGGGCTGGTGGCGCGGCGGGTGGTGCTCGACTACGGCGGCGACGACATCCGCCAGGTCATCACGCTCGGCACGCCGCTCCTGGGCGCCCCCAAGGCAACCGCCAACCTCGTTCACCCCGGCGACCTCAGCTACGCGCTCGAGGACAAGCTCCGGTACTGGCTCGGGATCGAGCCCTCGCCGCTGCTGGCGTTCATCCGCACCTGGCGCGGCACCTACAACCTCGTGCCGTCGCCGCTGTCCTTCGGCGACCCCGAGGGGACGGGGCGCGGCGGCCCGTACGTGCGCGTGCAGCCGAAGAACTCCGCGACGAGCGTCATGCTCGACCAAGTCCAGACGACCGCCTACCTCGCCGAGCGGACGTCCGCCTCGCTGCTGGACGCCGGCCTGGGCGAGGTCGACCGTGCGGGCGATCTGTCGATCGACGCCGACGAACCCGTTCAGCACGTGATCGTCGGCACCGGGATCGCGACGATCGGCGAGGTGCACGACGGCTGGCACTGGCTCATCGATCCCGACGGCGGCGACGACGCCCTCGTCCACCACACCCAGGGCATGCCCACCGCCTGCGGCGACGGCACCGTGCCGATGGACAGCGCGCTGGGCGCCAACGCGCTCGACCTCTACCGCCGCGGCGGCATCCACCTCGTGCGCTACGTCGAGCACATGGCGCTGCCGGCGCACGACCAAGTGCAGTACCTCGTCGGCCTGCTGCTGGAGGGCAAGCAGGTCCCGCCTCGGATCTGGAACGACAGCGAGAGCGACCGCGCGTCCCACGGCTCCGATGCGTGCTACGACCGCGCCCACGACCCCGCGCTCGCCCTGCGCCCGGCCGGCGGAGCGTTCTCGTCGGCTGCTGCGGCACGGCGGATCCGTATCCAGGTCATCGGCGACGTGTCCGTCGTCGTCACCGACACGCTCGGCCGGACCTCGCCGAGCAACCGGCGCGCGGGGCCGGACGCGGGCGACGGGATCCCGCGCCTGACGCGTTCGGTCGGTGAGCACGCGACGCTGCTGGACTTCGAGGCGCCCGACGCCTACACGCTGACGGTGCGCAGCCTGACGCCCCGCGGCCTGGTCCAGGTGCGGATCTCGGCCCTGGTCGGCATGACGACGACGCATGCGCTCGTGTACCCGAGCGCTTCCGTCGGCCGGTCGTCCGTCCTGACGCTGGCGCTGCCGCTGCCGGAGATGGCGCTGCCGGCCGCCGATCCGGTCCTGCGGCTGCGCCGCGACGCCGCGTCGGCTGAGGTCCTGCTTCGCCCGCTCGCGCGCCTGCAGGGCACGGAGTGCGACGATCGCGTCGGGCCGGTCGTCACCTTGACCGTGGACGACGCGCGGCGGGTCACGCTCCGGGCGGCGGACGATCCGGGCGGCGCCGGGGTGCACACGGTCTACTACAGCACCGACGCGCGTCCCCGTGCCTTCCGACCCTACAGCGGTCCCTTCCAACTGCCCGATCGCGGCGACTTCGTGACGGCGTTCGCGATCGATCGCGCCGGCAACAGCTCGCTGCCGAAGGTGACGACGGTCCACACGCTCTACCTGCCACGCGTAGTGAACCCGGCGGCGTCTCGCATCGCCCATGGGAGCTCCCGTTCGGCACCGCGCGAACGGCGCCGCAAGTAGCGTCACCTGGCACGATCGCCGTGGTGCCGGCAAGGTCCGTTCGGCGCGCCGGCCTTGTGTCCCCCGACCGCCGTCCGTATCATCCCGCCCCATGCCTGCCCTCCACTCGCACGCCCAGCCCTCGTCGCCCGAGTTCAAGGCCAACGACGCGCACAACCGCGCGCTCGCGGCCGAGCTGCACGCGCGCCAGGCCCGCGTCGCCACGGACCGCAACCCGCGGGTCGTGGCGCTCAGCCGTGAGCGCGGCAAGCTGCCGGTGCGGGAGCGGATCGAGGCCGTGCTCGATCCGGACACACCGTTCCTCGAGCTCTCGCCGCTGGCCGCGTGGGGCGTGTACGACGACGAGTCGCCCGGCGCCGGCATCGTCACGGGCGTCGGGCGGGTGCACGGGCGGGAGTGCCTGATCGTCGCCAACGACCCGACGGTCAAGGGGGGGACGTACTACCCGCTGACCGTGAAGAAGCACGTCCGGGCGCAGGATGTGGCCCGCGAGAACCATTTGCCGTGCATCTATCTCGTCGACTCGGGCGGCGCGTTCCTGCCGCGCCAGGACGAGGTCTTCCCGGACCGCGAGCACTTCGGTCGGATCTTCTACAACCAAGCCCGGATGAGCGCCCTCGGCATTCCGCAGATCGCCGCCGTCCTCGGCAGCTGCACGGCCGGCGGCGCCTACGTGCCGGCGATGAGCGACGAGGCGATCATCGTCAAGGGCAACGGCACGATCTTCCTCGGCGGCCCGCCGCTCGTGAAGGCCGCCACCGGCGAGGTCGTCAGCGCCGAGGACCTCGGCGGCGCGGACGTCCATACGCGCCTGTCGGGCGTGGCGGACCACTTCGCCGAGGACGAGCCGCACGCGCTCGAGCTCGTGCGCAGCGTCGTCGGCAACCTGAACCGCCGGCCGCCGCCGTACGCCGTGGAGCGGCAATCGCCCGAGCCGCCGCTGTACGATCCGGCCGAACTGTACGGCATCGTCCCCGCCGACGTCCGGGTCAGCTACGACGTCCGCGAGGTGATCGCCCGCGTCGTCGACGGCTCGCGGTTCGACGAGTTCAAGGCGCGCTACGGCCCGACGGTCGTGTGCGGCTTCGCCCACATCTGGGGGATGCCGGTCGGGATCGTCGCCAACAACGGGCTGCTGTTCAGCGAGGCGGCCACCAAGGTGGCGCACTTCGTCCAACTGTGCGGGCAGCGCGGCACGCCGCTCGTCTTCCTGCAGAACATCGCCGGCTTCATGGTCGGGCGGGCGTACGAGACGGGCGGCATCGCCAAGGACGGCGCCAAGATGGTCACGGCCGTCAGCACCGTGCCCGTCCCGCGGCTGACGGTATTCATCGGCGTCTCGCACGGCGCCGGAAATTACGCCATGGTCGGCCGCGGCTACGACCCGCGCTTCCTGTTCACGTGGCCGAACAGCCGGATCAGCGTCATGGGCGGCGAGCAGGCCGCCACCGTGCTCTGGACGGTCAACCAGGACGGGCGCGACCCGTTGCCGCCCGATCAGGAAGCCGCCTTCAAGCAGCCGATCCTCGACAAATACGCCGTCGAAGGCAGTCCGTACTACGCCACCGCCCGACTCTGGGACGACGGGATCATCGACCCCGTCGACACGCACGCCGTGCTCGGGCTGGCGCTGTCCGCCACGCTGAACGCGCCGCGGCCGGACGGCGGCTACGGCGTCTTCCGGATGTGATCGCCGTGCGACCGCGCGGGGCCGCCCCGAAGGAACCGACGCTGCGGACGATCGATGCGCACGGGGCGGCGCGATGATCGACGCGCCCTTGCAGCACATCCGCGTCGACCACGAAGGCGACGTCGCGACGGTCGTCGTCGACCGCCCCGACGTCCACAACGCGCTGTCCGACCAGACGATCTTCGAACTGACGCACGCGTTCGTGCACCTCGGGTCCGATGCTGCGGTGCGGTTCGTCGTCCTGCGCGGCGCCGGCAAGCACTTTTCAGCCGGCGCCGACCTGACCTACATGCGCGCGATCGCGCACCAGGGCCGCGACGCGAACGTCGCCGGCGCCTACGCGCTGGCCGACATGCTCGCCGCCATCCGGGACTGCCCGAAGCCCGTCGTCGCCCGCGTCCACGGGGCGTGCATGGGCGGCGGTGTCGGGCTCGTGGCGGCGTGCGACATCGCGGTGGCGGCCGAGGACGCCAAGTTCGCGCTGTCCGAGGCCAAGCTCGGCATCGTCCCGGCCGTGATCTCGCCGTTCGTCCTGCCGCGGATCGGCGTGGCTGCGGCGCGCGAGCTGTTCCTGACGGCCGAGGTGTTCGATGCCGAGCGGGCTCGCGCGATCGGACTCGTCAGCCGTGTCGTCCCGGCCGCCCTCCTCGACGCGGCGGTCGCCGAGCGGATCGCCGCGCTGCGCGTCGCCGGGCCCGAGGCGCAGGCGACCGTCAAGCGGTTGATCTGGGCGGTCTGGAACGATCCGGCCGGCGCGCGCGAGCGCACGGCGCACATCATCGCCGACCGTCGCGCCTCGGCCGAGGGGCAGGAGGGCATGGCGGCGTTCCTCGAGCGCCGGCCGCCGCGCTGGGTCGAGGGCGGCGATGCCTGACCGCCCACTCCGCACCGTCCTGATCGCGAACCGCGGCGAGATCGCCCGGCGGATCGTCCACGCCGCGCACCAGCTCGGCCTGCGCGCGGCGTGCGTCGCGTCCGACGCGGACCGGGACGCGGTCTGGCACCAGGCTGCCGACGTCGTCGTGCCGCTCGCCGGTTCGACCGCCACGGAGACGTACCTGCGCGCCGACCTCATCCTGGACGCCGCGCGGCGTGTCGGCGCGGACGCGATCCACCCCGGCTACGGGTTCCTGTCCGAGCGGCCGTCGTTCGCCGAAGCGTGCGAGGCCGCCGGGATCGCCTTCGTGGGCCCGACCGCCGATGCGATGCGCCGCATGGGCGGCAAGGTGCCGGCGGTCGAGCTGGCGCGGTCGGTGGGCGTGCCGACGGTGCCGGGCGTGAGCGGCGTCGGCCTCGGCGACGGCGAGCTCGCCGCGGCGGCCGCCGGGATCGGCTTCCCGGTCCTCATCAAGGCGTCGGCCGGCGGCGGGGGACGCGGGATGCGGCGCGTCGACGATGCCGCCGGGTTCCCGGACGCCCTGGCCGCAGCCAGGGCCGAGGCCCTGTCGGCGTTCGGCGACGACACCGTCCTCCTCGAGCGCTACTTCCCGCTCGCCCGGCACGTCGAAGTCCAAGTGCTCGGCGACGGCCGCGGCAAGGTGATCCACCTCTTCGAGCGCGACTGTTCGATCCAGCGGCGCTATCAGAAGATCATCGAGGAGGCGCCCGCGCCCGGCCTCGATCCGGCGCAGCGGGCGGCGATCACCGCCGCCGCCGTCCGGCTGGCCGAGGCCGTCGATTACCGTTCCGCCGGCACTGTCGAGTTCCTCGTCGACCCGACGGCCGAGCCGCCGGGCGGCTTCTACTTCCTGGAGATGAACACCCGCCTCCAGGTCGAGCACCCGGTAAGCGAGCTCGTCACCGGCCTCGACCTCGCGGCGTGGCAGCTCCGGCTGGCCGGCGGCGCGCCCCTGTCCATCGACCAAGCCGGCGTGACGCTGCGGGGGCACGCCATCGAGGCGCGGCTGTACGCCGAGGACCCGTCGGCCGGTTTCCTGCCGTCCATCGGCCGCCTGGCGGCCTATCGCCCGCCGTCCGGCCCCGGCATCCGCATCGACGACGGCGTCGCGGCCGGCAGCGAGATCACCCCGCATTACGATGCGATGATCGCCAAGGTCATCGCGTCCGGCGCCGATCGGTCCGAGGCGCTGGCGCGGCTGCAGCGCGCGCTGCATGACACGATCGTCCTCGGCGTGACGACGAACATCGACTACCTTCAGGCCATCGTCGGCCATGCCGCGTTCCGCGCCGGCGACGTCCACACGCGGTTCCTCGACGAGCACCTGCCCGAGTGGCACGGCGCGCCCATCGCCGCCGACGCGGACGCGTGGCTGGCGGCGGCGGCGTTCGAGCTGCTGGGCGCGACCGGCGGCGCGGGCACGACAAGCGCCGGCGCGACCGGCGGCGCCGCGGCCGGGCACGCGTCCGCGTCCCTGTCGGCCGACCCGTGGAGCGGCCTCGGCGGCTGGCGCAACGTCCGGGAGGCGGGCCGATGAAGGTGACGCTCCGGATCGGCGACGCCGAGCGCACGGCCGAGGTCACCCGCCGCGACGGGCACGTCGTCGTCCGCCTTGGGCCGGTGGCGTCCGCCGACGGCACCGCAACGCCGCCGCTCGCCGTGCCGGACGACGCGCCGGCCGTCGCCTTCGTCGTCCGCCCGGAGCGCGACGGCACGTGGACGCTCGTCGACGCGGCGGACGGTGGGCGCCGGATCCCGCTGGCGGGGGCCGCGCAGGGTACGGATCGACAGCTCTGGACGGCCGGCCGAACGCTGCGCTATGGCCGCGTCGTCGCCGGCGGCGCCGCGCGCCATGCGGCGGACGCGGCGGGGCTGGCGGCGGTGATCCCGTCGGTGGTCCTCGACGTCCTCGTGGCGCCGGGCGACACCGTGGCCGACGGTCAGAAGCTGATCCTGCTCGAGTCGATGAAGATGGTCGTGGCCATCCAGGCGCCGTTCGCCGGCGTCGTGACGGCCGTGCACTGTGCCAAGGGCGAGGCCGTCCAGCCGGGCGTGCCCCTGCTGGCCCTCGATGAGGCCCCGGCGGCAGTCCCATGACGCCGCCGTCGCGCATCGCCCCGCCGTCCAGCATCGCCCCGCCGTCCAGCATCGACCCGATCAGGGCGCCGTCGCTCGCCGAGCACGCGGCGCTGGCGGCAACCCCGTCGCCGGCCGCGCTGCCCGACCGGGTCGAGATCTTCGAGGTCGGACCGCGGGACGGGTTGCAGAACATCGCCAACGTCGTGCCGGCGGACGTGAAGATCGATCTCATCAACCGGCTGTGCGCGCTCGGCTTCCGGCGCATCGAGGCCGTCAGCTTCGTCCATCCGCGCGCCGTGCCGCAGATGGCCGACGCCGAGACCGTGATGGCGAACGTGGACAAGGGCGCGGCGCAGATCGTCGGGCTCGTGCCGAACGTCCGCGGCGTCGAGCGCGCGCTTGCGTGCGGCGGCCTCGACGGGCTGAACTTCGTCCTGTCGGCCACGGAGTCGCAGAACCAGCGCAACCTGCGCCAATCGATCGCCGAGTCCCTCGTCGCCCTCGACGCGTCCGCCCGGCTGGCGCGGTCGGCCGGCCTGCCGATGCGGGTGACGGTCTCGACGGCTTTCGGCTGCCCGTTCGAGGGCTACGTCCCGCCCGAGCGCGTCCTGGACATCGCCGCGCGCTGCGCGGAGCTGGGCGCCGACGAGATCTGCCTGGGCGACACGACCGGGATGGCCGTGCCGACGCAGGTCTACCGCCTGTTCCGCGCGCTGGCCCTGCGCGTACCCGCGCTTCCGCTGGCCGTGCACCTGCACAACACGCGCGGCTCGGGCGCGGCGAACGTGATCGCCGCCCTCCATGCCGGCGTCGCGATCGCCGACGCCTCGATCGGCGGCCTGGGCGGCTGCCCGTTCGCGCCGGGGGCGACGGGCAACATCTGCACCGAGGACACCGTCCACATGCTCCACGGCGTCGGGATCACGACCGGGATCGACCTCGAGGGGCTGATCGTCGCGGCGCGCGCGCTCGAACCGCGGCTCGGGGTGCACTTGCCGGGGCAGGTGATGCGGGCGGGGTCGTCGCTTGGGGCGCTGCGGGCGGCGGGCAACGGCTGAGTGAGCCAAAAAAAAGGGACACGGCTTTCGCCGTGCCCCTGTCGTCCAAAGATCCCAGTTGTCGCCCGTGCCCTACGGTGCGTTCACCGCAAGCAAGGCGCCACCGCCATCGGCCAGGCGGTGTACCGCCCGACGAGGCGCCGATTGCCGCTGCCCGCCAGGAACGTGTAGTTCCCGTGTGCCGCGTCGGATGCGTCGAAGAAGCCGCGGATCATGATCTCGTTCACGCGGAGGGTATCGCAGTTGGCCGGCAGGCAGGGCGGGCGGTTGCACCGGATCGGGTTGCGGCCGTGCGGCGGGTCCGTCGGGCGGCGGTCGCCGCGGTTGTCGCAGCGGACCTCCTCGCGGTCGCGCCGGAAGATCCACATCCCGTCGGCGACGCCGGTGGACGAGTTCGAGATGCCCTCGTTCCCGGAGATGCCGCTGCCGGTGCCGTGGTTGACGGTGATCCCGCCGATGTAGCGACCGTCCGCCGAGACGTCGAAGCGGATCGAGCCGCCGCTGTCGGTGATGCCGCACCACGCGCCCGCGATCGGCACGGGCGCCGGCTGGCGCGCGGCGGAGGCGTTCTGCACCGCGAAGCCGAGAACGGTGCACACGGCAAAGGCAGCGGCGAACCGGAACAGGGTTCGACGTGACGGTGCGGTGCGAGGATTGATGTAGATGGTCATCGTGCACTCCTGATCTGCGCGGCGTCGACGAGCAGCCTGCAAGACTCTCCGAATGAAACGGCTTTCGAACTGCTCCCGGTTCAAGATTAGCACCGCCGCCGCCCGGCGTCGACCCGGGCGGCGATCGCTCCAATGTCGGGCAATGATGGAAGTGCGGTGTGGGTCGGCGGCGAGCGGCGGCGGTTGAGGGTGTAGACCCGCGAGGTGACCGAAACGTTCCACCTCGCGATCCGCATGGCGCGGGCGTATCCTGTCATCGCCGTGCGCCGATATAATACGCACGCCATGATGCGCGATGCGTCGCGTGCCCAAGGAGTCGAACATGGACCTCTCGCTCGGGTTCCGCCGGGCCGCTACCGCAGCCGTCGTGCTTTGCAGCACGCTCATCGTCGGCGGCACGCAGCCTGCAGTCCGTGCGGCGTCACCGCCGCGCGACCAGAAAATGCCGACCCTGGCCTACATGACGGACGCGGCGGCCGAACTCGACGACTACTTTGCGGTCTGGATCGAGGACCGCGGCAGCGGCGGCGAGTTGTATGGCAAGCGGTTGTTCGGCAACGGTCTGCCGAACGGCGGACCGGATCGCCAGGGCATCGCCGTCGTGCGCGAGGTGCAGGGGCCGGGCCGCAACAGCGAACCGCACGGCGAGCGGGTCGACCCCGACCTGGTCTGGAACGGCCCGCAGCTCGAGTTGCTGCTCGTCTGGTCGGAGTTCACCGGCGACGAGAACGGCTGGGACATCTTCGGGGTCCGCGTCAGCCCCGCCGGTTACTCGGTCGGCGCGCCCAGAGTGCTCGTCAGCGGGCCCGGCGACCAGCAGCATCCGGACATCGCGATACAGGCGTCGGAGCACGATACGGTCGGCTATATCCTGGTGTACGACGACAACCAGCGGGACCTCGACCGCATCATGGCCCGCAAGATCCGGTTCAACGCGATCCCGAACGGCAAGCCGTTCCAGGTGTTCGCCGGCGAGACATGGAACGCCACCGACCCGACGACGAACGGCGCAGCCGTCGCCTGGGTGGACGACCGCGGCGAGACGACCGAGATCTACACGATCCGACTGCGCAACGGGTTGCCGAACGGAACGGACGAGCGGCTGGCCGGCACCGAGGACGATGACTTCAACCCGAACTACGGCTCGGGCGGCCTGGTCTGGAACGTGTACGACCCGGCCACGGCCAACGATATCGTCGGCCTGCAGGTGTACGACAACAACCGCACGCGCGGCCCGTCGTTCGGCATCCGCGTCCCGCCGGCGAACCAGTCGTGGCCGATCCTGGTGAACGGCCTGCTGCTCTACAGCGATGACCGCTCGGGCAACCTGGACCTCTATGCCATCCGCACGGCCAACGTCCGGTACCAGCGCGGCAACGAGATCCCGATCGTCAAGGAGTAAGAGAGTCGTCAAAGAGTAGGGAATCCGCAGGCTGGCGGGCGTCGGAGAGCGGTTGACAGGTTTTGGCAGGGCGATGCAGCGACAATGACGTGCGATCCGCTTCGTCGGCCACCCGAGTGGGCCGGCGGGCGGTGCATGAAGGGGATCCGCACGATGACGCTGCATTTGGCTCGACCGACCGCCCAACTCCGAACGATGACGGCCACGACCGTGTCGACACGCGCGCCGGCCGCGACGCCGTCCACGCCGTCCACTCCGACGACGTCCAGCCTCGAGCGGGCCATCGAGGATCGCTCCAGCCGCCTGCCCGGCTTCCATCGGCTCTCGGCGCGGGCCCGTCAGGCGGTGCTGGTGCGCTGGGCCGGCCTGGACGAGGCCGAGACGGCGCTGCTCGGGGGCACGGGCGCGCTCACGCTGGAGCGGGCCGACGCGATGGTCGAGAACGCCGCCGGCGTGTTCGGCCTGCCGCTCGGCATCGCGACGAACTTCCGCATCGATGGGCGCGACGTGCTCGTGCCGATGGCCGTCGAGGAACCTTCCGTGGTGGCGGCCGCCAGCTTCGGGGCGCTCCTTGCCCGCGCCGGCGGCGGCTTCACGACATCCGCCGACGCACCGGTGATGATCGGCCAGGTTCAGCTGTTGGACCTGCCGGACGACGACCTCGATATGGCCGCGGCGCGGATCCTGGCCGCACGCGACGGGATCCTCGAGGTCGCCCACCGCCAGAGCGAGACGCTGCCGCGGCTCGGCGGCGGCGCGAAGGACCTCGTCGTCCGGCCGTTCCGTGACACGCCGGTCGGGCCGATGCTCGTCGTGCACATCCATTACGACACGCGCGACGCGATGGGCGCCAACGCCGTCAACACCGCGTGCGAGGCCGTCGCTCCGCTGCTGGCCGAGGTCACCGGCGGGCGCGTTCTGCTGCGCATCCTCTCCAACCTGGCCACCGAGCGCCGCGCCACCGCTCGCTGCCGGATCCCGGCCGCGGCGCTGGCGCGCGACGGACGCGATGGGCACGAGGTGGCACAGCGGATCGTCGAGGCGAACGCGCTGGCGGTCGTCGACCCGTGGCGTGCGGCAACGCACAACAAGGGTATCCTGAACGGCATCGATCCGGTCGTCATCGCCACAGGCAACGACTGGCGCGGCGTCGAAGCGGGCGCGCATGCATATGCCGCGCGCGACGGCCGCTACGGCAGCCTGACGGACTGGCACCTCGACGCGAGCGGCGATCTGGAGGGTTCGCTCGAGTTGCCCTTGGCCGTGGGGATCGTGGGCGGCGGTACGCGGGCGCATCCGCAGGCGGCGCTCGGCCTGAAGATCATCGGCGCCGAATCCGCGCAGGGCTTGGCGCGGGTCATCGCCGCCGTCGGCTTGGCCCAGAACCTGTCGGCACTGCGAGCGCTCGTGTGCGAGGGCATCCAGGACGGCCACATGGCGCTGCACGCACGCCAGCTCGCCCTGTCCGCCGGCGCCGAAACGCACGAGGCCGAGGCCGTCGCGACGGTGCTCGTGGCGGAGGGCGCGATCCGCGCCGGGCGGGCGGCCGAGGTGCTGGGCGAACTGCGGGCAACCCAAACGCCTGCACCCTCTCGATAACGGGCGGTACGGGCAAGGCGTGCTGTGCCCTTCGTCCGATTCGCGCCGGCCCACGCCACACCGTACCCAACGCCGGGCACGGCACGCCGTGCCCCTACCGGCGGGTGCGCGTTGCCCGCTGTCGGCCGATCACCGTCCGCCCAACCAGAGCTCCAACCGCTCCAGCGTCCGCACCGGCTCGAAGCCTGCCGCCTCCAGCGCCGCGCGAAGCGGACCTTCCTGGCCCGTGGCGTCGGTCTCGACGGCGGCCGGCGGCACGCCGATGAGGCGCTCGAGGCAGGCGCGGACGATCTGCGGCTCGACGCGGCCGCGCCAGGCAGGGTCGATGACGATGTCGAGCCGGTGCGGGCCGCCGTAGTCGTACGCGTCGACGACGGCAATCGCGCGGTGCTCGCCGTCCGTGCTCACGGCCAGGCGGTGGCGCGTGCGGCTGTGCAGCCAATCGTCCATCCGTCCCTTCAGCCGTCCGCGGCGCGCCGTCCCGCGGACGAGCGACGGCGGTCCGGCCCGGCCGATCTCGCCGGCGCGCGCGAGGAGGCGCGTCGTGCGCGCGTCGCCCGGAGAGCGCCATGGCCGGACAGTGAGGATCGGGGCCGCCTCCGCGGCTCCGGAGCCGGCGCGCGCGCGCCCTTCCTCGGGCGTCGGCGCGAGGACGGCGGACGACGGCAGACGGTAGAGCGTCGACGACCCGACGGGTCCGAAGCCGAGGCCGGTGTACAGCGTCTTGGCGGCGTCGTTCGTGTCGCGTACCTGGAGCTGGATGCGGCGGGCGCCCCGAGCGCGTGCCGCGTCGAGCGCGCTGTCCATCAGTCGGCCGGCGATGCCTTGACGGCGGTAGCTCGGATGCGTCACGACGTTGGCGATGACCCAGGTGTCCGGCCCGGCCCGCAGCAGGCTGGCGTTGGCGACCAGGCGCCCTGCGTCATACCACACGAAGCCGCCGAGGCCGTCGACCGCGCCGGGGATGACGTGGAGGAGCATGTTCATCAGCGGGCCGGCGGCGGACAGCGCGGCAAGGTCCTTCAACCAGCGCCGGTCGCGGGCCTCGAGGTCGTCCCCGAACCCGAGCTCGAGCAGCTCGATCACAGCCGCCAAGTCACGCCGCACGTCGAATCGAAGCAGTCCGTCCGGCGCGCGCTGCATGTGGTCCGCGGCGCCAACGCTGGTCATGGCTGGGGCGTGCCGGACCGTTCAGCAGCCACCTGCAACGCCCCGGACGGTCCGACGACGTAGCGATAGCTGCGACCGCCCGCCATCAGCCAGACGTCGAGCGCTCCCGGCGAGCCCGCTCCGTGGTCGTCGGCACGCGTGACCGCTACAGCCGTGCGCGGTACGTCGAGGCGAACGGCGAGGTGGGCCATGGCCTGCTCGACGGCCGACTGCCAGGCGGCGGGCACGGGCAGCTTGGCGCGCGCGCTCATGCGGCGTCTCCGCGCTCGGACGAATCGGCCCCAGGCATGTCGTCCTCGTCGTCGGGTTCATCCGCCTCCCACGAGATGATCCAGGCGCACAGTCCGGCCACGAGGACCGTCGCGAACGCCAGCCAGAACCACTGGCGGCCGGCGAGCGTGTCCACGCCTCGGGCCGAGTAGCCGACGATCGCAACCATCCCGATCGAGAGCACGGCCCACGTGACCAGGTTCGGATGTCGGTTGATCCATGCCATTCGGTGCCCCCGCTCCGTGCTCGATCCCACCATCATCGCAAACGCCGCAAGCGCGACCGAAGTCACGCATCGGCGGTCGGGCGCTTCCCGACCGCCGTCCGGCGCCGCTCGAGTCGCCGCCAAGCCGCCTCGAGCTGCGCCACCGTCGCCTCGGGCGTGCCCGTATTGTCGATAACTTCCGTCGCCATCGCAAGGCGCGGCGCAAGTGGGGTGGCTGCTCCCATCCGACGCGCCGTCTCGGCCGCGTCCCAGCCGCGCACGCGGACGCGCTCGGCCCGTCGACGCGACGCGGCGAGGACAAGCCATACGGCATCGCAATCCGCCGCCAGTCCCCCCTCGACCAGCTTCACGGCCTCGACGACCGCCACCGCAGCGCCGCATGACGCCAGCCAAGCCCGCGTGCGCGCGCCGACGAGGGGGTGGAGGATCGTCTCGAGGTCGACCAGGGCCGCCGCATCGCCGAACACGACGCGCGCCAGTGCCGCGCGGTCGATCCCGCCATCCGGCGCGCCGACCTCATCGCCGAAGCGGTCCATGACCGCCCGGCACGCCACTCCGCCGTCGGAGAGCAGCGCGTGGACCACCGCGTCCGCGTCGAGCGCCGCGGCGCCCTTGGCCTCGAGCCAGCGGCGGACGGTGGACTTCCCGGCGCCGACGTCGCCGGTGAGGCCGATGAGATAGGGGGATGGGGACATCGGCGGGGATGATAGCCGAGGTGATCCGCGTCAGTGCGGTCGGCCCGTGCGGTTAATCGGATGTTAAGACCCTGCCGCTCCGTTGTCCGTTACGCTCTGCATCGGACCGTCTGCCGCACTGTCGCGGTTCCTCCGGCAAGGGCGGTCCGTGCAACAAGGAACGCGCCATGGAACGGCCGTCGCTCCCCCCCTCTTCGACATCGCTCGCGCACGGCCGGTGGGCCGTCGCGTGCGTGCTCTTCCTCGGGGCCGTCGTCGTCGGCTCGGCCGGCGCGTGGCGGGGGCGCGCGCCCTTCGCCGGCGCGCAGAGTGCGTGTTATGGGGACTTCAGCGAACTGAAGGGCTGGTGGCCGCTCGACGAGGATGCGCCGTCCGATACGGCGGCGGATGTCGTGCGAGGCAACACGGCGCGGCATGTCGGCCTGCCGGGCGTGGCGCCGGGCAACCGCGGTTTGGGTCGGGCGTTCGGCAAGAACGCGCAGTGGAGCGAGGTGAACGCGCCGGCGGCTGCGCTTGACATCGGTGCATCGGATTGGACGATCGATGCCTTCATCCGACTGCCGCTCGGGACCTCGCGGGTGGCCATCGCGCGGACGGGCAAGATCGCGCTGGCGGAGAAGCGCAGCGGCGCCGGGGGAGCGGGCTATGCGTTCTACTTCGACAGCGGCTTCCTGGGGCTTCAGATCGTCGATGCCGCCGGCCGATCGGCGATCTACACGAACCGCAACGGCTCCGGCGTCGGCACGAACGGCCGACTGCTGCCGGCTGATGCCGCATGGCACTTCGTGGCGGTAACGGTGCGCCGCAGCGGCCCGAACACCGGTGTGCAGTTCGTCCTGGACGGCGTCCCGGCGAATGCCGGCGATGCGTACGGCGGGCGCGCACCTGCGGTGCCTTCGGGATCGCTGGCCAACGACAGCCCGTTCCGCTTCGGGCGGCGGATGGCCGGCTCGGGCAGCGGCGGCAGCTCGGTGATCTTCGACGACGTCGAAGTGTTCACCCGTGCCCTCGGCTCCACCGAGCTCGAGGCGATCCGCCTTCTCGGCAAGTGCGCACCGGCCGCCGCGACCACGACGCCGTCCGCGACCGCGCCGCCCACGGACACGTTCACGCCGACGCTGACCGCGACGGCGGCGCCGACCGCGACTGCGACCTTGACCGCGACCGCGACGGCGACCGTCACGCTCAGTGCGACCGCTCCTGCGACGGCGACGGCGACGGCGACCGCCACCGTCACTGCGACGAGCACGGCCGTCCCAACGATGACGGCCACGCCCACGCCGCCGCCCACGGTTTCGCCAACTCCGACCGCAACGCCGGTCTGCACGGCGCCGCCGCCGTTCGCTGCCGCGTGGTGGCCGTTCGACGAAGGGAGCGGGCTGATCGCCGAGGATGTCACGGGCAATGGGCACGATGGGACGCTGCTCAGCGCGGCGGCGTGGCGGCCGGCCGGGGCGGTGGCCGGCGCGTTGACGTTCGACGGGCTGACGGCGCTCGTCGAGGTGCCGGACGCGGCCGGGCTGGATGTGCCGTCCGCCGCCGCGCCGGCGCCGCAGGGCGACTTCTCGATCGAGCTCTGGCTGCGGCGGCGGGAGCGGGGCGGCGCGCTGCAGGCCGTGTTCGACAAGCTGACGCGCGATCAGGGCTACAGCTTGATGCTCGTCGACGGGCGGCCGATCCTCTATCTGTCGTCGGCCGGGCAGACCGTGCCGACGCCGTTCGGCGTCACGCTCGCCCTCGACGGCGTCTGGCGGCATATCGCCGTCGTGCTCGACCGGCACCAAGCGGCCGTCAGCGCGCGGCTGTTCGTCGACGGCGTCCCGGTGTCGTCCGGCTCGGCGATCGTCGCCGGCTCGCTGTCGAACAGCGTGCCGGTGCGGATCGGCAGCTCGAACCTGAGCCCGTACCTGCCGTTCTCCGGTGACCTCGATGAGGTGACGTTGTACCAGCGGGTGTTGGGGGACGACGAGGTGGCGGGGATTGCGGCGGCAGGGGTGGGGGGGAAGTGCAAGCCGATGCCGTGATCCCCCCATCAACCCGGCACACCGCCAATACGACAGCGATGCCCGGTAGGGGCAGGTCCCCGTGCCTGCCCCGTAGGCCCCCAAACCCCCATTCCCCTCGGCCAACACGATCGGCCAACACGATCGGCCAACACGATCGGCCAACACGATCGGCCAACACGATTTCAGGCCACCGTTGGGATGGCCGATGCGATGTGTGGGGGTTTGGGGGCCTACGGGGCAGGCACGGGGACCTGCCCCTACCGGGCATCGCTGTCGTATCGGCGGTGTGCTGGGTTGACGGGGGTGATTAGGGCGTCGGAGTTTGGGTCCGTGCGCCGACGTCGGCCGGCGCTACCGCCTCCGCCACTCCCTGCCGCATCGTCTCGACGATGGACGTGCCGCTGGCCTCGATCGGCGCGAGGAAGGGGCGCGGGTACAGGCCGATCCAGAAGATGAGGATGACGAGCGGCGCCAGGACGACCATCTCCCGCCCCGTGAGGTCGGGCATGGAGCGCGACAGCTCGCTCGGGGGGCCGAAGAAGACGCGTTGCACAAGGCGGAGCATGTAGGCGGCACCGAACACGACGCCGAACGCGGCCAGGATGCCCCACAGCGGGCGGGTCTGGAAGGCGCCGAGAAGGCTCAACCACTCGCCGACGAAGCCGTTCGTGCCGGGCAGGCCGATCGAGCTGAACGTGACGACGAGGAAGACGGCACTGAAGCGCGGCATGGACGACCACAGGCCGCCGAACGCGGCGATGTCGCGGGTGTGGGCGCGGTCGTACAGCATGCCGACGAGCAGGAACAGGGCGCCCGTCGAGAGGCCGTGGTTGATCATCTGGAGGGCGCCGCCGGCCATGCCGACCGGCTGGATCGCCAGGATGCCGATCATCACGAGGCCCATGTGGCTCACGGACGAGTACGCCACGAGGCTCTTCATGTCCGTCTGGGCGAAGGCGACCCAGGCGCCGTACCAGATGCCCACCAGCGCGAGCGCGACGAGCCACGGGGCGACGGTCATGGCGGCATCGGGGAAGAGCGGCATCGCCCAGCGGATGAAGCCGAACGTCCCCATCTTGAGCAGCACGCCGGCGAGGAGGACGGAACCGGCCGTCGGCGCCTGGACGTGGGCGTCGGGCAGCCAGGTGTGGAACGGGAACATGGGCACCTTGACGGCGAACGCGAGGGCGAAGGCGAGGAAGATCGCGATCCGGATCGCCAGGGCGGCGTGTGGGAGGTCGAGGCCGAAGAGGGTGATGATCGACGCCCCGGCGCCGGACGTCGGCACGGGGATGCCGGGCGCGCTGCCGACGCCGGGCAGGGGCGCGAGGGCGTGCATGAGATCGAAGTAGTGGAACGAGGCGGCGTGGGACAGTTCCTTGGCGGCGACGATGGCGACGAGCATGAGCGCCGAGCCGGCGATCGTGTAGACGACGAACTTGTAGGCCGCGTACAGCCGCTCTTTGCCGCCCCAGATGCCGATGAGGAGCATCATCGGGATAAGGGCGGCTTCCCAGAAGACGTAGAACAGGAAGAGGTCCATCGCGACGAAGACGCCGATGACGCCGGTCTCCATGACGAGCAGCAGCGCGACGTACTCACGCACCCGTGTTCGGACGCTGCCGAGGCTGAAGGCGAGCGCGAGCGTCGTGAGCAGGGCGGTCAGGAAGACGAGGACGACGGCGATCCCGTCGACGGCCACTTGGTACGTCACGCCGCCCGGCAGCCACGGCAGCGGTCCGCGCGCCGGGTCGGCGAACTGGAAGTTCGCGAGCGTCGTCGTAAAGGGCCAGTCGACCTCGTAGCCCAGCCAGAGGATGCCGGCCAGCACGGTCGTCGTCCCGGCGACGAACGTGCCCCACGCCACGTACAGCGCGTCGTGCCGGCGCGGCAACAGCAGGAGGCCGAGCGCGCCGACGAGCGGCAGGAACAGCGTCAGGCTGAGGACGGGGAAGCCGAGCGCGTTGGACGTGTTGAACAGCATGCGTCGACCTCACACGAGCCAGAGGAGCCACGCGGCCAGCGCCGCCGCCCCGATGACGATCCCGAGCCCGTACGTCCGCACGTAGCCCGTCTGCCAGCGCCGCGACCCTTGGCCCAGCGCCACCGCCCCGCGCCCGACCGCGTTCACCGCCGCGTCGACGACGCCGTCGTCCACGCGGTGCCACAGGAAATCGGCGATGCGCGTGAACGGACGGACGAGTCCCCAGGCGTAGAGCTCGTCGACGTAGAACTTGCCGCGCAGCGTGCGGTACGCGCCGCCCATCGCCGTCGCCAGCCGCGCCGGGTCGACGAGCGGTGTGCCGGGGCGGTACATCGCCCAGGCGAGGGCGAGGCCGCCGAGGGCGACGGCCGTCGCGACGAGGGCCAGCGTTAGCGCGCTCGGCCCCGCCTCCACCTCGTGCGCCGCGCCGGCGGCGTGCCCGGCGACGCGCAGGACGGGATCGAGCGCCTCGGCCAGCGGTCCGCTGAGCCACGGCAGGCCGCCGACGATGCTGAGCGCCGCGAGCACGACCAGCGGCACGGTCATCGTGCGCGGCGAATCGGCGGCGTGGGCGGCGCCGGAGGAGCGGGGGCGGCCGAAGAGGGCGAGCAGGAGCAGGCGGCCGGTGTAGAACGCCGTCAGGGCGGCGGTGACGAGGCCGAGCGCGAAGAGCACCAGCCAGATCGCTCCGCCTTCGCCGGCGCGTCCGATGACGTGGTGCAGGATCTCGTCCTTGCTCCAGAAGCCGGCCAGCGGGAAGACGCCGGCCAGCGCGAGGCCGCCGACGACGAACGTCCAGCCGGTGACGGGGGCCTTGCGGAGCAGGCCGCCCATGTGGCGAAGGTCTTGTTCGGGGGGGATGCCATCCAGGGCGGGGGGCGGCCCAGGCGGGAACGCGGCGTCGTCGTGGTCTTCGCCGGACGACGCCGCGCCGTGACCGCTGCCCTTCCCATGATGGAACCCGTGCTCCATCGCGTGCATCAAGCTGCCGGCTCCGAGGAACAGCAGCGCCTTGAAGAAGGCGTGCGTCATCAGGTGGAACACGCCCGAGGCGTACGCGCCCGCGCCGACGCCGAGGAACATGTAACCCAGTTGGCTGACGGTCGAGTACGCCAACACGCGCTTGATGTCGGACTGGACAAGGGCGATGAGCGCCGCGCCGAAAGCGGTCACGGCGCCGACGACGGCGACGGCGACGAGGACGGACGGCGCGTGGTCGAAGATCACGTGGGCGCGGGCCATCATGTAGATGCCGGCCGTCACCATCGTGGCGGCGTGGATGAGCGCGGAGACCGGCGTCGGGCCGGCCATGGCGTCCGGGAGCCAGACGTAGAGCGGGATCTGGGCGCTCTTGCCGGTGGCGCCGACGAGGAGGAGGGCGGCGATGAGCGTCGCGACGCCGCCGCCGAGGACGAGCGGGTCGGCGGCCTGCGGCAGAACGTCGGCGAAGGCGAGGGAGCCGAACGTCGTGAAGATGAGCATCATGGCGATCAGGAACGCGACGTCCCCGATGCGGTTTACGATGAACGCCTTTCGGCCGGCCGAGGCATTCGCCGGATCCTTGTGCCAGAAGCCGATGAGGAGGTAGCTGCACGCACCCACGAGTTCCCAGCCGACGAAGAGCACGAGGAAGTTCGCGCCGAGGACGAGGGTGAGCATGCTGAACGCGAACAGGTTAAGGTAGGCGAAGTAGCGCGGGCGATCCGTATCGTGCGCCATGTAGCCGATGGAGTAGAGGTGGATGAGGAAGCCGACGCCGGTGACGATGAGGATCATCAGCAGGCTGAGCGCGTCGAGCTGGAGGGCGACGTCGACCACGTAGCCGAGGGGGCGTTCGGGCAGGCCAGCGGCCGTGTCCGTGCGCGCCGGGTCGGGCATGAGCGTCGTGTCTGCCAGCAGGCGGTCGCCGTTCAGCGGGGCGTCGGGGCCGATCGGCAGCAGGTCGACGCGCGCGATCCGGCCGATCGCCTGCTCCGGCGTGAACATCCGGTGCGAAGTGGCGAACAGCTCGAGATCGTGCGTGATGCGGGCCTGCGGCAGGCGGATCGTCGTCACGGCGTCCGCCGGGACGGGCTCGCCGGCGCGGACGGGCCGGGTGACGACGGTGAGGTCGTATTGGGGGGCGACGGTCATCCAGGTCCAGAGGGTGGTGCGTTCGACGCTTGCCGAACGATGATCGGATGCGATCACAAGCGACACCGCGAACGCAATCCCCATCGCCACCGTCGCCACGATCCCCGACCACCGTCCGCCCAGCCGCCGCCCGAAGAAGACGAGCGTGACGAAGCCGATCAGCGGCAGCGCCGGGACCCAGGGGAGGAGCGTTTCGATCGACATGGATTCGCCTCAGGTGGGACGAGATGGGCGTTCGCGCGCTACCCGCGCAGGCTGCTGACGTCGTCGACGTCGCTGCTGCCGAGCGAGCGGTGGAGGGCGACGACGAGCGCCAGGCCGACGGCGACCTCGGCGGCGGCGATCGTCAGGCTGAAGAAGACGAAGATCTGGCCGTCCAGCTGGAGCATGGCGCGCGAGACGGCCACGAGGGTGATGTTGACGGCGTTCAGCATGAGCTCGACGGACATCAGGACGATGATGATGTTCCGTCGCAACAGCACGCCCGCCGCGCCGATCGTGAACAGCAGGGCGGCCAGCATGAGGGGCTGGGCAGGGGGGAGGACGGCGGCGAGCGGGATCATGCGCGGGGGCTCGGGACTTCGGTGGCGTCGGCAGCGATGGCGGGACTGCCTGCCTTCTCGTTCCGCGGGCGCCGCTGGAAGTGGGCGATGACGACCGCGCCGATCATCGCGACCAGGAGCACGAGGCTGACGACCTCGAACGGCAGGACCCACTGCGTGTAGAGCGCGTCGCCCATCGCCGCCGGGCTGCCGAACGCGGGCGGAACGACGGCGGTGCCGCCTTCCGGCGCGGCCGGGACGCCGAGGGCGGCGACGCGGACGAGCGCGGCGCCGAGCACGGCCAGCGCGGCGAGGGCGAGCCAGCGCTGGCCGGCGATCGGCTCGTCGAGGAGCGCTTCCTGGCGGCCGAGGAGCATGACGACGAACAGGACGAGGACCATGATCGCACCGGCGTAGACGATGAGCTGGGCGGCGGCGAGGAACGGGGCGCTCAGGAGGAGGTAGAGCACGGCGGTCAGGCCGAAGTGGGCGACCATGAACAGCGCGCTGTGGACGACGTTCTTGGCCAGGATCATCCCGACGGCGGTGACGATGGCCAGCGCGCCGACGATGAGGAAGGCCGGATCGAGGCCGCTCATTCGCCGGCTCCCACGGACGACGGCCCAGCCGGCAGCGCCCGCTTCACTTCCAGCGGCGTCTTGAAGTAGTCCATCCCACCCATCCGGAACGGAATGTCGCGGCCGCGCGTGTCCTGCGGTGTCACGGGCGTGCCCGGTGCGGTCGGGACGAGGAGCATCGATTTCGTGTAGAGCATCTCGCGCCGGTCGTAGGCCGCCAGCTCGTATTCGTGCTCGAGGACGATCGCGTCCACCGGGCAGGCCTCCTCGCAGAAGCCGCAGAAGATACAGCGCAGCATGTTGATCTCGTAGACCGCGGCGTAGCGCTCGCCCGGCGAGTAGCGCTCCTCGTCCCGGTTCTCGGCCGGCACGACGAGGATCGCGTCCGCCGGGCAGGCCGCCGAGCACAGGCTGCAGCCGATGCAGCGCTCGAGGCCGTTGTCGTAGCGCTTCAGCTCGTGGCGGCCGCGGAAGCGGTCCGAGACCGGGCGCTTCACCTCGGGATAGGCGATCGTGACGGGCTTCTTGAACATCGTCCCGAACGTGACGCCCATGCCGCGCATGAGGTGCATCAGGTCGTCGAACATCGTCGCCTCCTATCGCGCCATGTACGCGACGACGACGGCGGTCAGGGCCAGGTTTGCCAGCGAGATGGGCAACAGGACCTTCCAGCCGAACGCCATCAGGCGGTCGTAGCGCAGGCGGGGGATCGTGGCGCGGATCCATATGAAGAGGAAGAGGGCCAGGATCACCTTGGCCAGGAAGACGCCGATGTCGACGAACCACGGCAGGTTGCCGGTGAAGCGCTCGACGAACGGCAGGTGGTGGCCGCCGAGGAAGAGCGTGGCGGCCAGACCGCTGACCGTGATCATGTTGATGTACTCCGCCATGAAGAACAGCGCGAAGCGCATGCCGGTGTACTCGGTGTGGTAGCCCGCCACGAGCTCCTGCTCGGCCTCCGGGAAGTCGAACGGCGCGCGGTTCGTCTCGGCGATGGCGGTGATGGCGTAGATGCCGAACGCGACGGGCTGCAGGACGATCAGCGGCAGGCCCTTGGCCACCTGCCAGTCGACGATGTCGTTCATCGACAGCGAGCCGACGACGAGGACGACGCTGACGAGCGCGACGCCCATCGCCAGCTCGTAGCTGACCATCTGGGCCGCGCTCCGCAGGCCGCCGATCAGCGCGAACTTGTTGTTCGACGCCCAGCCGGCCAGCACGAGGCCGTACACCGCCAGGCTCGTGATCCCGAGGACGTAGAGCAGCGCGACGTTGAAGTCCGCCAACTGGAAGCGGATCTCGCGCACCTGCCCGCCGATCGTGACCGTGATGGGATCGGCGACGGGCATCACGGCGAAGGCCATGATCGCCACGACCATGCTGACGATGGGCGCCAGGAAGTAGACGAAGCGGTCGACGCCGACCGGCGTGATGTTCTCCTTGAAGATCAGCTTCACCCCGTCCGCCGCCGGCTGGAGCAGCCCGAACGGCCCGGCGCGGTTCGGCCCGTGGCGCTGCTGCATCCGGGCGATGACCTTGCGCTCGAGGAACGTCGTGTAGGCGAAGCCGGTGAGCAGCACGGCGACGATCACCAGGCACTTGACGGCGACGATCCCGAGTTCGATGGCGTCCATCAGATCTGCCCGGGGGTCACGGTCACCGTCGTCGAGGGCGACGACGATGGCCGGGGAGCGGGTGTGGGCGACGCAGCGGGTTCGATCGGGCCGGCCGCGACCACTTCCACGCGCACCCGTCCCGCCCGCCCGCCGCCGACGGCCGCCCGGACCGCGACGCCGAGGCTCTCGGGCGCCAGCGCCGTGCCCGGCGTCACGCCGTCCTGCACGACGACCTCGGCCTCGAACGCTCCGCCCGCGCCCGTCACCCGAACGCGCCCGCCCTCGACGAGGCCGCGCTGCAGGGCATCGAACGGGCTGAACGCGACGAACGGGCGCGGGACGAGCGGGTGGAGGACGGTGGACGAGGCGACGAGGCGGCCGGCGTCGAGCAGGATCGCGGTCGGGATCAGGACGAGATCGTCGTCCCCCGCGGCGTGCAACGCATCGTCGACCGCGACCGCGTAGCCCGCGAACGCGTCTTCCCCGCCGTCCGCGGCAACGGCCTCGTGGGCCGCGGTGTCGCCCGCGGCGTACGTCGCCTCGGCCGGCGTGAGCCAGGCCGCGCCGATGCCGTGGCGGTTCTCGTAGCGGGTTCCGATGTAGCTCACGCTGCGGGCCTCGGTCAGCGGGGCGAACGGCAGGAAGATGTCCTTGGGGGCCGTACGGATTGCCGGACCCAGGGCGGCGTAGCTGAGCCCGGCGTAGGCGGGCACGGCGCGTGCGATCTCGTCGAACACGTCCAACGGCGCAGCGAACGCCTCGGCGTCGCCGTAGCGCGCGGCCAGATCGCGCAGCACCTTCCAGTCGGCGCGGGCATTCCCGACCGGGTCGACGGCGGCGTACGTGCGCTGGACGCGGCGGAGGAGAGAGGTGTACGTGCCGTCGCGCTCGGCCGCCGACTGGGCGGGCAGGACGATGTCGGCCTGCGCGGCCGTCGCGGTCAGGTAGAGGTCCTGGACGATCAGCGTTCGGACGCCGTTGGCGCGCAGGTCGAGCGCCGGGTCGTCGCCGACGGGATCCGTGCCGAGCACGTACAGCGCCTGGACGCCGCCGGCCAGCATCGCGCCTGCGTCCAGCCCAGGCTCGGACGACGGCAGCGACGGCCATACATCGGCCAACCGCTCGCGTGCCGCCGCGTCGTCGACGCGCGCGTGGCCGGGCAGGCGGTCGGGCGTGAGGCCCATATCCGCCACGCCCTGGGCGTTCGCGTGCCGCCCGACCGCGATGAGGCCGGTGCCTGCCCGGCCGTGGCGGCCGGTGGCGGCGGCGTAGGCGGCCATGAGCGGCACGAGGCCGGCGTCGACGGCCGACCGGCCGTAGACCCACAGGACGCCGCCGGCCGAGGCGAGAGCCTTGCCGGCCTGCGCGATGGCGTCGGGATCGACGGGGTGGACGCCGTGCACGGCGTCGGGGCCGTGATCAGCCAAGCGATCGGCGAGTGCTTTGGCTGCCGCGCTCGGCAATGCGACGCTCTGCCCTGCGACGTTCGGCCCTGTGGCGTTCGGCCCTGTGACGTTCGGCCCTGTGGCGCCGTCGACCGGTTCGTGCGCCGCTTCGAGGGCGGCACGGACGAGGGCGGCCAGCAGCGTCGCCTCACTGCCCGGCACGGCGCGCAGGTGGGACGCGTGGCGGTCGAGCTTCTGCGGCGCGGTCGACAGCGTGATCAGCGCCGCGCCCTGGCGGCGGGCCTTGTTCAGGCTGAGGAACAGCACCGGCGCCTCGGCCTCGGCGTCCAGGCCGACGACGACGATCGCATGGCCGGCGCCCAGCGCGTGGACGATCGTGTCGGCGCCGGCGCCGAAGCGGTGGACGCTGTCGTCGGCGATCACCTTGGGGCGGTGGTCGACGTTGTTCGTGCCGACGACGGCGCGCAGGAAGCGGCCGAAAGCGTAGGCGTCCTCGTTCGTGAGCGTCGCACCCGCCACGCCGCCGACGGCCGCCGGGCCGCCTTCGGCGACGGTGCGCTTGAGAGCTTCGGCGACGCGGGTCAACGCGTCGTCCCACGTCGTCGCGACGAGCGCGCCGGAGGTGTCGCGCACGAGCGGGTCCGTCAGGCGGCCCTCGGCGGTGGTGAAGCCGTGGCCGAAGCGGCCCTTGTCGCACAGCCAGATCTCGTTGACGGCGTCGTGCTCGCGGGGCATGACGCGCAGGACCCGGCCGTGGCGGGTGTCGTAGCCGATGTTGCAGCCGACGGCGCAGTGCGGGCAGATGGCCGGGCGGCTCTCGAGCTCCCAGACGCGGGACTCGAAGCGGAAGTCGGCCGTCGTAAGCGCGCCGACGGGGCAGACGTCCGTCGTGTTGCCGCTGAAGACGGAGTCCAGCGGCGGGTCGGAGAAGCTGACGATCTCCATTCCGCGGCCGCGGTTCTCGAAGCCGAGGACCTGGTCGTCGGCGATCTCGTCCTCGAAGCGGATGCAGCGGGCGCACAGCACGCAGCGCTCGCGGTCGAGGGCGATCAACGGGCCGACGGGCACGGGCTTGGGGTAGTGGAACTTCTCGCCCCAGACGAAGCGGCTCCGGCCGGGGCCGTAGCGCATCGTCAGGTTCTGGAGCGGGCACTCGCCGCCCTTGTCGCACACCGGGCAGTCCAGCGGGTGGCTCGTCAGCAGGAACTCGAGGACGGCCTCGCGCGCCTCGGCCACGGCGGGCGTCCCGGTCCGGACGTGCATGCCCTCGCTGACGACGGTCGTGCAGCCGGCCATGAGCTTGGGGAAGTACTTGATGACCGGCGCACCCTCGTCGTCGAGGATGGGCGCCTTCGTGGCCGGATCGACGCCCGGCGTGCCAACCTCGACCAGGCACATCCGGCACATGCCCACCGGCACGAGCTTGGGATGGTGGCAGAAGATCGGGATCTCGACGCCGGCCGCGTGCGCCGCGTCGACGACGTTGGTGCCGGCGCCTACGGCGGCCGGACGGCCGTCGATCATGACGTTGACGAGCTTGGGGGATGAACCGTTCGTGGCCATGGCCGCTTGTGCGTGGCCGGGACGCGGGTGCCGGCGCGGTCGTGGGGCGTGGCCCGGGGAGCGGGCGGGCAGGCGGGGGCTATTGTATACGGATCGGGGGGGGAGGCACGTTGGGAGCGGTGGACGAGGTCGATCACGCAATCGGAACCGTCGATCGCCGCGCAGAAGTGTTCAACGAAGGGGTCAACGGCTGAAGCCGTTGATTCGCTTGCGCTCGCGAGGGCTACGACGCCGCCGGATCCCCCGCGCGAAAGTCCACGTCGGCCGCATCGACCACGGACGCCATACGCCCGGGACCGTCCTGCCACGTCCAGTACATGTTCGTATGGGCGATGACCTTGTCGGGCGGGGGCATCCCGTACTCCGACAGGTCCTCCGTGGTATGCGCGTCGGCGACCAGGAGTGTGTCGTAGCCGCGTGCGAACGCTCCGTGCAGTGTCGCCCGAATGCAGGCATCCGTCTGTGCGCCGGCGACGACGAGCCGCCCGACACGCAGCCGGTGCAGCTCGGACTCCAGGGTCGTGTCCTCGAAGGCGTCGCCGTACTGCTTGCGCACCAGCGGCTCGGAACCCTGGCGCTGAAGCTCCGGCACGTACTGCCAGCCGTCGCTGCCCTCCGGCAGGTTGTCGTCGGCGTGCTGCACCCAGATCACCGGCACTCGCAGGCCGCGGGCTCGTTCGACCAGGGTGCGGATGTTCTCGATCACCTCGTCGCGGCGATGGGCGTTGGCTACGACGTCGTTCTGCACGTCCACCACCAGCAGGGCGGTGTCGGGACGGTCTAATAGGCTGGTCATGTTCGACTCCGCGGCTGAGGCCATCGGCGGCAATCGACAGGACAGGACTGACGATCGCCGCTCTAACTGAGCCGCGAAGTCTAGCCGCTGCGGCACCCGCGTCAATCGGCGCCAACGCATTCGGCGCACCAGCCAACAGCGCGCCGCTCAAGCAAGCCGTTCCAGCTCGCGCACGGTCCGCTCACTTTCGACGTTGCCCGTGTTGAGCGTCGTGTTCCGCTCGATCAGCACGACCTCACACTCCTCGGTGAGCGCGGCTGGGCAGTGCTCGACGCCGCGCGGCACGATGATGAACTCGCCGGGTTCGACGATCTCGTCGCGGTCACGGAAGCGCATGAGCATCCGCCCCTTGTGGACGAGGAAGAGCTCGTCCTCGTCGTCGTGATGGTGCCACTGGAACTCGCCGCGGAACTTGGCGAGCTTGATCTGCACGTCGTTGATGTCGCCGGCGATCTTCGGGCTCCAGGGGTCGGTGAAGCGGGCGAAGGCGGCGGTGAGGTTGACTTTTTGGGGCATCTCGGCCCTCCTTGCGTATGGCGCGGCCCGTCTCTCTGGTCGTGGCCGGCTCAGCTCTCCGCTTTCAGATCAGCCGCCTACACAGTCGTTCGCAACAGGACGATGTCCAGCCACGCGAACCACACGATTTGCAGCAACCCAAAACCGTTCGCCAAGCTCTTGAGGCCAGGCATGACCGAGCGGACTCCAGCCGCAGGAGTGGGCACGCGCCATGACGATGGCGGCCATGCCCTTCGTCGCGGGTGCACCACCACCATCTTATCCGGGCGCCACGGCTAGGCGCCGGCCCGGTCCCGCACGCCGCCCCACAGGTCGACGACCTTCTCGCCGTGGCGATAGACGCAGCACGCGCCACCGAGCTCGCCGCGGCGCGTGATGTTCTCGACGAACGCGGTGCGCACGGACTCATAGCCCGGGCTACCGTGCCGTCGATCAGGAACTGTGGGGTCGTCGCCATGTCCATGCGCTCGAGCCGGTGGCGGGAATGGCGTGCGGATCGGGCGGCGAGGAGCGCGGCGACGGTCAGCGACAGTCTACGGCGCGTCGAGGATCCCATCCGCACCCAGCCACGGCAGGGCAATCCGCGAGTTCGGCGGCGGCACGGGGGTCCAGTCAATGGGCGGCTCGAAGACCAAGACGCCGCTCACGCCATTCGATACGAACACGCGCTCGTCGACGACGGCCACGGCGCCGTCGAAGTCTGGCAACGATCCGACGACGCGCGGCGCCGCGGGCCGGCGGACGTCGATGATCGTGATGTTCGCCCGGTTGAAGGCGCCCCCCCAACCCACCGTCGCGAAGAGGTAGCCCCGGTGCTCGATGAGGTCGCCCACGGTATTCGACACCGGGAGCCGGGCGAGGACGCGCGGGCGCTGCGGATCGCGAACACTGACGACGGACAGCTGTGAACGGCCGACCGCCGGCCAGGGCGGCAGGTCGACGACCTGGGTGACGAACGCCACGTCGCCGGCGGCGGCGACGCGGAGGGTCCGGGCCTCGCCGCCGCACGGGCTCACGTCGAGGTGGCCGACGCGCCGCGCCGGCCCGCGCGCGTCCGGCACGTCCCACAGCACGAGCCGGTTGCTCGTGCAGGCCGTGGCGGTCGGCGGGTAGGTCCCGACGGACACGAGGCGCCCGCCGACCGTCGCCCCGTCGTGGATCCGGATGTCGAGCGGAAGCTCGCTCTCGTTGATCGCCGCCGGGCTGTCGGCCCGGGAGAACGCGAGGGGCGGCTGGTCCGCCGCGCCCATGAAGTGGCCGTGGATCAACCACGTCGCCTCGGGCGCGACGGCGATCCGGCCGAATCGGCCGCCGAGGTAGGACGTCCGACGGCGCGGCGAGCGGGGGTCCGTCATGTCGAGGACGTCCAGGGACGGTTGCGGCTGGACGGTGTTCCCTTCCCTCCCCCAGACGGCGATGCCGCCGCTCACCGCGAGGAGACCGGTCGGCGCACCTTCGGCATAGCGGCCGATGACGCGCGGGTCAAGGGGCTGCGCAAGGTCGAGAACGCTCATGCCGGCACCGTTGCCGCCTGTGTACAGAAGGCCGTCGGGGCGATCCTCGCGGACCTCGAGCATCGTGACGATGCCGAGCGTGGCCAGCGTTCCCACTTGCGCTGCAGGGCTATTCCCTGGCGCGAGCGCCCGGGTGTCGAGGACGCGGACGTCGCCGTTCGTGTTGACCACCACGACGTGCGGCCCGGCCAGGACCGCTGCGGAGGGTCGGCCGGTCAGCACGTGCTCGGCGCGCGAGCCGGAGCCGCCGGTAGCACCTTCGACGGCGTAGAGCTTGTAGTACCCAACGGTGTCCCGCGTGACGAGGAACGGCACGCCCGCCGCGTCGACGACGAGGGTGGGGCCGATGGACGTCGCGGCGAAGATGTCCCCGTACCAATCGGCGGCGGCCGGCCATCGCCGGACCTCGCGGGGCGCGTCGGGGTCCGCGACGTCGAGGGCGACCACGCCGCCCGCCTTGCCGTAGCCATACAGGATTGTCCCGCGGTTGGCGCCCGGCCCCGTGCCAAGTTGGTACCAGGCGGGGTCGTCCACGGTCGCGGCACGCCGGGGATGGGCCGGGTCGGCGACGTCGAGCAAGTGCAGGCGGAGGGGCTCGGGGCCGCTATTGGGCGGCGAGGCTGGTTCCCGAGAGGTCACGGCCAGGACGCGGCCAACCCGCTGGAGATCGAAGATCTCGCTCGCGGCCGCCGCCAGGTCGTCGTTCAAGATGCGCGGGTTCGCCGGATCGCGGACGTCGATCGCGACGACCTTGCGTCGCGATCGGAACCCCCCGATGGGCGACGAGTGGACGACATACGCAGTCCCATCGGCCAGGACCATCTGGCCACCGGACGTCGACGGGCCGTCGAGCGCGACACGCCCGACGACGCGCGGCGTCGCCGGGTCCGACAGGTCCATCGTGACGACGGTCTCGGTGAAACCGGACGTGAAGAGGCCGAGCGACGCCACCCCGATCGTCCCGTCCACCGCCACCGCGGAGATGTTGGCGTCCAGCGTCGGGGATCGCCCGACGAGCCGCGGCTCGGATGGGCGGCTGATGTCGATCGCGACGAAGTGCCGGCCCTGGCCGCCCCAGACGAGCTGGCGGGCCTCGTCTACGGCCAGGTCCTGCATTACGCCGCCGAACACCCCGACCGGTGTGGCCGTCCACGGCTCGTCCGCGGCGGCGGCGTGAGCAGCGCGAGGCGCTCGTACCGCGGCCTCGGCCACGGCGGTGGCATCGGCCGCGGAGAGTCCGCCGACCCCGATCACGGCGGCCAGCGTGGCGACGGCCAGCACGGCAACGGCGAGGACGGCGACGGCGGTGCGGCCGGCGGGCCGACGGGGCGCAGAGCGACGGGGTCGGGTCATGAGCGGGGCCTCCTCGATGGCGTACAGGCGGTGTGGCCGAGCATCCGGCAATCGTAGCCGCGAGGCCCGTGCGGCGCCAGGATCGGGTTGCAGATCGGATGCTCTATCATCCCCCCGCGCGCGGACGCGCCGGCGCGTCGCCGCCCGACCGACCTCGAACCCTACATCGCCAGGAGAACGTCATGCCCAGCGGTTCGATTCCTCACTCGACCCTCGTCCGACGCGCCGTACGGGCGGCCGTGGCGTCCGCCATGTGCGCCGCCGGGATCGTTCGGGCGGCCCCGGACCTTGCGCCGCTGTCCCCCGCCCAGCAGATCGTGCCCGGTCCGGAGGGCAGCCTGTTCGCCACCGCGCCGATGTCCGTGATCACGGCGATGGTCGCGATCACGAACACGCTGCCGGATCCGCACGTCGTCGGCGTCGAGGCCGCACCCGGCGGGACCGGGCCCGCGTGGCCCGTTCGCGTGAGCCCCGGTCGGCTGCTCGCCCCCGGCGCCGGCGCCAGCGTGCCCGTCACGGTCGAGGTGCCGATCGGCGCCTTGGACGGCGTCCGCACGGCGACCCGGCTGACGGTCCGCGCGGCGCTCGAGACGGACGCGCCCGTCACCGTGACCGAGCAGACGCTGCACGCCTGGACGGGCGGCGACATGCCGCGTGGCGACGACGAACGGGCGGGTGGCTACGTCGGCTGCCGGGGTGACCTCGACCTTGACGGCTACGTCGCGCCCTACGAAGCCGACGTTGTGGCGGAGCGCTTCGCCGCGCGCCGCGGCGAGGGCAACTACGACGCGGCGTGGGACTTCGACCACGACGGCCGGATCGGCGCGGCCGACGTCCAGGCCGTCGCCGGGCGCGTGAGAGAGCACTGCGGCGCGCTCCTCGACATCGACTCCACCGCGCTGCGCGAGGCGGTGACGATCGAGCCCCTCCGGGCGCACCTCGAGGCGCTGCAGGCCGTGGCGGACGCCAACGGCGGCAATCGGGCGGCCGGAACGCCCGGCTACGATGCGTCGGCTGCGTACATGGCGGGCGTGCTGGAGGAGGTCGGCTACCGGGACGTCCGCCGCCCGTTCTCCTTCGACGTGGAGCGCGTGCCCGCGCCGGCCCGCATCGAGGTGCTCACCCCTGTGGCGGGCACGTGGACGCCCGGGGTCGACTTCCTCCAGGCGGAGCTCTCCGGCGGCGGCGACATCACGGCCGATGTCGTTCCGGTGGATGTCACCATCCCGCCCGCGGCCACCAGCGGCTCAACGAGCGGCTGCGAGCTGGCCGACTGGGACGGATTCCCGCGCGGCGCGATCGCGCTCGTCCAGCGCGGCTCGTGCTCCTTCTCCCAGAAGATCTCCCACGCGACGTTCACGGGCGCATCCGCGGTGTTCCTCTTCAACGAGGGGCAGCCCGACCGCATCGAACCGTTCGCCATTCAACTCGGACCGACCGTCAGCGCGATCCCGGTGTTCGCCGTGCGCTACGGCCGCGGTGATGAGGTCGTGCGCCACGTGCGCTCGGGCGCGACGGTGCGCGCCCACATCGTGGCCGAGGCGGCGGTCGCCACGGTGCAGGACGACAACATCGTCGCCGAGTGGCCGGGTAGCCAGGGCGACCTCGTCGTGATGATCGGCGCGCACCTGGACAGCGTGCCGAACGGACCGGGCATCAACGACGACGGCTCGGGCGCCGCGGCGGTCGTGGAGATCGCCCGCCAGGTCGCCCGCCTCGGCCTCCGGCCGCGGCATACGCTGCGCTTCGCGTTGTGGGGTGCAGAGGAGATCGCAGGGCTGGGGGCGCAGGCCTACCTCGACGACCTCTCGCCGACGGACCGCTTTCGGATCCTCGCCTACCTCAACTTCGACATGATCGCGTCGTTGAACCCGATGCGCGACGTCTACCCGGCCCAGTACGCGCCCGACGGCAGCGACGAGATCTCCGCCCTGTTCGGCCGGTGGTTTACGGCGCGCCGTGCGCCGTACGAGGAGACCACAATCATCGGCGGACTTGACTCCGACACGTTCGAATGGGTGGGCATCCCGACCGGCGGACTGTTCACCGGGCACGACATGGTGATGACCGCCGCGCAGGCGGCCCGCTACCAGGGCGTCGCCGGCGCGCCGATGGACCCGTGCTACCACCGCGCGTGCGACACGATCGCGAACATCCACTGGCCCATCCTGACCGAGATGGCGGAGGCCGCCGCGCACGCCACGTGGTCCCTGGCGAACGACGACCTGCTGGCGGTGACGAGCCGGCGTGCGCTGCCGATGCCGCCGGCGACGCCCGTCACCATCACCGCGGCATCGGCCGCGCTGCGGTCTGTCGATCCCGGCGTCGCCGGTCCGGCCGCCGCGGACGCCGCAGACGGTCGGTCCGCCGGCGGTCGGTCCATCGGCGGCGCGTCGCCGAGCGCCTCCATCGCTCAGCGCCCGGACGAAGTGATCGCGCTGGCCGTGGACGCAACCGGGATGGCCGCCGCCGAGGTGACGCTGTCGTTCGATCCGCGGGCGGTGCAGGTCCTGGGCGTCGAGGGCGGCGGCTTCCTGCCCCCAGACGGCCGCATGCTCGGTCCCGTCGTCCTGCCCGGATCCATGTCGTTCGGCGTCGTCGGCGGGACGGAGGGCATCACCGGCACCGGCCGGATCGCCCACATCCGATACCGGCTGTTGCGGGGCGCCGGCCCGCCCGCTTTCCGCATCGACGCCGGCGCGACCGGGATGTACGACGCGCGGGGCGTCCGGCTGCCGCCGCCGGCCACCGTGCAGCTGGCGGGGGCAGCGGTCACCGGGGTGTGGCTACCGTGGAGCGGCGTAGGGCGGTGATGGGAGCGGCGGGCAAGTGGATTTCATCGCTACGGCTTTGTGAGCCGGTACACCTCGACCACCGGCGGCTCGGCCAGCAGGCTCCGCCACCGCTCGAGACACCGCTTCATCTCCGGGTCCTGCGCGACCCGCTCCTCGTCCCGACGGTAGACAGCCTCATCGTCGTACAGCACCAGTTCGATGAACCGGTCGTCGTTCAGGTCCTGGAGCAATCGAATCTCGTTCCCCCGAGCTGCCTCAGAAAGCACAGTGGCTGTCAGGCCCGAGCTCGTCGACTGACTGCGCGCCCAAGTTCGTCGCTCTGCGCGGCGTGCCGAACGTGAGTCGGTGGTCGTAACGATACGTCTCCGCAACCGCCCAAGCCCAGCCCGCGTACCCTCCCCACGGCGCACTGCAACCAGGCTGGCCCGATGCGACATCGACCGTCCGCCGCCATTCTCGCCTGCAGAGAGGGACCGACATGGAAGCTCAGTCACCCAACGTGCCGCCATCGCCAGAGGTGCATGGGTCGAACAACCGCTGGCATCGCCAATGCCCGGCCTGCCAGAGCGTCAACGTCAGCACCGACGCTCTGATCCTCTCGGGCTCCCGGGCAATGCTCGGAAGCTCGATCGCCCCGACGAGCGGAAGCTACCCGCTTCAGTGCGTCGTCTGCCTCGACTGCGGAACGCTCACGCACTACCTTGCCCGCTACCACCTCGACAAGGTGAATGCGCGACTGCATGCCACGTCGCCAGGCGAGCGACCGATCGCACGCGCCGGCTGCCTGGGCATCGTCGTGCTGCTGGCCAGCGTGGGGCTCGGCGCCTGCCTGACTGCTTGAAACCGCCCGCTGCCCGTGAGCCGTGACCGCGCGTTGGACGGGGCCACGACGCGTTGCGCCGTGCGATCAAGTCTCGCCGTTGCCAAGCGCAACGACGACCTCAATCCCACCAGAAGAACCAGACCTCACTCTTCATGAGCATCGCAGCGAGCCGCTCGATCGACTGAACGCCCTGATCCACGATGTCCGAACAGTACGCATACTGCTCCGTGGCCAGTGCGAGTGCCTCCTCACGCGTCGCAGGCGGCCGCTCGACGGTGCACTCGACGACATCGTGGGACATAGAGACGATTTCGGAGCCATATCGATCATGCCAGTATCTGTGTATCGCGACGTGGACGTTCGGTGGCGGACAGTCGTTCCAGTCGCCGAATTGGGCATGTGCGGGTGTTTGCCACGCGTTCGGGGTCGGCACCATGCCGATGATGACCGCTGGCTTGGCTTCCTGGCCCTTCGAGTCGAGATGAACGCAGAGCGACTGTGGCAGTACATCATCCTCAGGCCAAGTGCTGGTCGGCAAGGGGAAGTCGTCCGCGAACTCCAACAGCTTGGCGGCGATCCAGTCGGCGATGTTCAGGTCGTCGGCGGCTTTCAGCGTCGCCGCGATCACACCCTCATCGATCGCGACGCTGTACTCCAGCCACTCCACGTCCTCCCGATCGCCCATGACCAGCGGCGTCACTCCCGCCGTACGCAGTCGCAGCCGTTCGGCGAGCGCATGATCCCCCGCCACGACGACCGTCGGGAACGGGAGCGACAGGGCTGCGGATTCCGACGCGTCGTCCTCGCTCGGAGCAGACGAGGTCCGCCCGATAGTGTGTTTCAGGGTTTCTTCCGTCGACTCCTCGGGCTCCGGTAGAAACTCCTGGGTCATGTCCCGCCAAGCAAAGTGCGCCGGCCGACCACCCTGTTCGGCAAATGCCGTCAGAATCGCCTTGACGTCCGCCGCATCCAAGCGCTCGTTCTGCTTGACGATGACCTCCGCGCCGTTCGTCGGGATCGAGATGTCGCGCGACGACGGCTGGCCGGCTCGTCCGGCGACCCAGTGTTTGAACGTCCCGCGTCCATGCTCACGCCACTCAGCCGTGTAGGCACCGTCGCCTCCCGCGACCTGCGCAAAGTCTTCGCCCTCCGCTTCGAGGATCAAGAATCCCGGCCCGCCATTGGGCGTCAGGGAGTCAACGGCCGCAAGGATCTGCGCCAGCGTTTCCGCCAGTCGCGGCGGCTTGCCCTCCAGCGTAAGGACGAGGCCGTCGAGGCGCTCAGGCACGCTACTCACGCCACGGATGCGCGGGCCAAGAGCATCTCCTTGGCTCACGGTGGATAGGTAGCGGTCTCTCGGGCGACATCACTTCGTCGTTCATGAACGGGAGCATAGCATCTTTCCATCCGGCGAAGGATCAGCCATATCCACCACTCGTCAGTCAATCGATTGACGTTGGGGGGAGGCGTGCTTAGACTCCAGGACCCAGCCGGGGTAGCGATTAACCTCCCAACTCCCTGTGCCACTGCCCAACACTCGCGGCCCCGTCCGGCGAGGAGTTGCAATGCCCGAATTGCGAGTTCGCCACCCCGGAGTGCTCCTCAAGGAGCGATTCCTGGACCCCGTTGGCATCACGCCTCGCCAGCTGGCGCGCGATGTCGGCGTATCCACGCGCCGTATAGCCGACTTGGTTGCCGGCCGGATGGGGCTGAGCGCAGACATGGCCTTTCGCCTGGCACTCTATTTCGATGTGCCTGCGCGCTGGTGGCTCGAGTCGCAAGCCCGATACGAGGCCGACGATCCGAGCCGCTTGTCCAAGCTGCGATCGATCGTGACGCCGTTTGCGGGCCTGGAGCACGTCCTCGTCACGCCGGATGGCGTCCGGATGCTGGACCCGGGCGCGGCCGAGTCCGCGCCCGGCATGATGGCTGTCACGCCGGAGCTTGTCGATCAACTGCGCGCCCAGGTTAGCCGAGCTCCGCGGCGTGCCGAACGTGAGCCGGTGGTTGTGACGATGCCGGACGGGCGGCTCATGTTGACAGGCAAGTAGGGGGTGCCGAACCCGCTAGCGTCCCTTAGCGAGGCGGTCGCGGCGCAGGTGCTTCTCGATGCCATCGAAGCGTCGGCCCGGCTCACGGAGCTGGGGATACCGCATGCCCTCATCGGTGGCCTGGCGGTCGGCTTGCATGGTCACCCGCGTGCGACGAAAGACGCCGACTTCCTCGTGGGAGACGAGGCGTTCGAACGGTCGGAGCCCATCCTCGTGTATCGCGCGGAACTACGGGATCTCGTCCGCGTCGGCGTCATCGACTTGATGCCTCTGCCTCCCGGACACTTGGAACTGGCCGAGGAGCTCGGGCTGTCCGTTGGCGGCGCGATCCCGGTCATCAAGCCGGAAGGACTGATCTTGCTCAAGCTTCTGGCCAACCGCCCGCAAGATCGCGCCGACGTGAGCGCCTTACTGGAACAGGGCGTGAGCGTGGCCGCTGTGACGGCCTATCTGCGGAGACATGGCGTGGACCTTGTGCCATTGTTCGCCGAGATCGTCGCGGGGATGTCGCCTGGTGGCGCCTGACCGGTGCTTAGCTGCACTCAATGCCCTGGCTCGGCCACGACAACCGGTTCCGAAGGGAGCGGGACGCCGGCATTCACCCTGATCGGGCGCACGCGCGACGGCACACGTCGGGTAGCGGCAGATGGAGCTCCGGCGGCGATCTCACTGAGACAAGCACGTTATCTAACCTAGATCGCGTCGCAGTCTAACTTTCATCGGCCCGCTGTCTAACTTAGATAGTCCCCGCTTCTCACCGACCCGGCTGGGCTCCGCGCCTCGTCGTTCGTCCGATCGATCGCCGCGTTTGCTTCGGAACCCACGTTGGCTTCGCGTACGATCCGTCCGTGCTACAACTCAGGGTGATCAGGTTGGTCACTGTCTTGCTGAGGCAGTAGCCGGCGAATGCGGATCCAGCACGAAGGACGGTCAGACCATGACGCGATCGATGGCTCCCACCGTCCGCCCGCCGCGTCGATGGGGCGCGTGGATCGCTTCGTGGATCGCCGGCGCGGCGTGTTTGGCGTTGTTCGTTCGCGCCAGCACGCACCTAAGCGGGCGCGACACGGCGCTGCCCGGCACGCAGGCGGGCATCGTTGCGGACGAGGCGGTCACGGATCCGCGTTTCGTCAACGGGTTGTTTGTCGATCGGGCGGGCGGACGCCTCGTGGCTTCCACGGAGGGCGGCGTCATGGTGTGGCCACTGGCCGGCGGCGCGGGCGAACTCTGGACGGCGCGGTCCGGGCTGTGCGGCAACAGTGTGCTGCGCACTGTCGATGTGAGCGGCGAACTCTGGTTCGGCACGCGAAGCGGCGGTGTCTGCATGCGCGACGGTGCCGGCCGATGGGATCGCGAAGCACGGCTCGACTATCCGGTGCCGGCGGAGTATTGGGTGACGGCGCTTGCGATCGACGGGGCGGATCGGTTGTGGGCTGGGACGATGATCGGGGACGTGTGGCAGCACGACGGCGATTCGGGGTGGCGGTTGATCGTCGAGGGCGAAACGAACGGCGAATCGGATGTCGACGCGATGACGGCGGGTGCGGACGGCTCCATGATCGTGGCGCTGCAGGATGGGCGTGTGTTCAACGTCGGTCGCAACGGCAGCGACTCGCCTGAGTGGCTCCTTCCATCCCGGTCGGAGGGGTACACGGACCATCAAGAGCTAGCGGTCGATCGCGATGGACGCCTGTGGCACAGCAACGGCTGGGACCTTCGTGTCTGGGCGCGCGATGGATCGATGCAGACGGTGCGAACGGAGGCGGCGATGGACGGCGTGATGGGCACACTTTCCGGCGGCGACATCGTCACGTGTGGTGCGGTCGAGCGGATCCTGCGATGCTTCATCATCGATGACGACCTACGGCCGCGCCAATTGGTCGCGGCGAACGTCGCCGAGGACCTCAAGGTCACCGCCGTGGCGGGAATCGGGGACGATCGGATCGCGATCGGAACCTTCGGTCAGGGCGTGCTGACCATCCGCGAGGGCGAAGATGTACTCAGCGCTGACGCGTACCCGATCGAGGGCGGTCATGCACCGGGCTACTACTTTCGCGCCTTGGGCGTGTCGCCGAGCGGCACGGTTGCAACCGCCTATGAGTACCAGGCCGGCGAAGAGGAGTGGCTGACGCACTTGTTCATGCGGGCGGCGGGCGGCAGCTGGGTCGAACACATCGCCCCCGCATCCTTGAGCTACGGAAGGGAGGGCGTCGGGACGCGGGAGGTTCTCACTCCGGACCATGTAGGCGTCGATTCGACCGGAGTCGTCTGGATCACGCGCGGCTGGGATGCGCTGCGATTCGACGGCGTGCGCTGGCAGCGCATCCTCCAACCGAACGGCGACTGGCTCGACGGAAGCGGCGGCATCGCAATCGACGGGGATGACAACGTCGGGATGGCTACGGGATCAGGGCTGTGGTACATCCGACACGGCGAGACCGGGGGCCGGTCGATCCAGGCGGATCAGCCCTGTGCCAACGGGACCGGGAGTGTCTCGGGGATCGCGAGTGTGGCGGTTTCACCGGACGCTACGTGGGTTGTGTCATCGGGGTGCGGTGTGTGGATCACCGACCCGACGCTTGCGCGCCTCGTGCCGCTGCCGGTTCGCGACACGTCCTGCGCGCGGCTTCACGAAGGTGAGATCAGCGAAGTTGCCGCCCGCACCGACGACGTTTGGTGGATGTCCGTCTACGACTTCGACGAGACACCGATGATCGTCCGCATCGTCCGGTTCGACCGCTCGAGCGGTACATGTCGAGATGTGAGCCAAAGCGCTAGTGGCGAAGCGATCGGCCTGGTCTACGAACTGGAGGCCGACAGTGATGGCGGGGTCTGGTCGCTCCTCAACGTCGGCGGCGACGACGCGCCGGCGGCAGCTGGCCGACTCGTGCACTTCTCGGTGGACGGGACGGTGCACAGCCTGCCCACCCTCGCCGGCTTCGGCGGCCATGATGCGATGGATCTAGTGTGGGACGGCTCATCGCAGGCACTCTGGGCCGTCCTGACCAGCGGCGGCCTGATGCGCTTTCGGGATGGACGTGAGCACGCGCTGCTGCTGCCGTTCGGAGCGGACGGCGCAAGTATGCGGTGATCGTGGCGCAGAGATCAGTGCGGATGGCGTCTGCCTGAATTCCGGCCGGCCACAACACGGTGGCGAGTTACTAACCGCCGACGTGGATCACATCACCAGCCGTGGCAGCCGCGATCGCATCCAACACACGCGGTACGAGCGGCCGCAAGTCCGGAACGCGATTCGACGGTGCATGCAGGACGACGACCGCTATGCCGCTGCGCGACACGTCCTGCTGAAAGACGAGGTTGCGATCCACCGTGACAAATACGGTGAACCCGGCCGCGCGCATGAGCTGAAGCAGGGCACCGTTGCGCCTACCGGCCCAACCTTCCGTGACGACGTGCGAAGGGCTGAACTCCGCCACTTCTCGACCAAACCGCCGGGGAACGCACTCGTCGAGAAGCACCCGTGGAGCAGAGCTGCTCACGCCACGGCTGCGCGGGCCAAGAGCATCTCCTTGGCAAGCTCGAGTACCGCCACGGCCTGCTCACGCGACACGCTCGGGAAGTCCACCAGAAACTCGTCGAGCGGGTCACCAGCCTCGAGGTAGTCGAGGAGAGTCTGGACGGGTACCCGTGTGCCGATGAAGACCGGGGTCCCGCCGAGAATTTCGGGGTCACTATGGATGGGTAGCGGTCTCGCGGGCGACATCACTTCGTCGTTCATGACCGCAAGCATAGCATTCCTCCATCCGGTACAGCATCAGTCACTCCCACCTCTCATCAACCAACCGATCTGCGTCCCCAGCCCGCCGTCTTGATGCCCGCCGCAGGTGTCGGTGTGTCACAGCCGCGATCCAACCGAGATCGCCCCGTTATCTAACCTACATCGGCCCGCTGTCAAACCGAGATCGAGGGCCTGTCTAACCGAGATCGGCCCGCTATCTAACTTAGATCCTCATCGCCTCTCACCGACCGCCCGCCGATGCCCTTCATGAGCGGCCTGCTCGCTACGCCCGCCCCGCCTCGACATGCCCGAGATAGTCCCCCTCGAACTGCGCCAACGTGCTCCGCGGCGCCGACAGCGCGAACTCCCCCAGCGGGCAGAAGCACTTGCTGTCGATCTGCCGCACCACATCGCCCAGCAGCGGGATGTCGGCCGCGGTCGCTTCGCCGCTGACAACCCGCGTGAGGATCTTCTTCATCCAGAACGTCCCCTCGCGGCACGGCGAGCACTTGCCGCATGACTCGTGCTGGAAGAAGCGGACGGTCTTGTAGGCCACCCACGCCATGTCCGTCGTCTCGTCGAGGACGATGAAGCTGGCCGAGCCGAGGATCGAGCCCGTGGCGGCGACGCTCTCCCAGTCGCAGTTCATGCCCATCGCCGTCTCGGCCGGGATGACGGGCGCCGAGGCGCCGGCCGGGAGCAGCGCTTTCATCGCCCGCCCCTGCCAGACGCCGCCCGCCAGCGCCAGCACCTCGGCGAACGGCGTGCCGAGCGGGACCTCGTAGTTGCCGGGGCGCGTCACGTGGCCCGAGACGCTGATGATCTTCGTGCCGGGGCTCTTCTCCGTGCCGATCGCCTTGTACCACTCCGGACCGCGCTCCATGATCTGCGGCACGTTCGCCAGCGTCTCGGTGTTGTTCACGACGGTTGGGCAGGCGTACAGGCCGGCGACGGCCGGGAACGGCGGCTTCAGGCGCGGCTGGCCGAGCTCGCCCTCCAGCGAGTTCAGGAGCGCCGTCTCCTCGCCGCAGATGTAGGCCCCCGCGCCGGGCGTGACGTGAACCTCGACGCCGTAGTCCGTGCCGAACAGGTTCTGTCCCAGAAGGCCCGCCGCGCGCGCCTCGGCGATGCACGCCTTCAGGTGGACCATCTCGTCCCAGAACTCGCCGCGGCTGTAGATGTAGACGTCGCGCGCGCCGATCGCGTAGGCGGCGATGGCCGCGCCCTCGATGAACTGGTGCGGGTTGGACAGCGTGATCTCGTGGTCTTTGAACGTCCCCGGCTCGCTCTCGTCGTTGTTCACCACGACATAACGAGGCTTGTCGATGCCGGCCGGCACGAACGACCACTTGAGGCCGGTCGGAAAGCCCGCGCCGCCGCGGCCGCGCAGCCCGCTCTGCTTCACGACGTCGATCACCTCGGCCGGTGTCATCGTGGTCACGGCGCGCTTCAGCTGGGCGTAGCCGCCGTTCGCGACGTAGACGTCGAGGCGGTCCAGGTGGGGGATGGCGCGGTGGCGGAGGACGATGTGCTGTTCGGGCATGGCGTTTGGCCTCTGAGGGGCGCGCCGAAGCGCGAGCGGAAAGCGGTGGGTCGCGTGCCGGCCGAATGTGGAACGTCGCGTGCCGGCCGCAGTCTGCGTCGGGTCGATGACGAGCGTGCGATCCTACGACGCCGCGGGCGTCCCTGTCGGGCCGGGCGTCCCATGGCTCTCGTGCGCCGCCGCGACGTCGCGTACGCTGCCGAACCCGAACGGCGGCCCAACCGCCTCGCCCGCCGCCGCCTTGGCCTTCAGCGCGGCGACGATCCCGTCCAATCGCTCGTCCGTCAGGTCGTGAAAGTACGACAGGTTCACCTGCATCATCGGCGCCCTGTCGCACGCCGCCAGGCACATCGCCTCCTCGACGGAGAACAGGCCGTCCGGGCTCGTCTCGCCCGGACCGGCGACGCCGAACGCCCGGCAGACGCGCGGCAGGAACGCTTCCGCGCCGCGCAGCGCGCACGGCAGGTCCGTGCAGTAGTGAATGACGAACCGGCCGTGCGGCTCTTCCTTGAACAACGAATAGAAGCCCACGACGCCGCGCACCTGGGTGGGGTCCATCTCGAGGACCGAGGCGACCTCCTCGATCGCTTCGGTCGTGATCCGGCCGTACGCGGCCTGCGCCAGGTACAGGAGGTCGAGCACGGCCGAGGCCTGCCGGCCGGCGGGGTACTTGGCGACGGCGGCCGCGATCTCGGCGGCAAAGGCGCGCTGGAGGCGGTCGGCGGGCGGCACGGCGTCGGGTTCGGGCATCGGACGGCTCCCACTGAACAGCGCGGTGACCGGACGGCCGTGGCGCAATGGACGATGGGCCGCATGCGCGCGGAGGCCCGTGCGGCCGGGCGGGCCGATGATACCACGGTCGAAGTGTATGCCGCTGCGGAAGGGCGTCGTCGTCGGCCGAGGGGCCGTTCGGCAACCTGGGCAAGGTACGGCGCGGGCGAATTGCCCGCGCCGTACCTCGGGGGCCAGGGGAGAAAGTCAGTCTGAGTGAAGTCCGGTGTTCGTCGGTGCGTCCGTTGTCGAACGTCGACGTCCGAGCCAGGCGAGGAGCACCGCCGCCGCGCCGCCAAGCGCAAGACCGACCGGCACGCCGATGCGCGCGCTGTCGCTGTCGCTTGCCGGCTTGCCGCCACGCTCGCCGACCCGCGTCGAGGCGTCGGACGTCGGGATTGTGGCGCTGGCGCCGGCGACATCGGTGCCGGCGGCTCGGTTGGCGTCGCTTGGGCTGCCGATGCCGTTTGCGCCGTTGGAACCGCTCCCGCCGTAGCCGACCCGCCCGCCTGATACGTGGCGTACGGAAATCACGCTCGGCCGCGGCGGACCGGCCGCGTCCGGCCAGCGGCTGGCAGGCGCTTCGAACGTGCCGCCTTCGCCCGGATGCTGGATGGCCACGAACAGCGCGTTGCCGTCCGGGCTGAACGCCGGCCCGCATACCTCGGCGCCGGGCACGGCTGAGAGGAACCGGCGGACGGCGCCGCGGTCCGGACCGCTCGTCGGGACGGCGAACAGACCGTCGCGAACACCGAGCGCGTCGGGCTGGCCGTCCGTGGCGATCCAGAGGTGGCCGTCACTGTCGAACGTCAGGTTGTCCGGGCTGGCGATGGCACTCACTTGCGCCTTGTCGAACCCGGCGAAGTACGTTTCAGGGTCGGTCGGGTCGCCGCACAGGAGGAAGATGTCCCACCGAAAGCGGGTTGCCGCGTGGTCGTCGTCGGCTTCGGTGAGCTCGAGGACATGTCCGAACTTGTTGCCGATGCGCGGGTTGGCCGCGTCGGCGGGCGGAAACCCCTCGAGGCCGCGGTTCTTGTTGTTCGTCAGCGCCACGTACACCCGGCCCGTGATCGGGCTGACCTCGATGTCCTCCGGCCGGTCCATCTTCGTCGCACCGACGAGGTCGGCCGCGCTGCGCACATCGATGAGGATGTCGGCTGGGGAGGCGAAGCCTGCGGCGGTGGTGAGCGGCCCAGCGCCGTGTTCGAGGGCCAACCACTCGCCGGTCCCGTCCTCGTTGAACCGAGCGACGTAGAGCGTGCCGTCGTCCAGCAGATCGGCGTTGGCGGACCGATCGTCCGCCTGGAACGCCTGGCGCGTGACGAACTTGTAGACGTATTCGAATCGATCGTCGTCGCCGGAGTAGACCGCCACCTGGCCCCCCACGGCGACGACGGTGGCCGCGCCCTCGTGCCGGAAGCGGCCGAGCGCGGTGCGCTTCTTGGGCGTGGACGTCGGGTCGAGCGGGTCGAACTCGACGAGCCAGCCGAACCGGAAGGCCTCGTTGGGCTCGCTGCGGCCGTCGAAGCGGGGGTCGATCCGTTCCCAGCCCCAGTCGCTCTCGGCCTGCATGCCGTAGCGCGCGTGCACTCGCGCGTCGGGACCGAGATCGGTCGCCGCATCAGCAGCGGCCGATTCGGCAGCGGCCGACTCGGGTGCGGCCAGGTTTGCGAAGTACTTCTGGAAGTTCTCCTCCGCCGTCAGGACGGTACCCCACGGCGTCGTCCCGCCGGCGCAGTTGTTCAGCGTGCCGAGGACCGACTGCCCGCTGGGGTCGGCGACCGTGCGCAGCCGCGGGCTGCCGGCCGCCGGGCCGGACAGCTGGATCGGCGTTTCGGCGGTCAAGCGACGGTTGAGAGCGCTGTCCTTCACCACCGTCCACTTGCCGTTTGCGTCGCGCACGATCTCGGCCACGCTGACGCCGTGGGCCATCATCTCGACGCGCATCTGCTCGTCCGTCACGGCCGCGGCATCAAAGTGGGGGAACATGAGCTCGGGGTTCACGTACTCGTGGTTGACGACGAGCACGCTGCGATCGACCTGCCCGTCGATCGGCAGGACGGCGATGTAGTCGCAGTTGTACCCGAACTGCCGCGCCTGGGCCGCGGCGGTCTGAGCGGCTGCGTCGAAGGCCGGCGCGTCCGCGAAGAGTGGGTCTCCCCAGCGCGCGACGACGTCGACGCTGTGCCCCTCGGCGACCGCGATGTCGTCGGCCACCTCCGGCCCGGCGAGCGCCATGAAGCCGAACGGCCCCGCGCTCTGGGCGACCGCCGCTCGACGCCGCACGCCGAGCGCGCCAGCGGTGAGCGCGGCGCCGCTCGCCGAAAGGAACGCGCGGCGGGAGTAGCGGCGGCGGGCCACGTCCTCGAACGTTCGCCCGAGTCGGGCCGCGCTCGGCATGTCAGACGTGGGAATGCGGCCGCCGGTCGTCGCGGCGCTCGCGCCAACCGCGCCCGTCGTACGGGCGCGGCGAGCGATGGGTTCCTTGTGCATCGATAGCGATCCTTTGAACGGTCCCTTGATCGGTCCCTGGCACGATGCAACTCGCACGAGCGAGCACGGGTCCAAGCAGGCGAAGAGGCCGGCGCGCTTCGTGCCAGCGGTGCCAGTGTAGCCGCGCGCCGCTCAGCCGATGTTGCGCTCGTACGAAGCCGATGCGAACGGTCGCATAACGACCGTTAATGTCGTCGACGTTCCGTCAACGGAGCGCCAGCTTGGTAGTCGCATCGAGCGCTTCTTGGTGCAGGGCCGGAGCACGGGGTGGGTTGGTGGCGGTGGTGCTGGGTTCGTGCACTTCGTTCGCAGGGGCCGTCTGCCCCTGCACCCCGGCCAGGGGGCGCAGTGACCTGCCCCCAACCCACCCCGCCCGCCGGCCTTGCACGGAGTCGTTCCCGGTCCAGCTGCAATACAGACCCCTTCTCTGGGAGTCGACCAAAGCTTCAGCCTCGGAGCGATCACCCTGGGCGCGTTCGGGCCTCGCGTCGAGTTCGGGTACAATTGCCCGCGCCGGTACCCCACCCCGCGCCCGAACCGAATCGCGTGTTCCACAGCGCCGGGCCAAACCGCATGTTCAACCCCCGTCTGCGCGCCGTCATCCGCAAAGAGTTCATCCAGATCGTCCGCGACCCGCGGACGCTCGTCCTGACGTTCGCCATGCCCGTCGTCCAGCTCTTTCTGCTGGGCTATGCGGCCACCAACGACGTCCGGAACATCGACCTCGCCGTCGTCGATCGGGACCGAACGGCGCAGTCGCGGGCGCTCGTGGCGTCGTACCAGGCAGCGGACTACTTCCGGGTGCGCTTCGACGCCGACTCCGAGGCCGAGCTGCGCGACCTCGTCGACCGCGGAAAGGCGCGTGCCGGCCTGATCATCCCGCCGGGCTACGGCCGGCGGATCGTCGCCGGCGAGACCGCCGCCGTGGTGTTCGTCATCGACGGCAGCGACCCGACGGTGGCCAGCACGGCGCTGGCCGCCGCGCGGCTGACCGGGCAGGCCGAGGCGACGGAGCTGGCCGTGGAGCGCCTTGCCCGGCGCGGCGCCGCGGCGGCCGCGACGGCCGGGCCGGCGATCGACGTCCGCACCCAGGTCTGGTACAACCCCGACCTCGTCAGCGCCTACTACATGGTGCCGGCGCTCATCGGCCTGATCCTGCAGTTCCTCACGATCATCCTGACCGCCACGGCCATCGTCCGCGAGCGCGAGCGCGGGACGATCGAGCAGCTGATCGTCACACCCATCCGCCCGTGGGAGCTCGTCGTCGGCAAGCTCACGCCGTACGTCGTGATCGCGTTCATCGACATGGTCGAGATCCTCGTCGCCGGCGTCCTGCTGTTCGGCGTGCCGATCAACGGCAGCCTGCCGCTCCTGCTCGTCCTGGCGGGCCTCTTCCTCGTGACGACGCTCGGAATCGGGCTGTTCATCAGCACGATCAGCTCGACGCAGCAGGAGGCGACGATCACGGCGATCTTCTTCAACCTGCCGAGCATCTTCCTGTCCGGCTTCTTCTTCCCCCTGGCGGCGATGCCGCCCTTCCTCCAGCTCCTGAGCTACGCGATCCCGCTGCGCTACTTCCTGATCATCGTCCGCGGCATCGTCCTGAAGGGCGTCGGCGCGGCGGCGCTCTGGCCGGAGATCGTTGCGCTGACCGTGTTCGCCGTCGTCATCATGGGCGCGGCGGCGCTCCGGTTCCACAAGCGGCTCGACTGACACCCCTGCGGGGGACGGATGAGACACAAGGCACGTTGGATGGGAGGCGAAAGAGATATGCAATCGAGCGCGAAGACAGTGACAGCGATGCTCGTGGTAGCGGTGATCGCGGGCGCGGTGTGGTGGGCGATAGGGCGCGATGGGGCGGGCGAGGAGGCGTTGCTCGAAGCGTCCGGCACGATCGAGGCGATGGAGGTCGACGTGGCGGCCGAGATCGGCGGCCGCGTCGTGGCGGTCGAGGTCGAGGAGGGCGACGAGGTCGCGGCGGGCGATGTCGTCGTTCG